>Ga0315282_10010662_pt1 | contig 14360 bp, 14 predicted proteins | sample YL17G07_20_MG_FD_203693 | JGI IMG/M metagenome (GOLD analysis project Ga0315282, IMG submission 203693) | Sediment microbial communities from Yellowstone Lake, YNP, Wyoming, USA - YL17G07_20 | ecosystem: Environmental > Aquatic > Freshwater > Lake > Sediment | place: USA: Wyoming | collected...
TTGGCTAGCTCATTCGGATAATACGCTTCTAATGTATCAAGTTCAACTGCACCCGTGCCGTATCTTTCTTCAAAGTTATTCTTGCGCTTGTCTGTATCTTCTATAAGATTTCGTGGCAAGTGATATTTTTTTACTTGTTCTTGAGTTAAAACTATCGGTTCTAGTTTTATATCTGTTCCTAAACCATAAAAATTAGTCCAGTATTCAATCTGTCGTGCTATTGCTACTGGCATAAAACTCCCAGCTGGATCAAAGTCTGATATGTATAAAATCCTGCACGGCTTCTGTATTGTGTTAATACGTTTTAAAAGTTCTATAACGGTAATTATTGCGAAAATGGTTGATATATACCATCCTCCTCTATCCCCCTTTAGTCTTCTCTTAAATTTTTTCTATGCTATTAAACTCTTTAAATCTATCTCTCTCCTCGCATTACCCCTCCATATCTCCTGAGTTACATATACAAAATTCAATAAACCATTCTCTAACTTCATCCCCCTTGTCGTTTTATACCTTATTTTGGTCCTACCTATACTCCTTTCTGTAAAATTATTCTCCTTAGGGACTTCTCGCCTCCTTTCGTAAGTAGTTAAGTCCCTCCATTTCTCTGTTAACCTTAATAGAAATTGTGTCCCCTCATCTTTGCTACCCCTCTCCTTTAACTTCTTAACATACAACCCCCAGATAACTTTTAATCCTTCCTTAGTAGGACTTCTTATCACCTCCTACCAATAATTCAAGATAGGAGTATCTCCCTTTCTAGGTTCCACACAAAAATTTATAGAGCCTACTTATATATAAAAACGTGGCACAACAAATTTAACTCATCAAAAAATTAGATTTAGGATTGATATGCATTCTCTACACCTAAACCTGCAAAAGACTTCTTTTACTGTCAAAGTTGAGTATCACCAAGTCAATTTGCAGCAAGAATAAGCATATTTGCAACAGGAGGGCATTACGGATTATGTCTTTTGTCCTGTTCTAAAGGTTTTTTCCGGGACTCTTGAGTATTTTTATATTAATTTATCTATATCAGATAAAATCGATCTATCTCCATAATCAGAAAAGCCAATTATTAATAAGACTTTATAATTACTATATTTAGGATTATCTAATAATAAGATATACCCTTCGTATCCCTCTATATATTTTAATTCTAAATAATCTTTATAACTTATAAATAATTTTGTAAAGGAATTGAAGGCAGGATTACCTATTAAGATATAATTTTTAGGCATAATATCTATTTCGTCTACATCATAAGTTATTCTAGAACTTTCTAGTTCCTCACTAATTTTATTAGCAATTTCTTTCTGTAATTTTCTTGATTTTTTTCCTATTATTATAGATGTGTCTTTATTGAAAACTTTTGAAGGCTCAATTCCTCTAGGAATATCAACTTTAAGACCCTTTCTTGAGTCTCTAGAATAGGATTTTGTTACTATATCTTTCCATAAAGAAAAATCCGGACCACTGAGTTCTATATTCTCTAAGCTATTTATTTTTATTGGTTTAATTTCTTGTGATATTTTCAATACATTTGCAGTATCATCTGCCATTACGCAGAAAGCTTTTAATAGTCCCGTACTTAATGAATAATTGAAGATATCTTCATTTTTAAATCCTTTGAAGTCAAAATCAAGCCATTTTTGTGGATCTCCTTTTGGAGAAGGAGAAATAGAATAAGTAAATGGGAAATACATTGGAATCGCATATCTTCTGTTTATAGGCTCTAATGTCTCTATCAGATTTTTTAAGTCAGGTCTAGTATTAAGTGAAAATCCTTTCCATTCTTTATATTTTTCTATAGAATCTAAAAGCATATAATGAGGTCTCATCATATTATCGTCTGAATCATTTATTATTTTCTGATTAAGGCTTTCCCAGTTTATACCAAAATCATATGAATACCAAGTTACCACTAAGTTTTCTATGGCTGGTAAATTATCTGACCCATATTGAATATTAAAAATTTTTATTGGTGTATTATGCAACCACCCTTTACCGTAGGCATCTGATATGACATGAGAAAACCATCCGGCAGTGAAAGCTATTCCATCATATATCTTTTCAGGTATGCCAATATCTAGATTTGCTGCATCATAGATACAATTTGCTGCCCATTGGAATATTTTAGGGGGAGTATTTGCATCCATAAGATGTGATCTTATGTATAAGAATCCTCTATTCTCTTCAATTTCAACTCTAGTATATTGCTTTATTTTGTCTTCAATCAAGAATTCTTCTAGAACTTCATCATCGTAGGGGCATCTAAAAAGTGGTGCTCTAAAAAATTCTTTACATTTTGGACAAACTCCATAAGGCATTAATTGGAAATCGGCTCCTAGATATCCTCCAGCTAAAAAGGAAGGTAGTTTGGCATTTATTATCTTAGATAGATCTTGATTCTTCTCCTCTAGAGATTTAGCTGTTAGATAGGAAATAAATATATGTGTAGGATAAGCATACCCCCAAGCTTTGCTTGAAAATATTAATAAAAAGATTACCAAAGTAATAGCAGAAAGGATAGTTTTCGTTTCCATTTATTCCTCTCCAATATTTAAGATTTCAAAAATTTGTAATAGATTATTAATTGTATAATCAGGAGTAATTTCATAATCATCATAGATATTCCTTTTATTCATCCATATTGCTTTTATTCCTGCATTTTTTGCTCCAACTATATCCTCGTAAAGCTTATTCCCTATCATTACAGCTTCTTTTGGTTTTGTATTTAAAAAATTTAAAGCAATATTGAATATATTGCTATCTGGTTTTTCTATATTAACTTCTTCTGAAATTATTATTGTGTCAAAGAATTCTAGCAGATTATGTTCTCTCAAGAAAATTCTTGTATATTCAGCTAGTCCATTTGATACTATACCAATTTTAAAACCTGCGTTTTTTAGCCTTTGCAAAGTATTTATAGCCTCTGGAAATAATGAATTTGAATAAGCTGCTCCATCTACAAGAGATTTAAAGATTAAATCTCTTTCATCTAAATTGGGAATAATATTAAAAGATAGAAGAAAATTTTCTATTGCTTTCTTTCTCACTAAGACTTCCTTTTGGTTAGGAGATATATCTCTAAATTCTCTCATTTTATCTTGCAAAATATTGCTAAACTTGATTATATTATCTTCAAGATTAAGACTAATCGAATAATATTTAAATGCAGAGTATACAGCTCCCTTATAAGCTTCATTTAAGAATACCTTTTCATCTATAAGTGTATCTCCAAAATCAAACAAGATACAATCTAAATGGTCTTTCATGTATTATATCCTTTCTTCTTTAAAATTAACTCATCAAGATAGTTTTTACTTTCTATCAACGCCTTCTCTTGCGCTATCTCCTCTAATTCTAGTTCAAAAGAGCCCTCATAACCTATATTTGTAAGTTCATCTATTACCCTAGGAAATTCTATTATTCCACTTCCTACACTTCTATGGTCTCTCCAATCAGAAGCTCTAACATCATGAACATGAAGGTGAAATACTTTATTTCTAAGTTTAGTTATTATCTCTATCAAGTATCTATTAAGTAAAGTTTTCCCCTCATCTGTTTTTCTATAACTTAAAGGGACATAATTAAATATATGACCTGTATCTACAGTAGCTCCAACTGCTGGATGATTTATTTCTTTTATCAAGTTTATATAATTTTCTATATCATTAGGAAATCCTGTCTCTATACCTAACTTTAAGTTGTGATATTCAGCATAATCTCCAAGATATAAAAAAGTCTCAATGATGTAAGATCGGATTTCATTAAAATATTCAATACTCATAGTATTTATATGCATAGTTATTACAGTTGCTTTTAAAAAAGCTCCAGCTTCAATACTACTAATAGTTTGCCTAATAGCTTCTTCCCTAATGCCTACATTATAAGTAAAAAGAGGAACATCAGTAAATGGTGCATGTATCAGAATAGTATCAAACTTTTGAGTGAGATTTCTTAAGTTCAATCTCTCTGAGCGATTAAGTCTATCAAACCAAAAACCAGGTAACTTACCTATACTATGAACTCCTCCATCAAAAGCAAGCAAACCTAAAGCAGGAAAATTAAGTTTATATATTTCATTTATAGCATCTTCAAATTGATAATTAGCAAGACAGGCAACATTTGCACCTATTTTTAACATTTTACTACTCCTTTAATCCTGTAATTGTTATTCCTTCTATAAAATATTTTTGGGCAAATAAAAACAATAATATGCAAGGTAATACAGCAACCGTAGAGGCAGCCGTCAATAAATTCCATTCTGTTCTTCCATATTCAGTAGTAAACGATGATAAACCTTGAGCTATAGTCCACACGCGCATATCTTGAAGATATATTAACGGTCCTAAAAAATCATTCCATCTCCCTATGAAACCAAAGATAGCCACAACCCATAGAGCAGGTTTTATGAGTGGAAGTAGAATTTTCCAATATATCATAAAAGAACCACATCCATCTATTTTAGCTGCATCGTCAAGGTCGTTAGGAATAGTCATATAGAATTGTCTCAATAAGAAAATGGAAAAAGCTCCTCCTCCAAAAAATGAAGGAACTATAAGGGGTTTAAAAGTATTTAACCATCTTAATTCTTTGAAAAGAATATACAGAGGTATCATTGTGACTTGCCCTGGTAACATCATAGTTGACAATAAGACCAGAAAAAGAAAATCTCTACCAATAAAATTTATACGCGCAAAACCAAAAGCAACCAAAGATGCAGAGATAGTTTGCCCTAAAACACCTGTAAGAGTTATAATAAGAGTATTCTTAAAGAATATAGAAAATGGTAATATAGTCAATGATTTACTGAAGTTGGAAAAATCTACATTCTTTGGAATTAACTCTGGAGGAAACCTCATTACCTCTCCTGGAGGTTTTAATGCAGTAATAAGCATCCACCATACAGGCAAAAGCAAAATAATGCTTACACCTATTAAAAGTAGATATATTATTATTTTTGTTATTAAGTTAATATTGTTAATTCTTTCTATCTTTAAATATGACATAGCTTATTTACCTCCTCGTTTTGTCTCCCCCTCATAATAAACCCACATTGGAGAAGATTTAATTACTAATAAAGAGAATAATACTATTAGTATAAATAATGTCCAAGCCTGAGCAGATGCATAACCCATTTTAAACATCAAAAAAGCATTTCGATATAAATATAATACATATAGCAAAGTAGAATCGCTTGGTCCACCGTCAGTCATTACATACGCAGTAGTAAATGCTTGAAAAGAACTAATTATGCCCATAATAAGATTAAAAAATATTACCGGTGAAAGCATAGGCAAAGTAATATAACGAAGTCTCTGCATATTAGTTGCACCATCGATTTCTGCTGCTTCGTAGAACTGTATGGGGATAGCTTTTAGTCCTGCCAAGAATATTACCATTGTTGGACCAAGGCCCCATATATTCATAAGAATTAAAGCCGGTAAAGACCAAACTTTACTAAATAACCAAAGTGGTCCCTGTATTCCAAATAATCCTAATAACCAGTTTATTAATCCCCATTCAGGATTATATAACCATCTCCACAGTAGCGCATTTGCAACTCCGGAAATCATAGAAGGTAAATAGAAGATAGTCCTGAATAATGCTACTCCTTTTACCTTCTGATTAAGTAAAATAGCTGTTAATAAAGAACTTATAAGCCCTAAAGGCACACTAGCAAAAGAATAAATAAATGTAACCTTAAGTGATTGTATATACTTAGGATCATTCTTGAACATTTCTAAATAGTTATACAATCCATTATAGGATGGGATGTTAAGTAGATTCCAATCTGTAAAGCTTAATACTAAAGAAGCGATCATAGGACCAAGAGTAAATATCAAGAACCCTAATATCCAAGGTGATATAAATAAGTATCCCTCTAGATTCTCTTTCAATCTTGCTTTATTCATAATGAAACTAGGCATTTAATTATTCTCCTTTACATAGTATATGTGGGTATACAATAAACGTATACCCACATATATGATTAGTTATTTTTTAAGAAGTTCGTTTATACGACGAGCTATATCTGGAAGAAGTTCCTGAGCAGATTTTTCTCCAAGCCATAGGTCATCTAAAGAAGGATTTAGTATATTGTATACTGTCTCTGACCATTTAGGTGTTGAAGGTATAGCTCTTATTCTAGAAGCTTCTTTTAAGACAAACTTTAAATTAGCTGGAGGCTGATTAGGAACAAGGAAATCTGAAGAACGAGCTATAGATTTTCTTGTAGGTACCCATCCTAACAGACTAGCCCATACAGCAGCAGATTCTTTTCCGGTTAGAAAAGCCAAGAATTTAAAAGCTTCTTCAGAATGCTGTGTTGTTGCGGATACTGTAAAACCGCCACCAGAACATAAGTTTACCCTCTCTCTTAGCTTTCCTTCCCATGCTGGGAAAGGAGCTACGTCCCAATCAACATCTTTATACTTACGTAGAGGATAAATAGGAATAGAGTTATTAAATACTATGGCAATCTTTCCTTGAGCCATCATATCGTAATCTGCACCTACAACTCCAAATGCTTCAGCTTGTACAGGAGTAGGAGAAACATTGTATTTCAAACGTAAATCTGCATACCATTGAAGAGCCCTTATTGCTTCTGGTGAATCTATTATACATTTCGTGATATCTTTATTAAAGATATCACCTCCTGCCGACCATAAGATAGGGTATACTACCCACCAAGCGGTGTTTGCAGAACATCCGAATTGGTCTATTTTGCCATCTCCATTGTAATCTTTGGTAAGCTTTTTAGCAGCTGATAAAAATTCTTTTTCCCATACCCATGGTCTATCTGGATTAATAGATGGATAAGGAACTCCTGCCTCTCTGAAGAGCTTTTTATTATAAAACATCATCATCATATTAGTCTCTTTAGGGAGGCCATAAAGTTTCCCCTTATATGTGTAGCTGTCGAGAACTTTAGGCCAGAAATCATCGAAATCAAATTCTTTTCTCATAGTAACAATATATTTCCTTATATCTAAAAGTGTCCCGGCTTCACCAAATTGTGCAAATAAGCCTGTGCTTACCCAGAATATATCTGGGGCTGTGTTTCCCGCTATCATAGTTTGAATCTTCTGCCAATATGGTGCAGATATATCCAGCTTCTTTACTTTTATATCTGGATAAGCTTTCTCGAAGGCAGGAATGATTCTCCTTGCGGCTTCCATATAATCTGGACCTGGTAATGATGCGTAAGTAATCTCTACAGGAGCAGCAAAGGTATAATTACTTATAGAAATAAAGATAATAACTAATAGCAAAACTAATTTTCTTATATTTTCCCTCCTAAAACTGAAATTTTTAGATAAAAAATTAATTACTTTCCTCATTAATTACTTTCCTCATTAATTACTTTCCTCCTCGTATAATAGTTTTTGGTGATGAAACACTTGCACCTTACAGGGAATACCCTCTATCAAGCTCCTCTCCTAAAAGAAAGGGGGTGAACTGTATTAATAACTCATTAATAGTTGGTATTGATGTCTCCCTCTCTGATAATATGCCTACCTTTATGAAGGATGATGGCCAGGAACTTACTAAACATTTTAAGTTTTCTAATGACTCTTCTGGAGCTCTTGAGTTTGTCAAAAAGTTAAACTCACTGATTAAATCTTATGGCTTTACTCAACTTAAAGTAGGCATTAAATCTACTAGCATCTAATGGTGGCATCTCTTTGAGTTCTTAAACTCTAGTAACAGTGGTATTCTTTTAAAGCCTGAGGTCTATCTCTTAAACCCTAATAGAGTTGATTCTTTTAGAAAGGGACTTCCTAATCTTCCTAAAACAGACCCCATCAATTCCTGGCTTATAGCGGAGATTGTTAGAGTGGGAAGGCTTAACCTTAATCACCCCATAGATATGGAATATGCTCCTCTTCAGAGACTTACTAGGTTCCGCTGTCAATTAGTTGAGTCATTAGTCGCAGAGAAGAATAGAACATTAAACCTAACCTTCTTAAGGTTTTCTTCTTACGTAGATAAGGAACAGAACCCTTTCAGTGATATCTTCGGTAAGGCTTCTACAACACTTGTAGAGAACTTTACACCTGAGGAACGAGCTAATACTAGTGTAGAGAACATTGTAAGGTTCATCTCTGAAACAAGCAGGAACCACTCCCATGAAGAAGAGATAACGAAGTGTGTAGAAGAGCTCAAGGAATTAAGTAAAAAGGCATACAGACTCAATCCTAGGATGCTAGATGCTGTAAGCGTCCTTCTTACTATGTCTTTAGAGAATGTAAGGTTATTTGAGTCTCAGATTAAGAAGATAGATAAAGTTATAGAAAGGGAATTTGAGGCTTTTCCTCAAAAACAGATACTAACTTTAGTAAGGGGGATTGGTCCAGTTTTTTCAGCTAGTATATCAGCTGAAATAGGAGATATAAGCAGGTTTAAAGCTGAGAAGAACCTCGCTAGTTATGCAGTGTTTGTCTGGCATCAGCACCAGAGGGAAAAGTTTAAAGGAGAGGATACATCTCTTACAAAAGTTGGGAATGAATATCTCAGGTACTATTTGGTTGAAGATGCTAACTGCTTGAGGATGCACAATGCTGAGTACTGTAAGTATTACAGTCAAAAGTACCATGAAGCTAGAACTCATCAGCATAAAAGGGCATTGGTGCTTACTGCCAGAAAGTTAGTCAGACTGGTTTTTGCCTTGCTAAGCAAGAGCCAAATTTACTTAGGAAGGAGCTGACAATCTCTATTTAATTTTCAACGACTTATGACGTGTCCCTCACAGCCCTTAATGAAAATGGATTGGTATTGCCATTTTCAAGGCCACTATATTAAATTTTCAAAGTACATCCCTCCTCAGGAGCTTTTGTAGCCCAGGGGGTTACGTTATTTTCGTAGTAAGGTGCATATAGTAACTTAAGTTTTGCCTGACAAATTTTTAAAAATTCTAAAAGTCAGGCACACTAGTTTATTACTCTCTTTTGCCTAAAATAAGCCACTACTTTTTATATCTTTTAAATCTCCCCTATTGACATTTTACCGTAGGACTTCTTATCTTATATTTTTCTAATGCTATACAAGAATAGATAGTTTCTATTACACATAATTGAGCTATTCGAGAAGTTACAGCTTCTCCAAAGAGAGGAGCACTTCTAAAGACAGCTGTAAATAACTTAATATCAGAAACTTCTACAATAGGAGAATAAGGATAATTAGTTATACAAATAGTAACAGCACCTTCATCACGTGCTATTTTAAGTGAATTTACTACAGAAATAGCTTTCCCAGAATGAGAAAGACCTATGACACAATCTCCTTTAGTAAGTAGAGAAGCGGCTTTAATCTGAACAGAAGGATCTGTGTAAGCGTTACATATTAAACCGAGGTTTAAAAATTTATAATGTGCTAGATGGGCAATTGGACCAGATGCCCCCCCTGCAGCATAAAGATCCAATCTTCTGGAGTTCATAATTACTTCCACAGTCTCCCTAATTGCCTCATTATTTAAAACTGTTAAAGTGTCATTCAGTCCTTTTATAGCATTACGAAAAGTCTTTGATATTACTGTTTCTGTATTATCTTCTTCACTTATTACCTCATAATCTTTCTGGTCTGGTGTTAATAGCTCTATTCTAAGAGTATCTTTGAATTCCGGATAACCAGAGAACCCTATTTTTTTACAGAACCTGTAAACAGAAGCCAATCCTACTCTAACTATATCTGCAAGATCTTTTATAGACATCTGCAATATAAGTTCAGGATTTGAAAGCACATAATCAGCTATCTTCTTACTCTTAGGAGTAAGAACTTCATAAAGACTTCTTATTGTTATTAAGCATGGCTTTAATTTATTCTCTTTTTCCATATAATTCTATTATAATGGAAAAAGAGAATGTGTCAATAGAGTATGCTGATGTAACTGTTGCAATTTTGGTTGATGAATTAGTATAAACATTGATAATTACTTGAATAGAATAGATTACTCCCGAAATACCTTAAAAGTAAGTATTCAACTGTAAAATTGGAAATTTTATCAACCATTTTTGCAAGAATTACTGCTGATATTCAGAGAGGAATTCGGAAAGATTAAAATCCTCCTCTCCACAACCAAAAACTTTATTAACCTCTCAAGATACATAAACTTTTCCTAAGACTGCTTTTAACGTGAAAACCCTACCTTTTCAGGTTAACTAAACTGAAGTATCTCTCAAGAATTAAAAACTATCATACTTCCTTACTAGGCATCACTCCCTTCTTATTCCCCTATCCTTTAGTAGAAATTGTAGCATATACATATAGGCTGTTAATGTAAACTCTCTCTGAGCTCAGGGGTGTGTGTAATTTTTGTCGGCAAGTTTTCATGTCGCTACCTCATTCTCTTTAAAAAGCCACCTTTTACTAAGAAATGATGCTCTTAATTGAATCATATCTTCTGCCCTTTCCTTGTCCCACCTCATCCCACATTGCTTCATCCTGTTATTTATTACATTCTTAACCCCACTTTCTATCGCCCCACTACCTATGTATATCCCCCTTCTCTAAATTCTTTATATCTCATCCGAACTTTTGGTTTTCCATATATTATAAAGGAGAAACATCTTTTTTATATCCTTCTAATTCTGCCGACTTTTTCTACACGCACCCTTAAGTTGATAGAGGTAGAGAATTATTGTAAAAATTAAAATTTATGGGATAATTAAATAGGGGAAAAATTGAAGAAGTATAAAATTTATTTAGATGTGTGCTGTTTAAATAGACCATTTGATGATCAAAGTCAGGATAGAATAAGGCTTGAAGCAGAAGCCATAATTATAATTCTTGCTCACATAGAAGTAAGGAATTGGACTCTTGTAGGAAGTGAGGTAATCGACTTTGAAATCTCTAGAATTCCAGATGAGGAGAAGAGACAGAAGGTTATGATTCTGTCAACTATGGCAAAAGAGTATATCGTAGTTACTGAAGAAATAGAAGAAAGAGCTCTAGAACTGGAAAGACTAGGTTTCAGTCCATATGATGCTTTACATATTGCCTGTGCCGAGAAAGCTAAAGTAGATATTTCCCTTACTACAGATGATAAACTTCTACGTAGAGTTTCAAATACAAAATTAAACATAAGAGTTGAGTCTCCTATTGAATGGATATTGGAGGTGATGGAAAATGAACACTAAGACATTAACACCAGCTATTATAAGGAAGCTAGGGATAGAGGCTATAGCAAAAGAATTAGGTCCAGTAGGGATGATACGTTTTCTTCAACAGTATGAGACTGGATATGGAGACTACACTAAAGAAAGAGAATTTTTACTTCAAGATAAGGATGTAAAAAGTATTGTAGAGAAGATAAAAGAGCGAAGAAAAGAGACTTAACATCCTCGAATGGAGATAGAATATTCAAAGTCAGCTGATATACTTTTAATTAGGCTTAGAGAGGGCACTCTTACAGATTCTATCGATTTAAAAAAGGGGGTAATTCTTCATCTTGATGAAAAAGGCTTGCCCCTTGAGATAGAGATATTGGATGCCTCTAAGCTTGGAATGCTTAATGAGATAAGTATAATGACTCCTCTAGAACTTGTTAAAAGCTGATAAGTCTAATAGTTAGGACTATGTTTCCGAACGATGAGGTTTTATTTACCGTAAAGACAGGATAGGAGGATATCTATAGATTATGTTAAATGGAGGTTTACACACAAAACTTGACAGACCCATTTTTTAATTAAGTCCAAGTAATCTCTATTTCTTTTTTTCTCTATTTTATTTTCATCAAGTCCTTTACGTATTCCAGTTATCCACTCGTCTCTTGAAGACGAGCTATCGGGTTTTTCAGTAGGTTTATTTTTTTAGGTTCTTTTTCTTTCATCCTCTTACTCCTTCCTATTATTTATTTATAAGATTTTCGGAAGCTCTCTATATATTGTTTCAGCTTCTCTTTGTCCTTACTCATTCAGATTATCTTATTGACTTCCTTGACTACACATACCACCATTACACCTCCCATATGTCTTCCGTTAGATTTTAAAATATTTTTCCCTCCCTTGAAGGTTCTTCATATTCCAATAATTTATCTACCATTAACAGTTCAATAAATAAACCTTTTGACTTTGCCTTTGCAACTTCTTCATAAGCACCCTTGCCAAAACTAAAAACCACAATATTTTTTTATTTTGACTTGTTTTCTACTATTTCTATTTCCTCTGGTGTTAATCCGTACAACTTATAAACCTTTTCATCAATTTCCTTATCAATCTCATCTTGACGATGTTTTAGCTCTTCTATCTGGTTGAGTAATTCTTGACGTTTTTGTAAGATATTCTGGAGCTGAGCAGGGGATTTAGGAATTCGGATAAGGTCAACAACTTCAGAATCTGTTTTCCCTCGAAGAGTATCACCTAAGGACTTAAGATAAAGGTCTATGTAATTTGCTTGATTTTCATCTTTGCAGTCAATGTACGATTTATGGTCTAAATAAACCTTAAGTTCCTCTCTTTTTATTCTTGGCTTGCCAATTCTATCCCTTAGTTCAACTCTAATTCCAGGAATATCAGCTAAATCGCCAAGAATAAAATCAAAATCTTCAAGTAGTTTTTGGATATCAGAGACTTTTGCCTCAAGGGTTGGGATATCTTTATTAATTCCTAAAATCTGGTCTACGAGATTTGCAAATTCTTGCTGAACTTTTGCTGAAGCGGGTTTGATAGGAAGCTGATTGAGGAATGCATTTTTAATTTGAACACCGATGAAAACCTTTGTATAGTAATAATCCATTAACTTTGAATTGAGTAAAGCCAAAAGATACTTGAGACTAAAATTTTCTAATTTTGATAAGATTATACTTGTGTTTATCAATGTGTAATACTGTTCGTTATCGTAACTTCCAATGATGTGTTTGCCAATTTTCTGAAAGATTAATTTTTCACCTAAGAAAATTCTCTCATCTCTACTTCTTTCCAATATTTTCTTATCGTAAAGAATATATTGTCCGTGATAGTTAATTGAATATCTATCAACATTTTTACCATCGATAACTTTTTTGTATCTTTCATCTTTCTTGTAATTTGAGATAAGATTCTTGAGAGCATTACCAGGATTTATCCCATTATAACTATCAGCAACTTCTAATAATTTCTTGCACCCGGTTCGTATCTTTGAAATCAACATATTGTGTACTCCAGAGAGATAAATATTAAACATATTATCTGTTGTTTCGTTAAATAATTTTTGATCGATGTAACTGGTAGTCAATCTTTTTATTTCTCCAGTGAAGGGAACTTGTGCAATTTTTATTTTGTTTTTTCCCCGATATTCATCGTTATTCTCCAATGATAAAATCGTAACTACCGTTTCAACTGTCGCCTCTTTAAAGACTCCTCCTCTTAACTCTAATATTTCGTCAATTTTACAGGTATCCAGGATAATTTTCCGAAGTAAGTTATAGGAGGTGGATGTTAAATAAGTATTGGAGGTAATAAATCCCAATTTCCCTTTTAATTTTAGTAGACAAATACTGCGTTCAATAAATAGACCATAAGTATTTATTCTATTACTTGCTGATTTATAGACTTTCATTAAATAAACTACCTCTTCATCTGTAATCTTTCTAACATCTACATAGGGTGGATTCCCTACTACAAAGTCAAATCCATCTTTAAATTCGTCTTGCTTAAGCTTTATCCTTTTTACAACCTCAGCATCAATTAAATACTCAGCAATTTCTCCAGGAAATAACTCTAACTCCCCTTTTTCTTCAGGAATTCTTAAGGAGTCCGTTTGATAAATATTAAATCTGTCCATTACAAAGTCCGGATTATTTTCCTTAGCTTTATGAACGATGTCTACGACTTGAAAGAATAGATTTGTTTCTGCAAGATGACAGGCAAATGAATTAATATCGAAACCATAGATACTTTCCTGCAATTTTCTCAAGATGGTCTCTGCATCAAAGCCACTGTTTTTAAGTTTCTCTACAAAAATATTAGTTGCTCTTACTAAAAAACCTCCTGAACCGCAAGCTGGGTCAAGCAACTTTTTCCCTTCAATTACTGACTCTCGAGTATAGTCCACTGAATCCAAGATATAATCTATCACCTCTTCTGGAGTGTAAAATTCTCCCAATCGTTTCCTTTCCTCTCGATCAAGATACTTTTCATAAAGTTTCCCTAATACGTCACGGTCTACTTTGTTAAAATTGTAAGGGTTAAAAGTAAATAAAACTCGCAAGAGTACAGAAATTACTCAATTATTTTAATCCCCTCTTGCGGAGTATCTTTTCATATCCCTACAAGAGGGGATATAATTATTTTATGAAACCTTACAAAAATTAGTATACAACATTTTATAAAGTTTTGTAATAAAAACTTCCTTATAGAACCCCTAGCCCAGTGGGT
>Ga0315282_10010663_pt1 | contig 14360 bp, 12 predicted proteins | sample YL17G07_20_MG_FD_203693 | JGI IMG/M metagenome (GOLD analysis project Ga0315282, IMG submission 203693) | Sediment microbial communities from Yellowstone Lake, YNP, Wyoming, USA - YL17G07_20 | ecosystem: Environmental > Aquatic > Freshwater > Lake > Sediment | place: USA: Wyoming | collected...
AATGCTTGAGAAAATATTCCTGAAATAATAGGCAATAATAAAATGTTATAAGGCATAGAAATAATTATGTTATATTTAAATTATATAGAAGCAGCTATTTTTGGAATAACTCAAGGAATAACTGAATTCTTACCTATTTCCAGCACTGGGCATTTAATTTTCCTCCATTATTTTTTTAACTTACCGATTGCTAATCAATTAGCTTTCGACGTAATCTTGCATTTCGCTACTTTATTGGCGGTTGTTTGGTTTTTCCGTCAACCGCTATTAAATTTAATTAAGTCATGGCTAGGTAGTTTCACCGGCAAAACTGATCAATTCAGTAAATTAGCTTGGTTAATTATTTTAGGAACCCTGCCAGCTGCTTTAGCAGGATATTTTTTTGAAAATATCGTTGAAACCAGCCTTAGGTCACCTTCGGTAGTGATAATAACTTTAATTCTGATTGGTATTTTTCTTATCATAGCGGAAAGATACGGACAAAAAACCAAAGAGTTAAATCAGTTAAATTGGCAAGATGTAATATTAATTGGTCTAAGCCAAGCCTCAGCCATAATACCGGGAGTATCGCGCTCCGGTATTACTATTATAGCAGGTTTAGCCATAGGTTTAAAGAGAAAAGTTGCAGCCGAGTTTTCTTTATTACTATCATTACCGATAATATTTGCGGCGGCGATAAAAAAAGTTCCACAACTTTTTGGAACTAGTTTACCGTTAAATGAATTATTAATGATTTCTATCGCTTTTATTTTTTCTTTGCTAACTGGCATTTTAACCATTAAATATTTTTTAGACTATTTAAAAAATAATAGTTTAAATAGTTTTGCTTTTTATCGGTTTATTTTGGCAATAATAATTTTCGTTCTTTTGCTTAAATAATTTTAGATAAATTTAGGTTTAAAAATCATAAAGAAATAGAAATAATATAGAGATAACAACAGAAGTATCATGATTATAGAAAAATAAATAGCTATAAAATTTATAGATCGCTCAAAAAGGTTCGGCTGTATAAAAGATTTGTTCAGTTTATAATTTAAATTTTGGGATTGATTTAAAGAAATTTTATTTTCATCTTCTAGCAATAACCTGTTAGATATTGAATGAGTAATTAAATTTTCTAACTTAATTTGACCGCTAGGTAAAAATTCTGATTGTAAATTAGGATTTATAAATTGATTAGATAAATAATTAAAGTTTTGACTAACAACTTTTGCTACCGCCAAAGATTGAGCTGGTGCTCCAAATATTTCCGCCACTACTGTCGTCTCTTGCATTTTAAAGCTACCCTTTATAACGGCGATACCTATCTCCTGGTAATAAGGATTTAATAAGTTTTTATTATGAAGTAACGAATTTCTCCAGGCTTCAATTATTCCTTCACTAGTGACAAAATCAATTGCTAAGTTCTCTCCCACATAAGAATAATTATAACCGGCATCACGTACCCAGCTAGAGAATTTTCTTCCGTTTATATTATGATTAAATATTTGCGAATCAAATATAGCTTGCGTTTTATCCATAGCAGCCTTAGTTAATAATTGATTAGCGGTTAAAGCAGGAAGGCCTGCATTATACCTTTCTGTGTTGGTCAATTCGATTAATTTTTCCGGCGTAATTGTTGATAGATAAGCGATTTTAGGTAATAAAAAAATCCCTATTATAATAGTTAATAGAGAAACTACTGTTTTTCCTTTAAAGAAAATTTTGTGGTATTTATTTTTAGGGCAATTATAATATAAAACAAATAGCCCATTTATTCTGTCAATCATTATTTGTTTTTATCTTTATTTTTGTTTTTTGTCAATAACTATTTTGTTATAATAATATTATATCATAAAATTAAAAAGTTTGCAAGCGATGAATTTTAAATTACTTATTATAATATATAATAAGTTACGATGATGGATATTATTTTAAACAATAAAAATTCAATAACGCCATCTTATATAATTCAGTTAATTGAATTTTAATTGAGTAAAACTTAAAATTAATGCATCATACATCAAACTTTATTTAATTAATAATTTTTATGCTAACCTGATCACCTGTCAGATTATTTATTTTTAAACATCAATTTATGTCTTTAATTAATCAATTAATCGATCAGGGGTATTTAAAAACTGAAGCAATCATTAACGCTTTTAAAAAAGTTAAGCGCAGCGATTTTGTTAAACCCGAGGATAAAGAATATTTCGAGGTTAACGCGCCGTTAAGCATTGGCTATGGTCAGACTATCTCACAGCCCTTAACCGTTGCCTTCATGATAGAATTACTCGAGCCTAAGCCGGGTGAGAAAATTTTAGACGTGGGCAGCGGTTCTGGTTGGACGGCGGCAATACTGTCTGAAATTGTGGGATTAACCGGAAAAGTTTATGGCGTAGAAAGAATTATTGATTTAGCAAATTTTGCTAAAACCAATATTGCAAAATATAATTTTATTAAAAAAGGAGTTGCACAAATATTTTGTTCAGATGGTTATCAGGGCTTGCCTGATTTTGCTCCATTTGATAAGATAATTGTTGCTGCTGCCGCCGAAGCGGTACCGGAAAAATTATTAGAACAGTTGAAAATTGGCGGAAAAATAGTTATACCAATTGGCCAGCAATACGAATCACAAGATATCGTGGTTATAGAAAAAGTCAGCTCGAACAAATTTAAAGAAAAAAAATATCCAGGTTTTATTTTTGTCCCGTTAGTGAAACAATAACTATCGCATAACTATTGTTTAACTTTTATTATCAATTGTTAATTTATATTATAGAACGATTATTATTCAACACTAACCAAATAAATTATAAATTCTAAGTTTTATGAAAATAGTAATTTTTGCTGGAGGAATAGGAACTAGGCTTTGGCCATTGTCGCGAGAAAATTCACCTAAACAATTTGATAAAATTTTTGGAGGTAAATCAACCCTGCAGTTAGCCGTTGAACGGGTAGCTCCAGTTTTCGGTATGGCAAATATTTTTATTCAAACTCAAGATAAATATAAAAGAGTCATTATTGAACAAATTCACGATTTACCGCAAGAAAATATAATCATCGAACCGGAGAGAAGAAATGTCGGCCCAGCAGTTTGTTTCGCTATGGTTGAATTAAAGAAAAGAGGATTTAGCGGACCAGTAGCCATCCTTTGGGCCGATCATTTAATGGAAAGAGTTGATGCGTTTGTCCGGGTTTTACAAGTTGGCGAAAAACTAATCAAACAGAATCCTAATCGTTTTATTTTTATCGCCGAAAAATCCCGTTTCGCCAATAATAATTTAGGTTGGATTAAAATCGGTAAAAAATTGGGAGAGATTGATGAAAGTAGCTATTTCGAATTTTTAGGTTTTAAATATCGTCCGCCAATAGGTGAATGCACACAAATGCACGAATCAGAATATCATTTTTGGAATCCAGGATATTGGATTACCTCAATTGATTATATGTTAGAGCAATATAAGAATTTATCCCCGGAAATTTATCATCAAGTGATTAACGATGAATACAGTAAGACTGAGAAATTACATTTTGATCAAGCCATCGCGGAAAAAATCGATTTTAAAGACGCTCTGGTCCTAGCTACCGATATGGGTTGGAGCGACCCGGGTACGTTATATGCATTAAAAGAAGCTTTAGAGGTAAGCCGTGAAAAAAACGTCATCCATGGTAAAGTCACTCATTTAGATACATGCGATAGCCTAATTTATAATTTAGAGCCAAATAAATTAATAGCCGTAGTCGGACTTAATGGAATGGTAATTGTCAACACACCCGATGCTTTAATTGTGGTACCTAAAGATGAGGTGGTAAAAATAACAAAATTAATCGAACAAATGAAACAAGAAGGTCATCACTCTCATTTATAAGTATTTTTATGACTAAAAAGATTTTGTTAATCATAATTTTAATTATTATCTTTTCATTAATTTATTGGCATCAAGTTAATTCACCGGTTAATCTCGATGGTAAGGAACAGAAGTTTTCTGTTAATAATGGGGAGAGTATTAAGCAAATTGCCCAACATCTAGTTGATGCCGACTTAATTAAATCAAAATTATTTTTTAGATATATTACCTGGAGAAAGAAGGCTAATTTACTGGCAGGCGATTATTTACTTAGTCAGAAGATGAGCACTAGAGAAATTGTTGACATATTGATAAAAGGAGAAGTCACCAATAAAGAAAGAACAATTACTATTATAGAAGGGTGGCAAATTGATGATATTAATAAATATTTAAAGGATAATAAAGTAATATCAGATGACAGTTTTTTAAAATTAACCAAAGCCGATGTTAATGAGTGGCAATTTAAATTTAGCAAGCCAGAATTTTTAAACGATATTTCCAACCAAGCAGATTTGGAGGGATATTTATTTCCCGACACCTATCGTATTTTTAAAAATGCCACTGCCAGTGAGATAATTAATAAAATGCTAGATAATTTTAATAGCAAAGTAACTCAAGAAATGAAACAGGAGATAATCAAACAAGGTAAGACTATCCACCAAATTATTACCTTAGCTTCAATAATAGAAAAAGAAGTTAGAACATCTGAAGATATGAAAAAGGTGGCAGGTATTTTTTGGGATAGATTAAAAAGTAATATCGCCTTACAATCAGATGCAACCTTAACTTATGTATTAGACGAAAATAAAACAAGACATAGCGCAGAAGAGTTACGAATTGATTCACCTTATAATACCTATAAATATCCCGGTCTGCCACCTGGACCAATTTGTAATCCCGGACTTAACGCCATTATTTCCGCAATCTATCCACAACATACTGAGTATAATTATTTTTTATCTAGACCCGATACGGGAGAGACGGTTTATAGTAAAACTTTAGAAGAACATAATAAAAATAAAGCGAAATATTTAAAATAAAAAGTATAGAAGGAGGAGCAAATGGGAACCATTCAGGAAGCGTTAGTTAAAGCAAACTTAGCTCAAGTTCATTCAAAAAATAAAAATTGGGGACTAGTCTATTGCTCATTAGCAGAGTTAGCCGATATTTGGAATTTATATCGGTTAAGAGTCGAGATTATCAGGATGTTAATAACCGGAATTAATGAAATTGAAATGAAGGTATTTATTTCGAGGCGATGGAAGGGTGATAAGTTAGTAACGGAGTGGTTTAAAAAGGTTTTGATAAATTGCAAAAATTGCGAAACCGTGGCAGAAAGAAAAGAATATCTGAATAAACTAAGGAATGAAGCCTGGCGTGATTATCAAGAAACAGAAATAATCTGGCCAGTGCGAATTCGCGTATTCAATAATTTCGATATGGAAAAAAGCAATTGGGCTTTTCATAATTTTGAGCAAAGAAGAAAAAAAGCAATTAGGAAAAAATTATTAGAAAGTTCGAGATTATTATTAGGCGCAAGAGTATCGTTTCCGTATTTTTCGATGAAAGAATATCTTGATATTCTAACAAAGGAGATTATAGTAGACATTTAAACAAATGTCACTGAAGTTTCTATCCAATCATTCGATTAATCATGATGGTCAATGGCCATCATTTTTTTAAAAACTTGACTATTTTTATAATTATGATATTATTAGATTTAATTGAATAGTCGCAGACAGCAGGAGCGCTGAAGAGGTGCTTAATAACCTGCCGAGACAAGAGCTAAAGTTAGCTTATTTTATAGTCTGCGATAGTGAGCAGATTTTTTTATTCCCACGAATTTACAAATGGCTGCAGTTACAAATTTACAAATAACTCAAAAATATTAAATAATATTAAAATTAAACTTTAAAATATGGCTAAAAGTAAAGAACAAAAAAAGCAAATATTGAAAGATTTAGCCGATAAAATAAGTAAAGCTAAATCTATAATTTTTACCAAGTTTAACGGTTTAACAGTTAAAGAAAATCAAGAATTGAGGAAAGAACTTTTCGCGGTAAATAGCGAGTATTATGTAGCTAAAAAAACTTTACTTGATTTAGCATTTAAAGATTTAAAAATTACTAATTTAAAGATCAAAGACTTTATTGGGCAAATTTCAGTGGTTTTCGGTTATGGTGATGAAATTATACCGGCGAAGACCATTGATAAATTCAAAAAAGACAAGGAAGGGAAAATAGAATTTATCTCGGGAATTTTAGAAAATAAACTTATCACCGGAACGATAGTTAGCGAGTTGGCTAAATTACCGACTAAGCAGGAACTTTATTCAAGGGTCGTTGGTTCAATCAACGCGCCAATATCAGGTTTTGTTAATGCACTGGCCGGTAATCTAAGAAGTCTAGTTTATGTGTTTAAGGTTATTGGAGAAAAAAAATAATTTAACATATCTAACTCGAGTTATAAGTTATAGGTTATAAGTTATCTAATTTTTATTACTTATTACATATTACTTATTACTTATAAAAAGTATGGCTGAGGAAACTAAAAATCAGGAAGAACATATTGAAGTTCCTGAAAAATTTAAAACTTTAATCGAACAAATAGAGAAGATGTCGGTTTTGGATTTAGCTGAACTAGTAAAGATTTTAGAGAAAAAATTCGGCGTTTCAGCCGCGGCTCCGACGATGATGATGGTTGGTGGCGGTAATGCGACGGCGGCAAATGAAGTCGAAGAAAAAACTAGCTTCAATGTAGAATTAAGCGAAGCTGGCGGAAATAAAATTTCAGTAATCAAAGCAATTCGAGAGTTAACGGAAATGGGTTTAAAAGACGCTAAAGATTTAGTAGATGGCGCACCGAAAATGGTTAAAGAAGGAGTAAAGAAAGAAGAGGCCGAAACTATTAAAAAGAAATTAGAGGATGCCGGTGCTAAAGTAACTTTAAAATAACGAATTGATACAATTTATCAAAATAAAAGTAGGTTTTAAGACCTACTTTTATATTTTATCTGTAATTTCGTGTTTATTCTACAAAATGTTTGGCTTCAACTACATAGATTGAAGTGTTATTAAGAAAATATATTTTTTTAGCTATCTCGTCCACAATAAAGTCTTTAAGATCAGTCAACTGATTAACAACATATTGGTTCAAAAATTTACCTGATTTATCAAAAATAACCAAACGTTTATTGACGGGTTCAAGAAGATAGATATATTTTTGTTCTAGAGAGACTATAATTTTTGTCGGTTTAGTAATTATCGGGTCAATAGTATCTAAATTAAAATTTTGTTTTTTTCCTTTTAAAAATTTAAACACTTGGCCATCATTTTTTAGTAAATAAATATTTCCATCAATATCAAAACTAATAAAATTAGTCAAATCAACCCTTTCGGTTATCCAGTTAGCGGAATTCATAAAGCCTTCGTTGGTTTTATTGTAACGATAAATTTGATTATTTTTAGTATCTAATAAATATAATTTATTATTAAACTCTGACGTTGCCGCGATTTGATTTAAGCTATTTTTATAATTGATGTTTAAGCTAGAAATTTCTTCTGTTTGTGTGTTAAGCATGATGATACTATTAGTATTTAAATAATAAATATTATTTTTATCGTCTTTAGTAGGATAATCTAATTTAGTAAGAGGTAGTACAATGTCAGTAATGGCGGTAATCAATTTTTTTTCTATTTCAAGACTATAAATTGATTTTTGAGCGGCATCAGCGGCATAGATTTTTCCTTTAGCTTCAATTATATTGGTTGGTTTTACTTGGCTGTTTAAATTTATAAAATTAGCCAATTCCGTAGGTGATTCCACGTCAATAATATGATTAATTTTTTCTATTTGTTGTAAATTTTTAGCTATTAATTTCTCATAGATTGATTTTTGTTCATTAGTTTTATTTGGGAATTGATTAAGCAATGGTTTTACCTCATCAAGTACTTTTTTTGCGCCTACTTCATTACTATAGAGCAAGCTGGCATCAATTTGATTTTGTTTTTGTTCAATCGTTTTTATTAAATCATCATAAAGTTCTTGCTTCTGGGATGCTTTGTTGTTAAAATTTAGCAGGAGTAAATTACCGGTAAATATTAATAGAATCAGAAGAAAGGAGGTTAATAATATTTTATTTTTACTAGTTAGGTTATTATACCAAAAAATTGTTTTCGAAGAATAGATTTTTAATGATTTTTTAAATTGGCTAGTTTTATTTCTACTATTATGATAAACCTCTATTATTTTTTTTCTATTAGTTAAAGTTTTATAAAAAAAGATCAGTATATTAGTTATATAAATAAAAGTATTTTTTAATAATTTAAAGATTCTATCTAACGAAAGCCAGGTTGGTTTTCGTTTTAAAAAAATGTCATGGTTATTTGTCTTTTTTAACGAAGTCAAGTTTACCCACTCAAATAACTTAATTAAAGTAGTTGACCATTTTTTAAAATTAATTAAACCAGAGGGTGTAAGCAATTTTTCGGTTGTCTCCTCGGTAACATTTAAATTGTTTAATGAAGTTTGAGTAGAAGCGGCAGTAATTTCTTTTTTTAGTTCAACTTCATCCTGACCAAGCGTGTTTTTAATAATGATACACAGAAAAGGAACATAATCATTTATTTTAATCAAAATATTTTTAATTTGTTCAACCGCACTCGCCGGCGGTAAGGTAGTAACAATATTAATTAGTTGTTTATTAGATAAATATTCTACTAAAGCTTCATTAGTAAAAATAAAATATCCACCAGGCGGTATGGAGCCACTAACAACATTAGAGAATAATTTTATTAAATTAATTTGTTTTTTTACCTCGCTCTTGGCTTGCTCACTGATATCCGCTAATTTATATTTTTGTTCTTTATTTACGGTTATATTTTTATAAATTAATAATGCTTTATTTTTGCCTAAACAACTAAAATGAAGGCAATCTTTATCAATCACTCCTACCGTTATGTTGATTAAATTAGAATTTAAATTAATTCTTTCGGTTTGTAAAAATTCGGCTAATTTTTTATTAGTTTTTGCTAAAGCCGATTCAAAAATGTGTTCAACTTTTAAATTGCTAAGACGTTCTCGCAAAATCATTTTTTCATTTTGGTAATAATTATAATTAAGGTTAGTAATTATAAAATTAATAATTTTTAGATCTTCTGCTTTTCTGGACTCTATTTCAATTAAAGCGAATAATTTTCCCGCTAGCGTTTCTCTACTAGAGTCTGGTTGAGAAATATAAACTTCACAGGTTGAATTAACTTTTCGTCCTGGTGATAAAATTAATTGGGCTATTTTATAATTCATATTTATTTAGAAAGTAGTTAATAAATAAACAAACCAGATAATAAAATTTATATCAGTTTTGATAAGCTATCTTCTTTTATTTAATATCTTTTGACTTTATAATGTATTTATTATACTATGAAAGAAGACAACTTACAACTTCTCTAAACCTGTTTTAAATTATTTTATAGAAAGTTAACATAGGTTAAAGTATATTCATTCTTTTTTTATTAAGTTTATTTTTATGCTAGAAAAACTTTTTGGATCAAAAACTCGAGTAAAAATATTAAAATTATTTTTACTTCATACCAATGATAAATTTTTTATTAGACAACTATCGCGAGACTTGAAATTGCAATTAAATTCGGTTCGCCGTGAGTTAGAAAATTTAGAAAAATTTGGTATTTTAACGTCAAATATCAGCGGTGAAATAGAGAAAGCTAAAAGTGGCGGTCAAGAAAAAAAATATTACCGAGCGAACGGTAATTTTGTTTTATTTGATGAGATAAAAGCTCTAATAGTTAAAGCCCAGGTTTTATATGAAAGAGATTTCGTAAAGAAGTTACAAGCTATCGGCCGGGTCAAATTATTAATTTTAGTGGGTCTATTCGTTAATAACCCAAGCTCATTAATAGATCTATTAATTGTAGGAAGATTTAATCATGTTAAATTATTAAGATTAATTAACGAGTTAGAGATCGGATTAGGTAGGGAGATAAATTTTACTCTATTTGATAGTCGTGAATTTAAGTACAGGAAAGATATTACTGATGTGTTTTTATATAATATTTTAGAAGGAAAAAAAATAGTAGTAATTGATGAGATAGGTTTAAGTTAAAATATATTTAGTTTTGTAAATGATAATTATTAATCTTACGACACAATCTAGTAAGATTTTTTTAATTTACGTCATAATAACCAACTCACCAATTATAATTGTTAAATAACTGGTAATGAATTATTTTGACACTGTATGATAATACTAACGAGATTGTTAAATTACCATAACTGTGTTAGTTGGTGGAGCAAGTGATGGTTTCTTGGGACAGGGACGAGGGATGATGTTTCGGGCGAGAACTTAAAGTTGGAATATGCGGCAGATTGCTTAATTTAGCTTTTGCTACCGCCTAACGATAGTGCTATGGTTAAAGCCGGTGTGTCTGGCTACCTGGCGAGCGCTCCATTTTTGTTTTAGTACTAGTCTAGCCGCCTGCAGTCTCAGGCGCGGTAAGTTTGGATTCATAGTGTATGGCATATGCCATGAGCATACCATAGGGTGATGCAAAGGTATTGAACCATAACACGAACTTGACAATTTTTAATAAAAATGATACTATTTATTGTTAAATTAAAGTATCAGAAAATTAACCAAATTTTGAAATTTTTTATTTAAGTTTAGGAAAGAAATTAAATAAAAATCTAAAATTTATGTATAATAAGGGTAAAAATTTAATACCTAAAAATAGAAAAATAAGGAAATCCTTTTTGTCTAGTCTGTTTCTGTTGTTTAAAATTTTAGTAATTATCTTTATTATAGCTTCGGCCGTAAATGTTATATTTAAGGTAAATCAGGCCGAGGCTGCTTTCGGATTGAGTACCAGCTTAAAGCAAGTAAAGACCGCTAGCAGTCCGGTTGTTTATTATTTAGATCACAAAAGAGGTTTGAAAAAGGTTTATGTTAAAGAAGCTTCATATCTGGCATACGGAAATAAATGGAGCGAGATAAAAATCATCAGCCAACAACAACTAAACAAATGGCCCGAGATGCATTTAGTCAAAGCTCAAGCAAGCCCAGCTATTTATTATATTAAAAATAATCAAAAAGCTTTAATTAAATCCCCGCAAGAATTTATCGATTTAGGTTTTAAATGGCAAGATGTAGTAACGATAGCCAAAGCAGATTTAGAGAATTATCAAATAGTTGATTTGCAACAACTATTTAGTTATCCAGGTCCTGTTGCTACCGGCCAGGCCGATCAACAAGCGGTGGTTACGGTTAAACTTGATGATACCAGCCCGAAAGATAATTATATACCCTTAACTTCTAAAAAAAATTTAGTAGCAGTTTATAATTTTTCCGATCTCAATCAAACTACGGAAATCAAAGGATTAACTTTCGGTTTAACAGGAGTCTTTCCTGAATCGGCCGTTAATATTTATTTAGCTAATCAAGCCGATTATATTTACGATGTCCAGGCCTCATTAATTAATAGGCGAGCTATTTTTAATTTTGCTTCTCAACCGATTATAATTAACCCTGGCCAGACAATTAAAATAAAAATTTATCTTGATTTAGGTAATTATGAAAATTCAGTGGCTAATTCGTTGCAAGTCAGCTTGGATACTATCCAAAGTATAAGTACGACAGCTCAAGTTAAAGGTGATTTTCCGTTTAAAGCTGGGGTTTTTAAATTTACTCTGGGTGATAATTTGGGTCAGGTACAAATTAACGAATTGCCGTTGACCGATAGTAACGATGCCATTATCGGCACCACCAATAAAATTATAGCTAAATTCAATATTAGCGAAACTAGCGGCAACGAAGATATTATTATAAAGCAAATTAAGTTGATCAATAATGGCAACGCCGCTGACGGCAGTTTAAAATCTTTTAAACTAACGGATAGTTACAATAATATAGTGGCTCAAGTTCCTGGTGCTAGCAACGGTTCAGTTATTTTTAAATTGAATGATTATAAAATTAATAAAAAAAGTAACAGTACTTTTTTGGTTACGGCCGATGTTGTCAACGGAGAAAAGCAAACTATCAACTTTGATCTAGACGATGCCTTTGTTATTGGTAACGATTATAACTTTGGTTTAAACGTAAGTTTTAACAATCTCAATCAAACGGTTGAAATTATAAGACAATCCTTAGGTATCTTAGCCATAAATTTAAAAGCTAGCAGTAAAGTTTTTACCAACGAAAAAGGATCAATTATCGGTAATTTTCAAATCAGAAATAATGACCAGCAAGTTAATTTACAAAGTATTAATATTATTTTAATTAAAAATAATAATGCTCCTAATTTAACCGGAGAGATTAGTCTGGTCGATTATAATAGCGGTCAGATATATGATTCAGCCGATGCTGCAGTTTTAGCTTACCGTAATTTGGATTTAAGTTTTAATAATTTATTTTTACAACCGAAACAAGAGCTAAGTTTTAGTTTAATTACTGATATACCGGAAGAAGTAAACAACGGGGATAATTATAAAATAATTATCAATAAAGTAAATTACAAGGTCTTCAACGGGCAAATTTTTCAGGATGACATAAATATTAGTGGCGAAACTTTAGTTGTTTCTAAATCTAATCTTTATATTTATCCTAATAATAACGAGAAAGAACTTAGTTATACTAAGGGTCAAAAAAATATTAAAGTTGCCAGTTTTATTTTGGAAGCCGCAGCTGGCGATAATGTTATAATTTCCAGTATGACTTTAGCAAAAAGCAGTCAATCGTCGGGTAGCTTACTTTACGAAAATGGTTTTAGTAACCTAAGGGTAAATCTGGGCTATAGCCAAGCGTCAAATATTATTGATAAACCTTTTGGTACGGCTTATCAGTTTGATGGTTTTAATTACCTTTTACCAGCCGGTCAACGAATAGAAGCTAGAGTTTATGTTGATACGGTAAAAGATTTAAAAGTTTCGGAACTTCAGTTGGAATTAGTGAATATAGTAGCCAGGAGTGAGAAGTCTGGTTTACGGACTATAATTTCCGGTTTAAATACTGATTGTTATAAAACTATATTTGGTCAAGCTAAAGCTAGCCTTCAGATTGTTAATGGCGGTTCGGTTACTAGCGGGAGTAAAAATAATAAGGTAGCGAACTTTTCAATTAAAAACACTGGTGATGAAGCATTAAGTCTAGAAAAATTAATTATTAATACAACGACGGAGGGCTTTTCCTATAGTTTAGGTTATAGTAATTTATCGATAATTGATCAATCCAACAATAGAATCGGTATGGTTGTGCAGCCGGTAGCCGGAGCTAACATGATTACTTCATGGTTTTATACGATCAATCAAGGTCAAGAAATTACTTTTACCATAACTGTTGATGCCAATGCTTCTGTTCCCAACGCCAACTTTGAGCTTTATCTTAGTGATGCAGCAGCCAGCGGTAAAACCTCCAATATCAAAGCTGATTTTAGCGGTGACCCAACCGATAAAATTCCAGTTGTGGTTAATGGTACTACTAATAATAATTAATGTTTGGCTAAAGTGAAATGTAAAATATCAGGAAGATAATTGGATTGTCCCTGGGCGATTAGCAGAAAATTTTATGAGAAACGAGGAACCTATTTTTATTAAAGCTTTATATTGTTCCCAGACACGCTAAGGCTTATTAGAACTTTCATTTAGATAAACATAAACAAATCCGCTTAAATATTTTCAGGCGGATTTTTTATTGGTAATTTGCTTTATTTTATTAAAATTGCTAAATTTATTTTATGACATTATCTATTAATACAACTCAAGGTGATCAGGTAATGATAGCTATCGAGCAGGGCAGGCGAGTGATAGCAACTAAAAAATTTACAGCAAAGTATAAACAAGCTGAAAAATTGCTACCAGAAATTGACAGATTACTAAAAAGTAAGAAGCTGTCTTTATCTAAAATAAAAAAAATTAAGGTGGACAATAGAGGTGGAAGTTTTACGGCTTTGCGTATCGGCGTGGTTACGGCCAATGCCCTAGGGTATGCCACAAGAAAGCCGGTACAAGGAGTTACTAAAAGTTATAAAAAGTTACCAAAAGTTACTAAAGGTTTTAAAAGATTTAATATAGTTGAGCCAATTTATAATAAAGAGCCGAATATAACCAAAAAAAATTAAGATAAACAAGGTTGGATGAATTTATAGGGTAATTTGTTAAACGCCGGATCCGGCGTTTTTTTGTGGATGAACTGTTGAAAACATCGTTTGTTTAATCCCAATTTAGTAACAAAGAATTAATTAATTAAAAATTACTTGTTAACAATGATATGAAAATTAAAATAAAAACACTAATTTTAAGTAAAATTTTAGTGGTAAACCATGATTGACAAATACCATTTTGTGGTATATAATTATATTATAATGGTTAAAAGTGGTGAATTGTGGTGATATGATAAATTTATCTTAGGCTATTTAAAATAAAAATAAAAACATTTAATCAGCTAAGACTATACACGCTGATAAAAATGATGCCCCGAAGCATTATCCGGGTTCTGCTTAAATGCAGGAGATGATAAAGCAG
>Ga0315282_10010665_pt1 | contig 14356 bp, 12 predicted proteins | sample YL17G07_20_MG_FD_203693 | JGI IMG/M metagenome (GOLD analysis project Ga0315282, IMG submission 203693) | Sediment microbial communities from Yellowstone Lake, YNP, Wyoming, USA - YL17G07_20 | ecosystem: Environmental > Aquatic > Freshwater > Lake > Sediment | place: USA: Wyoming | collected...
AAGTACCTAAGCCGGGCTGGGAAAGAAAAGAGAAGCCTTGATGAGATAGCCGAAGTTTTGGTTAAGGAAAACAAGGACAGTTTAACTTTAGGTGTCTCAACCCTGATGGTTAAAGATCCGGCTGCCAAGCGGGTGTTTGCCAGGGCAGCGTCTTTGGATGTGGCCGGGAAATACATCGATTTTCAAAAAAGGATCGTGAAGGCCGCTCAAAAAGTGAGTAAGGAACCTATCGATCTCGACATGTTGGGAGCGATTGGTGCGACCATGCTCGATCTGGGCTTCAGTCCGGAGGCGACCTGGTCCATCGTGGCGACCACCCGTGCCTTCGGTTGCGGTGCTCATGCGATTGAAGAGGAGGAGAGGGAGCCTCGGGCGACATTCGGTCAGAGTTTAATGCCTCCAAAATATTACGACGGACCACCTGACCGACCCGTTCCACCCCTGAAAGATCGAAACAAGATGGCTAAACCCGCACAAGCCAAAACACTCGAGGAGTGGAGAAAGAAATTTGAAGAGATGAAAAAACTGAAAGGGAGCGGATATAGCATTGTAGAAGAGATTGAAGATCCAAGAAAACTGCCGAAGGTCAAAAAGTAATCACAAACTCAGAGAATAGGGGAGGTTTTCTCTGCTTGAACTCCATATGGGAAAACCTCCTTTTTTTGTAACTTCTTAGCCCAATCAAGCGCGAAATCGAATCACGGACCTGGGCAATCCGGTCGGAGAGGCTTCGCGGCGCACCTTTTGGCGTCCGCCTGCTAACCTGCAAGGGTCAGCAGGCGGATCTGTAAATTTCAACCACAATAATTCGCTACACGTTTGGCGACGAAATCGACCATCGCTTGGGTGGCTCCAGAGAACTCAACAGCCGTCGCCACCAATGCAGCATGCGTATTGAACTCCTCGGGCTTGTACCCATCTTCCGCGTAACCCTTTTTGAAATAGGGGATCTTCATCAACTTGTCCATGATTTCCTTCGGAACGGGTTCCTCGATCTGATTGCTGAATTCGAGATGGTTGCCCTTCTCTAGCAACCCTTCGATGTAGGGAGGGGGGCAGGTGTAAACGATATTGGCACCTGCCACCTTCTCGATATGGCAGGAACGGGTAACTCCGTTCACCACAGGACTCATCCGCATGGAGCAGATGAGCATCTTTCCAGGATAGTCACGGTTTGCCTATTGCAAGGGCTAAAACTCCAAATTTATCGGCTAAGGAGGCTGGAACTCCTGTCTTGGGTTCCCCTTATCCCACTACAAAAGCTTCCTGTCAGGTTCTCCCCGGAGGGCTTGAGAAAATACCCCATATCTTGGGGATTTTTTTGAAATACTACTCCCTTTATGCTATATTCAACTCATCCAAAAACAAGTTCTTATCATTTACTGTGATCCGTCAAGAGCAATATCTTATCAAAATCCAACGAGTACCGGTTGCACTTCAAAATGGAATGTAGGACCATCTCTTTCAAGCCGAGCAAGTGGATGCGGTATTAAACAAACCTTGAAAAAGGGAATATCATTATGACCAAGTCAACATGGCGCTTTTCTTTTGCAATTCTGCTTGTATTTTTCGCGGTACTGAGCCATGCTGCTTATGCGTTTTGTGCCACTCCAGTTTTCAAGTTTGCGGCCATTGCAGATCTTCATTGCCGTGGGGATGCAGATGTGGAGAAAATGCGAAATTTCTTTGAGACTGTTTCAACGCGCGATAATCCGGACTTTTTTGTGATCCTCGGCGACATAAGCGACGATGTACCCACTGTCCTTCCCCGGCTTGCCAATGTTTTCAACCACGCGCCCGTCAAAGTCTATCCGGTTTCGGGAAACCACGACGATGCAGAAGGATGGGAACCGAAATATTTTACCGATGCCTTCGGCCCCATTGAGTACTCGTTTGACCACAAGGGTATTCACTTCACGGTTTTATGGACCCAGGCCTACCCGCGAAGTATGTCAACGGTCAGGACTAAGACATTCCTCGATTGGATGGTTTCTGATATTACTAAACTTCCTAACACCACTCCCATTATCATTTTTCAGCATTTTCCACTCAGTTCGGATCAATATCCGGCAATACAGAACCAACCCAATGTGACTGCCATACTCCACGGGCATAATCATGAAATCCAGAACTCCGTGGTGCCCCAGACTCAGGTTCAAGTCCATGGACTGCCCTCCCTTTATGATGGCTACTACCTCTGTACGGTACTGAGCAACGGAACATTAACTTATGAGATTAACCCGTTCCAGAATGACTTGAAGCCCCCAGACCAAACTCCTGTCGTGACGTTGACCCAAGAACCGACATCACCCTTGAGCAACCTTGTGTCGGTCAGTGGCACGGCAAGCGATGACGGAAAGGTCGTCCGGGTTGAATACTGCATCGAGGCTCGCTTCAAACTCGTGTGGCTCACCATCAATGGCACGGACAACTGGTCCGCATCCATCGATACCCGACTGGTTGGTAATGGCACCCGGAAATTCCTTTTCCGCGCCATCGACAACATCGGACAAGAAACCATTTACTACGCGAACTTCACCGGTTTGGTGATGAACACCGGTTCCAATCCCTAACCGACCATTTGCAGCGCCACATACAAAACGAGCGAGTCCATTTTCGTGAACTTCAGCAATGCACGCTTGATAGGGGACGTCTGTGAAATTTAGCCATTTTATTGGGAGACTCCGGTGATTTGGGGTCAGGTTTCGTTATTTTCTTATTTTTCTCCTCCGTCCCTTAGTAAGATTTTCTTCTAAGTCCCTAAGCTTGTGTGCAAACCTATCATCCTCTCTTATACGTTTCTCCTTTTGCTACCCCTTGGCACAGCGAATCAGGATTGCATCCAAAGGTACTCCTTGGGGTTTTGAACTATCCCAGCCCGAACCGGATTCAGATGAAGATAGACCGACAGTTTCACCAAGTCCGAGTCCTTTTCACAAAGGATCGCTTTATATCTCCCCTGGAAGAGGTGACCCCAGGTCTTGTACCGGATGTTGTAATTTCGCGTATACCGGAACTGCAGACGCTGCATGAGCCCTGAAAGAGGCGTATCCCCTGATTCTAAGAACAGATGAACGTGCGTTGGCATGAGTGAGTAAGCGTAGAGGAGAAAACCTAATTCCTGTTTATAGTCTTTCAGCAATTTTAGATAGAGCTCGAAATCCGCCTCCCGCCGGAATACCCTTTGCCCTTTGTTACCGCGTGCAATCACATGATAAAGTGTCCCCGAAAAGTGAACCCGTGGTTTTCTCGCAATGACAGCAGATTACCATAGAATCTGAAGCTTCCTCAATACAAAATTACCTAAGCCTGGGTTGGTGATTTTCGTTAGAAAGAGAGTATAACGCTCGCAGTGAGCAGCCGCGGCGAGCGAATGCGAGCCAGCGGTCTGCTCGACTGCGTTGTTAGGCTCCGTCGCTCGAGGTCAATGGCTCGCACAGCTCAAACTCCGGCCATGCCCGACCAATCTTGTAGAACGTCACGTGGAATTGTGGGTCGCTCGTCCCAAGAAACACTCGAATTTGATCCAAGAAGTCGTATGCTATCGCCCGCCAACGCAGCCTGCTGACATTGAACGCCTCTTGGACGAGCATGCTCTGAACAAGGATCGAATTCCGGACGACTGTCGCGTCTGGCACGGTTACGGCGTGCGGCGGAGAAACCAGAGTCGTAAAGTCAGTCTCGCCGTGGTCGGCCATCGGATGCACGTGCATTGAGGCGTAGTCGTAGCCAAAGCGGTATAGAAAGCCGAGGTTCATCCTCTTCGCGACGTCTTCAGCCTTTGGTCGGTGCCACCGGTGTTGCTTCTGACGAATCGCGTCATATCTCGGTCGGTCCTTCTGCTGCAGGTGCTTCAGGCTTGGCGGCGCCTTGCCACTCATGTCTGCGTCGGAGAGGAGCTGATGTCTGGCTTCGTACATCGACAGGAAAGAGTATTCCTCGAAGTCCGAGAATGAGTCCGTCTCGCCAAGGTGATGAAGATGAAGGAGGCGATCCAGCAACGAGCGGTGCAGGATCCAGGCATCCTGCTCGCTTCCGCCCTTCCAGACCGAGTAGATGCTCTGCGTGCAGCTCATGCCTCGGGCAATGAAATTCCGAGCGATTGTATCTCGCAATCCTTGACCGTACTTCGCGAAGGATAGGAGCACGACGCCCGAATAGACGCGAAGGGTCTCGATGGCCTGGTGCAGCGCCTCGGGTTCTGCTGGAGGCGAGACGTTAGATTCTGTCATCACGATTCGCTCAGGAGCCTAACGATTTAGGTCAGCGGGGGCTATGAGCCATCCGCTGGAGGGAATTGTCAGCCGCATATCAGTCCTGATACAAAGCAGTATAGAAGAATGCCTGCAGCAGCCAATCCGGTGCTTACTGCTATTGCGACATTTACTACCCAAACCCGCATGAAAGGAATTGATGCCTTTCTTTCGGCTTGAGAAAAGTCTTGTAGGCGGCGGAGCAGAATACTGGGATCATTAAGTCCTTTTGGATCACTGAGAATTAGAGACTGACGATACAAAGAACGACTGGTAACTACCATTTTGAAGACCTCGAACAGGACAAAAGTCAAGACAGACAGAAGCATTAGCAAAGCAGCCAATCGGGCAAGCCCAGGGGAGAGATAAACTTTCGTAAGAGACCAGAGGCCAAAGAAGCTCGCATAGCCACCAAAAATGATGACACTCGTGTAAGCAACAGCCTTATCGTAAAGAGCTGAAAGGATCTTGATCTGGGTTTCAATGATTTCTTTTGAAATCCTGTCCCGCTCCTGTTGGGAAAGAGCTTCTGCGATACGGGTAAGGTCTGGGGTTACCATATGTCCATGACCTCTATATGGCTAACATTATTTTTTATGCTGCTTCCACATTTTCGTAAATCTTCAACCTATATAAGGGCTCTCTTCTGCTCAAAAAGGTTCGAATTTCATGCCATTTTTTTAGAAAAGATTCGCATTGTTCATTTACGGGTGTAATATACACCTTTTTCTAAAATTAGAGAAGTGAATGTTTCAGGAAGTAACGTAGCGTAGGCAGCCCCCTCGTTGCCTAACCATTAGGCAGTCCAAACCGGGTCAGTTTTATTGGAACATACCCCAAGGATTGATGATTTCTATGGATAATTTACAGGGCTATGTTCCTTATCTTCCATGGAGAACATCCATCCAACGGATGGCTTCCGCCTCGGTCACTTTCCCCAAATAGGCTTGGGTGGTCTTCAGATCCTGGTGCCGGAGGATCACCTTGGAGACAATCTCCAGCGGCACCCCGTTCCGACTCGCATAGGTTGCCGAATACCTTCGGAGATCATGGGGAGTGAGAACAACATTTAATTTTCCTCCCAGGTTCTTGATCAATGCCCTGGCTGTGGAATAGCAAATCGGAAAGATGCGGGCTCCAGGGGTGAGTTCCTCCTGTTGGATGTAGTTATGAAGTCGTTTGGCGATCTGTTCGGGCATAAAGGCCACTTCCGAGTCCTTCCCTGACTTGGGTTCTTGCAAAACCAGTTTCCGGTTCATCACATCCGATACCTTGATCTTCAATGCTTCTCCAATTCTCAATCCACATCGAGCCTGAAGCTCTAAAATCAACCTGTCACGAAGCGTCTGGGTATTGTAGATCAGCTCTTCCACAATCTCCCTGTCCAAGATTCTTCGGGCCACCTGCTTCGGGGTTTTGAAGGCTTTGGACAGAAGTGGTGCATCACAGGGGTTCTTCATATTCAAATTGCACTTGTCGATGAGAAAGTTGAAGAACTCCTTGAGTTGGGCATATCGGAGACGCCTTGTGGATCTGGAATGATTCCCTGTCAATGTCTCCAAGAACTGGAATATCTCATCCGATCCAATAGAATCGAAGGACCGTTCCCCAAACAGAGCTTCAAATCTTTGGAGGAGGGGCTGGTAGCTTTGGATAGTTCTTGCTCTCACGTTAGACCGCTGGTGATAACCGAACAAGGTGATGGCTTCTTTTAAGGTCATGGGAATGTCTCCTTTCGTATCTTGGGGTATGTCCAGTCCCATCTTAGATCATTTCAATTCCTAATGAACGAACGGAACCGGAGAATAGGAGGAATCCCACAACGGAGAAGTTGACCGATAGAAGCGCGACGGGATAGAGATCGAGGGTAATGGGGCCTAACCGGAGATACCTGTTTCTAAAGAGGGATTAAAGAGGAGGGATAAACCGGGTCACCATGGAGGTCGGACCCAAAGTGCCCTCAATTCCTCCACGATTGCACCTACAAGTCAATGATAGGGACCATATTCAAGAATTGAAGATTACCGAAAGCGGGCATAACGAAAAGCTCAGCGAGAGTCGGCTCTATCGGCGATTCGCTGCAGCGCCTGGTTCGGGCACCATAAGGAACTTGACGGATTACATCCCTCATGGCTTCGTCCCGACATTAAGATATAGCCTGTCGTTGGGATTGTTTGGGGCGTTTTGCTCTCTTAGCTCCGAGGCAATGCCTTCCGTGGTTAACGCGGATACCAGTGCGGCAGCCGCCTTCTTGGTCCTCTCATCTGCGGAAGGATGCACGTACACCAGAACGCCAGCTACCCCTCCGAGAAGAAAGGATCCTGTCTCGTGTTTGATGTATTTCCAACCCGCCAGATTCAGGGCGGCATATATGCGATTGGCCATTGATAGCGGCTCTTTGAGGTCCCAAAACGTGGTTACCAGAAATTCCTGGCCGGAAAATGGTTTAACTCTATTCGCAATCGCTGTAAGCTGGGCGTCTGTCAACGACCGGTCAGCGAGTCTCTCCTCGATCTTCCTGCGGGCTAAGCGCTCTTCACCGGCGATGCGAGTTGCTTCTGTGGCCTGTTTATTGGCCTGCGATGCTATCTCTTCAGATGTTCTTGACTTCGTCATCAATTCTGATATTCGTTGTTCATTCTTACTATTTTCTTCTTTGAGCTGTTTGTTGTCCGCTTCTATCTTACTGATACGATTTAGGTAAGTCTTGATAGCTTTTTCTTTCGGTAATTCTGGAAAATGCTCCAAAGCCGTTTCTTCAATTGGTTTGTATAGCTTGGATAGGTCAGCAATCTGCTTTTCGGAGTGCTTCGATTTTATGGAACTAGTTATAATGTATGCTCCGGAAAGAAAAACGAATAGAATAAGAAGGGAAAAACTCCATCTGTTTGACCAATTAATCTTGAAGGCTCGCTCAAGATACCCGAGGGTTCCAAGAATAGTCAATCCGATAGAAAAAGCTAACCACCAGGAAGCGAAAACCCCTAAAGCGGATAGGGCACAGATGATAAGTATTATGAGAATGATTCTTTTCATAGCGTCTGTCCCCGAACGCCGAGCGTGAGCCGTGCCCGCCGGGCACTTCAAAGATATGCAACGGACGTGGTCAGGCGTCGGCTCCAGGCTTTTGTTCGGCTCTTTAAGGCTGGGGGCCAGCATCCGCGGCCTCTTTTAAACGATAAAGAGTCCTCACGTTGGGAGCTGCACCTATCAGCAGAGCGGCAACCTTTTCGTAAGTATTTGGCGTTGCGGGCGAAACACCAAAATGTATGGTGTTGCGCGAGTCGCGAACGGAATCGCTCCAAACCGCCACTGTGCGTAGTTCTCTCGGTTTGATCCCGCTCAACGCGGAGAGTGGACTGAAGACATCCTGTCGATCGAACACTGTGAGGACAGCCTCAATTTTCCGATATGTTCCCATCATCGGGTCTTCGAGCACTGCTCGCTGCTTGCTGAAAATTGACTGTTGAGCGCTTGGCACATGCGCGAGCAGTGATGCCCCCAACTCAAGCCATGCCCCTTCAGAAGCCTTCCCTAACATCGTAAGCGCTGCAGTGAACAACTCGTGCCGAAAGCACCTCACGGCCTCTCGAAACGCCGATGCCACTTCGACGTGCATGTTTGGAATTCCAAGCGTATTAAGATACAAGTCGGGCTCTGCAAGGAATTGATCCTTTGAACCAATCGAGGAGGGTGCTCGGCGGACTTGATCAGGAACCGGGATCGTAAGTTCCTCGAAGGTCCAGCCGCTGGAGTGTCCGCCACTTCCCGGGATCACAGTCGTCCATCCGATTGATGGCGCAGACCCATGCAAGTCAGCCATCCGAATCAGATAGCCTCCATGGATAAGGGACCAAATAGCCTCCCTTGCCGCTAACGACCATGACAAAGAATCGCCGGCGGCCGTCAGAGCTGGTATTGGGTCGACGCTCGGATGAATCACAATCTGCTTTGGCATGACGACGCCGTTGGCCTTAAGAACGGCTGCAATGAGATCATCCGAGGATGAGGTTTTCGGGCACGCGCTTAGGACGATTGCTTTGGCAATGACGACCCGCTGCGGCGTCACGACGGTTCGCTGAAGAATGAGTTTCTTAGCTTCGGATTCGTTCATGTGCAGTCGTAATATACACCTTTATTAGACTTTTGAGAAGCGAAAGTTACAGGAAGAACTCAACACAACGCTTGAGAAGTCAGCAAAGTAAAATGCTGCCTTTGACCATCAAGGAGAGCAAGTTTTCTCTTGGCATGAAAGTTTATTGATGTAAACGCATAACTTGGAATGATATCAGCCCTTGAGGAGAAGGGAGGGAGGAGCAAGAAAGAAGGATCCGCCTGCTGGCGGGTACCGATAAGCAGGCGGATCTTTTTGTATCAACCACAGTAATTCGCAACACGTTTGGCAACGAAGTCGACCATCGCTTGGGTGGCTCCAGAGAACTCAACCGCCGTCGCCACCAATGCGGCGTGGGTATTGAACTCCTCGGGCTTATACCCATCTTCCGCGTAACCCCTTTTGAAATAGGGGATCTTCATCAACTTATCGATCACTTCCTTGGGAACGGGTTCCTCGATCTGATTACTGAATTCGAGATGGTTACCCTTTTCTAGCAACCCTTCGATGTAGGGAGGGGGGCAGGTGTAAACGATATTGGCACCCGCGACCTTCTCGATGTGCCAGGAACGGGTGATCCCGTTCACCACAGGACTCATCCGCATGGAGCAGAGGAGCATCTTCCCAGGATATTCCTTGTTTTCTTTCACCAAACGGCAGGCTTTCTTGAAAATGGCGATCTCCGCCCAACGGACGTCCGCTTCACTCAATTCGATATTTCTCTCCGTCGCCTCTTTTTGCAGATCGCCCAGGGTCCCGTATCGTGCGCTCATGGCTGTAATGACGGATCGCCACTCCGTGAGATCCACGCCGTTGGTTTTTGCTTCTTTGAGGCCTGCCACGATAGCTTTCATGGCCGCCATGAATTGAGGAATGATGAAGGCCAGCGTATTGTTCGTCGGGATACCCTTCGCGGTCAGTCGTCTGATCACCTCATAACCTTCCATGGTCCCTGGCGCCTTAATCATCACATTGGGAGAGAGGGAGTGAAGCTCAACCCCCTGGGCCACCATCTTCTCAACATCCTGGCGGAACCGTGGGTCCACTTGGCCTGAGATGTATCCATGTTTGAATCGGCTCGCTTTAAAAATGGGCAAATATAGCTCTGCACCCCGTTTGACAATTTCTCTATAGGTCTGCCAAAACACCCTCTCTGCATCGGTACAGCGTTCCTTTGAAATCAGGTTGTCCACCCACTTGGTCCAGTACTCCGGATCATCCTTGATGGCGTTGTAAGACAGAGGGGGATTGGTCGTAACTCCCCGAAAGATGTTTTTCTCCGGAGGATTGTCCTTGCTGTATAACCGGTCGAGCCAAACCTTCATTTCTTCTTTGTTGGCCGCCTTCTGCATCATTTTGTTCCGCCAATTCTCGTAAATGATCGGTGAAGAATCCCACCAGATCTCTGCTTCCGGATTGACTTCCCATAATCGTTCAACCACACTCTTACTCATCTCTTCTTCCTCCTTCAGCTTCATGAAATCAAGACAGGTGAAAGGCATCTACCCTTTCCGCCCATCTATCCTCAAATCTATTTCTGACAGTTTTTAATTATATCCGGAATCATGGCCCGATTGCCAAGGATTCCTCAGGAAGATACCCCGGATCATGAAAACAGCTTCCTTCGATCCATGCCATCGTAAGAAAAATCGCTCCCGCGCACTGAGCTATCTACCTATATAGATAGGTTAGTTTAAAAAAATTGTTTTGTCAATCTCTTTTCGCTCCTCCCATGATCCTTTTCTTCATAGGAGGATGAACGGGGGGTCTATTTGAGATGACCTACTCCAAAAGAAAGAGGATTCCCCGGAATCTACTGTTTAATGGAGGTCATGATGCGGGCATACTTATCCCGCTTCTCAATAAATCGCATGAGTCCCATGACAATCAGAACAATGACGATTAAATAAGTGCTCAGAGCACAGGCGATTCCAAACTTACCTTGTTCCGTGAACAAATAAATGGCAACAGAAACGAGTTGATGGCGGGCGGATATCAAGAAGATAACCCCTCCTAAAGCACAAAGTCCTGAAACAAAGATAAACAGGGTGCCCAACAACCAGGGCCTTTTCAAGACCGGAAAGACAACCCTGCGAAAAGTATAAAATCGGCTTGCTCCCAGCGAAATGGCCGCCTCTTCGACGGAATAGTCCGTTTTTTGCAGAACCGAACTTGTCGACAGGAATCCCCCATACATTCGCGTAAACAGGATGAGCAAAATGATGATCCAACTGGTCCCTGTCAAGGCTAAACTCGCCTGCCCGAAGGGTGCGTTAAAAGCGATGATATACCCGATCCCGAAGACAACGCCGGGCAAAGCCCCTGGAATCAAAACGAACAAACCGGTCACTTTAGATAAGGTGACCTTTCTCCTCTCAATCACATAAGCCGCAACAATAGCCAGAAAACCACCCACCACAGCGGCAAAGCCCATCATCTTGATACTATCAAGGGCCAGGGGAAGGCCAAAGTTTCCTCCTACATCACGTTCCATAAAGCTCGCACCCGAAACTCCCGCAGGCGTATAATATTTCAGTGTCAGAGTGTTATCGACCCCCCATACGCTCACAAAAGAACCCGAGATGATCGTCACATAAAGCAGCAAAATGGAAGTGGAGATCAAGAAACAGAATACTTCCAAGGCCCTCCTGGTGACCTTCGGCGTTTCTTTGATATAGGAAATCCCTGTAGGTTCTTTGGAAACGAAAGATTTTTTGCTCAACCAGAAATTGCCCACGAAATAAGCACAGATGGAGGGTATGAGCAGCATCACCCCGAGGACAGATGCCATATTGGAGTTTTGGAAACCGATCATCTGGTCGTACATCACTCCTGCGACCATGGTATATTCACTTCCGATGATCCGGGGGTTTCCAAAGTCTTGCATCGCTAGAATGAAAACGACCAGCATGGACTGAAACAGGCCCGGAGAGCTCATCGGCAAAATGACCCTTCTGAAGGTATACCAGCGGGAGGCTCCTAAATTCTCTGCCGCCTCCTCCACTCTCGTATCCAGATTGGCCAACATGGAATGCAAAATGACAAAAGCAACGGGTAAGAAGGTAAAGATCTGTGAAAGGATGATTCCATGCATTCCGTAAAGATTAAACGACTGGGCATTGATGAGGTGCAACGTATCCTCAAGCAGGACCTTGGTAATGAGGCCCCTTCTCCCAAAAAGGAGGACCAGGGCAAAGGCCATAATGACAGGGGGCGAAACAAGGGGTAAGAGGGCCATCGCATTGAAGTAAGGTTTGAATCTGCATGTCGTTCGATTGATGGTATAGGCAAATAGATAGGCTAGGATGACGGTAAAGAGTGTTGAGAAGATGGATACATTGAACGACCGGATCAGGGAACCGTACAAATAGGGTGTATCAAGGAATTTCCGATAATGCTCCCAAGACCAGCCTTTCTTAAAACCCGCCTTCAGGTTTTCGAAAAGCGAGGCATCAACAAAAGGTTTTGCTTTAAAGGCGAACGCGGCGTGCTTCTCGTTGAAAACCTCGATCGTCAAGGCTTGGCGAAACTTGTCCTGATCTGCCTGGCTCAGTTTTTGAACTTGCTCCTCGAACTCTTTGAGACTGCTTCCCTGAAAAGCGGAGCTTTCTTGTTTTAAGGTTGTGGCAAGGCTTCTCTGGTAGACCTCTAGCTTCTTTTCATCTGGCAACTGGTCGACCCATCCATCAAACCATTCCTTTTTTTTCTCCTCCGGAATTTTCTCCAAAGCCTCCTGGATCAACTGTTTATACTCCCCTTGCGTAAGCGGCCTCTTCCCTATCACACTTTCCTTGAAAATAAGGAGGATCGGCAGCACAATGAAGACGCAAAGAAGGACGAAGAGGATCCAAGCCGTTTGCTTCATGCGTGAAAGCCCCCCGCCGTTTCAGGCCCAGCATTGAGTAGATGGATGAGATACTCTCTCGTTCTTAAAATAGCACTTGCGCTCTCCTTTCCGATTTCGTTGAGCTCGATGATCGTCAGCCCGTCAAAGGCCCTGAAAAACCCTGCGATGGTGTAAAAGTCAATCACACCCTCCTGGGGGGGACAATGGTCGCTTTTTTGACCTTTGTTGCTGCTGAAATGAATCGTGTTCACATAAGGGCCAATCACCGAAATGGTCTTCTCAAGTCCATCGACTAAGCCGGCATGATTGGTATCGAACGTTATCCCGATGAGGGAAAGGTCGATCGCTTTGCACATGGCCATGAAACTATCAATGGTGGGATTCACGGTCCCCTTCTCGTGACATAAATTCTCGACGCTGGGGATCACCCCCAATTCCTTGGCTCTCAAAGCACATCGCCTGATCCCGGACACATTCTGGACAACAGACTCTTGAACTTTCTCAGGTGTCACCTCTCCGATGATCCGTCCAGGATGAACCACAACGCTTTTCACCCCCAAAGTCGCCGAGAAGTGAAGGGCCTCTTCCATCTTTCGGACCCACTCTTCACGCGCCTCGGCCCGAGGGTCTGAGAAGTTGATGTTCTCCGGGCCATGAAGACCAAAATAGATCCTCCCCGAATGGCTCAATTCTTTGATTTGTTCAAGCGCGGATGCTTTCACGTTGGGGGGATCGAAATTGGTAGAGTTGACCGCCAGTTCCATGGCATTGAAGTCGTGAGCCAAACAGAACTCGAGGATTTCTTCGATCGGCGTCTCCTCAGGAAAGCAACAACTCGAGAAACCTATTCTCTTCACCATGTCCTCCGGATAGGGTTAATAGACATTAAGATGTTCAAAGGGCACGGACAACAGAACCGTATCCCCGATCTTGCAATCGATATTTCTTCTCTTTTCAAAAGGCATCTCGATAATAATAATGTGCCCTTTGGGAGTGACGGCTTCCGTCCTGTTCATCACGCCAAGGAAAAATTCGAAAGATAATTGTGTAGGAATCACAAAGGCATCAAATTCCTCAGAGGGAAGGGAGTCCGGCTTATAGATATTGACATGCTCTGGTCTGAAGGACAGAACGACTTGATCCCTTCCATCCTTCTTCGTCACCGGGATCCTGAACATTTTCTCTTCAAATTCGACTTCGTTTTCTCCCACGACCCTGCAATTCAAAAAGTTCGAGAGGCCAATAAAATCGGCCACAAAACTGTCCGCTGGCTTCCTGTAGATCTCTACGGGCGTCCCCACCTGGTGGATGGCCCCTTTGTTCATGACCGCGATCCTGTCTGAGACCGCCAAGGCTTCTTCCTGGTCGTGGGTCACATAGACCATAGTAATGTTGAGCTCTGACTGCATCTTTTTGATCTCGTTTCTCATCTCAACCCGTAATTTTGCATCGAGATTCGAAAGAGGTTCATCCAGCAATAAGACCGTCGGCTCAATGGCCAAAGCCCTGAGAAGGGCCACCCTCTGCTGCTGCCCTCCAGAAAGCTGCGCAGGATAACGCTGAGCCAAATCTTCCATATGGGCCAGCTTGAGAAGGCGATGAATCCTCTCACCCATCTCACTTCTGCTCTTTTTCCTGACCCTCAACCCAAAGGCAATGTTCTCATAGACAGTCAACGTCGGAAACAGGGCATAGGACTGAAAGACCATTCCCATGTTTCTCGATTTGGCCGGAGTCTCGTTGATCCTCTTTCCATCGACAAAGATTTCGCCATCGGTGGGCTTTTCAAACCCTGCAATCATCCGTAAGGTGGTCGTCTTGCCACACCCGCTTCCCCCCAGCAGGCTGACAAATTCTCCTTTGTGGATGGATACATTGATTCGGTCTACCGCTACAAAGTCTCCAAACTTTTTGACCAGATTTTTTAGTTCCACATGAATCATTGTTTGCTCCGCCGTTCTTCTGAAAAAAGAAGGTCCTTCAGACAAGGAGTCATCCGCGATCTAAAGGACCTTCATCTCAACCCATGGAACCCTCCTAACCTATTTGGTGTATCTTTTTGACCACTCATCAGCAAATTTGTTAACGTCATATGCTTTCTTCAGCTTATAGAGGTCAATCGTGCTGACTTGGGGTTTCCAG
>Ga0315282_10010666_pt1 | contig 14355 bp, 14 predicted proteins | sample YL17G07_20_MG_FD_203693 | JGI IMG/M metagenome (GOLD analysis project Ga0315282, IMG submission 203693) | Sediment microbial communities from Yellowstone Lake, YNP, Wyoming, USA - YL17G07_20 | ecosystem: Environmental > Aquatic > Freshwater > Lake > Sediment | place: USA: Wyoming | collected...
TCTCGAAGTTCACGTATATCGGAACCCTGGTCTTCTCAGATTCGAACATCTTGATGACGCCGAGACGTGGATCCTCACGTGCCACGTCGGTCGTCTTCAGTTTCTTCCAGTCAACACCCATCTCTTCGAGAATTCTGCGATTGTACATCTGGTGAATCATGTCTTGGTTGAGGATGTGCGTCTCCTCCCCGACGATCGGATAGGAGAATCCTTTCACGTACTCCGGCTCGCCTTTGCCCGTGATGACTAGGTCGTAGTTGATCGGGATTGCTTGCACCTGGATCATCATGGTGGATCTGTCGTTGGAGTCCCAGTCCCGAACCGACTGCTGGATGATCTCGAACTGCATCGGATAGTAGCTCTGGTCTGACAAGCCACGTAAACCAAAATGCTCCGGCCGGATGCTGGCGATCTCTGCGAGAGTGTATCTCTCGCCGTCGATCTTTGTAGCGCGGAAGTTCCGAACGGCGAGTATCATGCCCTCTTCGACTAGCCGCATGATGTCTCTCTGGTACTCGGCTTTCACTGTGCATTCGTATCGAGCTGTGGTGCTGATCTGTGTGGTCTCGGGCGTCGGGCCGTAGCGTGGGCGAACCATTGCCACACGCGCTTTGAACCTTCCGTCGAAGTCTGTGAAGTATCGCTTAATGTCCTCTTCTCGTTGATTCAAATTCAGCTCTCCTTTCCCTAAACGTGCTCATGTAAAATACGAACTCGCGTAGATCATGATTCGTCATAATCCAATCCCTCGTCGTCTCAACGATTCTCATAAACTCACGCGCATGCCACTTCGCCACGTTATCCGCGATGAAGAGAGGCACATTATGACCGAACGCCTCAGGAATACTCATGCTCGTCATCGCGGCCAGCATAACCATGACGAGGTTCTGGATATCATTGCGCGCCTCCTTGTTCGGATAGAGTATGGGTCTCACCTTCTCTTCAACGCCGCTATATTCGTGTGAAAGTGCGAATACATGGTCCGGATTCGAGTCGAACTCTGGGTAGACTAGGCGGTCCGTGAGCAGCACATTGCTGCGTAGCTTCGGATCTTGCTCAGCCTGGGCGAGCTGCACATACGACTTCACGAAGAGCCGCTCGGGGCCGACTCTGTTCTTTACGGCGCCGCTGACGAATCCTTCTCTGCTAGGCTTCTCATCTTTTCGGATCTCGGGAACCATTGTCTTGAAGGCGGTATCATATTCGATGAGCGTCCATGGGACGGATAGCTTTTCCCAGTTGTGGACGGAGGCGGATTGAAGGAGCATCCTATCGGTGTTCGGTATCTTCTCTAGTTCTTCGCTTGAGAGATCAAGGTTCCACATCCGCTCGCGGCTGCAGATGCGCATCAGTTGTCTCCGAAAATCTCGGGCGGCCGTGTCTTTGGTGAGGCCGATCAGTAGAACGGGTCTCTTCCAGCATTCCTCGATTATCATGTTCAAGGCGAAGAGGGTCAGATACGCCATATCGACGGTGGTGAGCCAGGTGGGTTTGTCGTATTTCATGATCATCATCGGGTTGGGGCGCTCCGTCAAGGGCTGATCAAGGAATAGGCGGTCCCCAATGGTGCATGTGAGTCTCTTCATTCGTTCCCATGCATTCTGGAACTCCTTCCTCAATGCATAGCTGGAGCCTGATAACTCAACATACTTGGCCTGTGCGAGGCCGTCGAGTATCCTCTTGACTCTGTGTCCACACTGGGCGTGCTCAAGGTGGAGTTTGTCGCAGAGCTGGTCAACTGTCAGCGACTTCGTGGTTTCAAGCTCGTACAGAAGTCGTGGTCTGAGGTAGTCGCCTCTAGGTGGGGGAAGGTCCAGTTTCTCGTTGAGGAATCTGTGTCGGCAGTAGATCATCTCCTCCATTTGTACTGGTTTGTCTTCGAATTTGTAGCCGCAGAGGCCTGACTTCTCCTTCAGCTTCCTTCCAATGGCGGTGTCGCTGATGAGGGCGGAATGCTCGCCTGAGAGGGTCCGGTCCATGAGCAGGATTCGCACGTCCTCGTCGATGATGAGCCTGTAGGCGAGGTAGAACTCTGAGAACGCCATTATCCAGTCGGCGATTCTTGAATTGTCGAAGACCGCCTTGTCATCGAGGGGCTTCTTACCGCCGAGCGTGTCGATCATCGAATCGACATCAGACACCTCATTCACATAGAGCGGAACACAACTGGAGATACCCCGACCATGCTCAAGCAGCTTTCCCGCGTGCTCGACTGATGGTTTGTCATCCTTGCGGAATGTTACCGTGCCGAAGGAGACGTAGGCGCCACCGAAGAAGATGATCAGATCAAACATGTTCCGTGCGTACTCGGTTCCGTCCACCGCGGCGAACTTCACCCGCTCGGAACCAAACAACTTCAAAGCCGTCTCACGGGCCCGCTCCACGCTAAAGTCTTGAATGATGAGGTTCGAAAGGAGCGCGTCGTAGACGTCGCTTGCTGAGGAGAATCGCTGGTTGTAGTCGGATATGCGGTCTAAGGCGCCGGCTTTCAGAAAATGGCCTGCTCGCTTCAGCTGGCTGCTGAGGAATGATGTCTCCATTTCTGAAAGCCTAGGCGTCAACCTATGCACGCTCCCGTTGCTTGTCTGGGATGGAAGATCGTACGCTTGTTGGGAGAGAGTTGCGTCAGCGGGTATTTAACACGGGCTCACAAGTGAAACTACTAGCGACGGCTGATAACGTGGTTTGTGAGGGTTTCGAAGGCAGAAGCATCAGCCTACCAGTCAGAGTTTGGGGCCTGCTCGAGCGAGTCAAGACAGACTGGCAGGATCCCACGCTATCGGACACTATCCGCGTTCTGCTCCTGCAACAACTGGCAGAGAACAGCTACCTTGAAGATAGAGAAAAGAAAGCCCTCGGAGTGACAGCATAGAACGGGTTGAGGTGTAGGGACTTGCAGGAACGGCGTATGGTGAAAGGAAACGCCTTCTGTATGAATACGGCTGGCGACCAGACGCGCAGCAAACGAATAAGCCGATTTGTGTAGACGGCGAGCATACTTCGCTAGTTTCCCATAATCTCGGAGATTGGTTATGTCTCCACAACCGAACAAATAGTATAGTGGAAGTTTGGGTGTCTTTTTGTTGCTTGAGAGAAAATACAGTAGACCATTCAAGAAGCCTTCGATGTAAGTGACTTCCCAGTAGTTTCCTGCGTGCAACTACCTCTTCCGCAGTAACTCGTAGGATTCTATCATGTGCATAAGCCTGTGGCCGTCCGAGAAGCGACCCGATTTCCTGCTTCCTTTCACATCTTCAAGGCCGTGCATTAATCCATCCTGGTACACCAATGAGTAGATGTTCTCAGGATGACTACGAGGGTCGATTCCAAAGATATTGTTCTGTGCCTCAAAGACTCTTTCGAGGGTTGTTTCTAGGCCAGTGTACCTCTCATCTGGGAGCATGAGTTTCTTCTTGACAAGCTGAGCCTTCAGAATCTCGAGAAAGAAAGTCGCGTCTGTTATTATGGGCGTGATGTTCATTCTCATAGAAGCCAAAGTTCCCTTGGCGTTCTCGTCAAGTGTGACTACGTATGCTGAAGGCAGGAGCCCCCCGACCTCACGGTTGAGTAGTCGATATACTCTCGCGACATCTTCGTCCTCAAATGAATATCCCACAAATACCACCGTCTTGGAGGAGAGAAGCACCTTGAGAACGCTTCCTATCACTCCTGTACGTAGACGCCGATAGCAGGCCTGATAATCCTCCGAAGTTGCGACGATTGACCCGTAGTTGTTACAGAGCCGTGAATCTTGAAGACTTTGCGATCTGGAATATCTGAGAAAGCAGCAAAATCGTCAGGTGTCACTATTGGTGTGGCATCGCACTCATGCTCGAAATGATCGTCCCAGTTCGTAGTGACGATTTCCTGAATGTACGGAATTGTCGAAAGCTATGTGTGAAATCTGGTGGCATGTCTGTAGATCTCCGGGAACATTTTCATGTAGTCAAACCTTTTCTTGATTCTGTGCAAGAGCATCCTGCGAGTCTTGCGCCTACAATACAATGTCATAAGAGCTGAGAAGCTGATTTTCTTCCCAGAGTCTATCTTCAACTCTCTTCTTATGTCCTCATAGAGTGTGAGATTGAATACTCCTTTCGCTTCAGTACTGACGCCGGCGCCAGCGAAAATTACCAATTTCCGATTCTCGGCCGCCTCAACTATTTCCTTGGGGAGCACGAAAGGTCTTTTCAGCTCACATATTTCGCATCCTGGTACCCCACAGGTTCGCGAATCGCGGGAGTTGGGATTCGCCCGCACCATGGTATCCACACGCAAAACAAGAACGTCCACGCCTCGAACATTATATATACAGTTATTCGACACAGCACGATTTCAGCAAGATTAATAGCAAACCAAGAAAGATGGAACGACTGCTGTAAAAATTGGCAAGCGTCACGCTCAAACAAATTTCCAAGAAGTATGACAAAGTGGTTGCTCTTGACAATCTCAGCCTCAGCGTGAGCGATGGAGAGTTTACAGTGATACTTGGGCCATCAGGATGCGGCAAGTCGACCGCTCTTTACTGCATCGCAGGCTTGGAAAGTGTAGATTCCGGAGAGATATTCATCGGAGACAAACTTGTCAATGATATTGAGCCTAAAGACCGAGATGTGTCGATGGTCTTTCAGAATTACGCGCTTTACCCGCATATGACGGTCGAAGAAAACATTGCTTTCCCGCTGAAAATGCACAAGGCCTCACAGGATGAGATTAGGAGCAAAGTCAGACAGGCCGCCGAGACATTGCAGATCGGGCACCTATTGCAAAGAAAGCCAAGACAGGTAAGTGGAGGAGAAGCCCAAAGGGTTGCGGTCGCTCGTGCAATAGTCAGAGAGCCAGTTGTCTTCCTCATGGATGAGCCACTGTCAAACTTGGATGCAAATCTTAGACTGCAAACAAGAGTTGAGCTGAAGCGACTTCAGCGCGATCTAAAAATCACAACAGTCTATGTTACTCACGACCAGGCAGAGGCGATGACCATGGGCGACAAAGTGGCAGTGATACAAAAGGGGACTCTTCAACAAGTGGGTACGCCACAGCAGATCTATTCGACTCCGTCGGACACTTTTGTTGCAAATTTCGTGGGCAGCCCTCCGATGAATTTGGTCGCGGGTGAAGTAGAATATGGAAAGAATTCAGAAGACGGAACTGTATTTGTTTCAAATGATTTGACATTGAAACTTCCGGAAGATATTGGACATGTCTTATCCCAATCAAACAATCCTGTAAGAGTTCTGCTAGGAGTTAGACCTGAAGACCTGTCGATACTGTCTAGAACAAATGGTCTCTCTGTCTCCGGAACAGTGTACGAGGTTGAACCTTTGGGTTCTCACTCAATAGTTGATGTGAAAGTGGGAGGGACAGTACTAAAGGTACAGGAAAATGCGTATCTTCCTTTGAAACTTGGAGACGGTGTTACGGTCTACCTCGCAGCCGAAAGGCTTCACCTATTCAATCGCTCAGATGGAAAGATAATAATCTAAGAAGTGTTTATGTAGCGAGGATGCCACTCCGCCCCACTCCAAGATTGGAGTGAAGTGGGGTCAATTCGAATTACAGTTCTTTCGCGGTTTAGTGTTTCGTCAAGATATGCGAGTCCGCTTTCGCCGAGGTACCTTACGGTCATTCGTTTTCCCATGGGCACCCAGTCGAAGTTAGATAGTATCCTAGCCTTGCCCTGAGCTGTAACCCTAGTGTAAGGTGCTGTAGAGATATCAATGCATATTGCTATGTTGCTATTCTTTCGGACGTTTGCGAGATACTTTGACTTATCTCGAGCAATTATATATAATGACTTGCCGTCCCATTCATACCAGACTGGGGTTATGTATGGCGATCCGTTCTCGTCAATTGTAGCAATCTTGGCAATATTCCCTTTCGATAGAAAATCTTCGAGGCCTTGCTTTGAGAGTGCTGGCATAAACCTCGGTATCTGGAGCAAAATGTCATTACTAAAATGTACGGGTTTAGGGGATTAGTTGCACAATCGAGAAGGTCATTCAGCTCCCAGAGCAGCATCGTTGGTGCGGTCAGGCAATCTCAGCCCACCTGAGACAAGAAAGCGTAGAGGTCAGCAACAGATCCGTCTACAAGATACCCCACAACCAGATCTTACTTGGAAGCGCACCTACATACGCTTCCAACGTACGCATCCAGACACCCCCAGCCTCTGGCAGACTGACATCAAATACAACGGCAACCGTTACCTGATGGCTTTCCTAGACGATTGCTCCCACTACGTGCCAAGTGCAATTCTATGCAAACATGCTGCAACAAGAAGAATCCTGAAGTTTCTGGACATGATGCTAAACCGTGGAAGAATCCCAAGACAGATCGTGACCGATCATGGCACACAGTTCTACAGTGAGGATGGAGACATCTTTTCGCCCATAGCTGCTATTTCGGCCAAGCAAGCTTTGTATTCTTTTCGCGACCGTAGTTGCGAAGAAAATGATGCAATTAACACAACAGGTAGATGAATTTGAGTATAGGATGGCGAAGAAGAAAAGAGATGAGACAGCACTATCGGAACGGGTAGATATGCATCCACGCCGGAGGGAGCCAAGCCCCCTTGAAGTTCTTGATCGCCGTATCTAGATGACTTTGACCCTGTTTCAGGGTCCACATGAAATGCCCAGGAAACAGTGAAACAACATTCAAGCTAGCTAGTCTTCCAATGTAGTTTCGGTAGTTATCTAAACTGCACCCCGGCCAGTTACCAAACCCAACTGTCCCCTCGATGAAGACTATGTCGGATGAGAAAAAGCTCCTTGGTTCTTCTTCGATGAGATAGCCCACGATTCCATGGCTATGACCGGGCACCTGAATTGCCCTTAGAGTGTACTTTCCTACTCTAATCTTGCCTTGGTGACTTATGACTCGATCGATTTTGCAGTGTCTGTAGACATAGCCCTTGGGATAGATGCCACTTTCCTTTGCGGCGCGCAATCCAGCATCCAGATCGCGCCCTCCGTTCTCGATGAATTTTGCTTCGCCTCGTGGTGCTACAACTTCCGCACCTGTCGCACTGTGCATCGTGGCTGTTCCACCAGCATGATCTGCATGGGCATGAGTCATCAGAATGTAATCAATGTCCTTCCTTGGGTTGTAACCATCTTGCATGATGTTTCGGATTATCTCCTCGGAGTCTATTCCGACACCGGCGTCGACCAGGCATTTCTCCTTGCCTCCATCAACAAGATAGATGTGGCAATCCATTCTGTTGGAGAGTCTGATGTCCCCGCCACCAACAAGATAGATGTCTTTTGCAATTCTCAAAATGCGATGCGCACTCTCCCTTACAGGTTAAGATGCAACTGACATATCTTGGAGCATCGAGCGAATCACATTCAATGTGATCCTCGCAGCGAACTACGCCCAATTGTATCAAGTCGCGCGAAGCGCCTAATAGAGGTTATCTCGGTCCAAATGGGGCCGGGAGCATTTGAACCCACGAGTGGGTCTGGGCAGAGGGCAAATGGGACAGGATGAGGCACTACTGCCCGAAGCACATTGGAAAGCTGAGGCGCAGCCTGTACAACTGCACAAATTGTCTCATGAGGAAGGCTTCTCTGATAGATCGATGCCAGCAATCTTCCCACCGCCAGGAACGAGAAAAGCAAATCATACCGTTAGCCTTACATATCTTTTGGAAAGCTTTTTCTCCTATTCACATAGGCGAAACAGAATGAGAGAAAGACAAAAAATAGGGGCCGCTGTCATCGGTCTCGGCAATTTCGGACAGCTCCACGCACGAGCCTACAATGAGAATCCTAAATCAAAGCTTGTAGCCATCTGTGATTCTGATGCAAGAAAACTGAACGCGGCTTCAAAAAAGCTCGGCATTCGAGCAAGAAGAAGATTCACAGACCACATGGAGATGCTGAAAGATCTGGACGATGAGATTGACGTTGTGTCCATAGTTACGCCGGATGCTTTACATTCCGAGATGGCACTAGAAGCTGCGAGAAGAGGGAAGCATATACTTCTTGAAAAACCGATGTGTCTTACACTGGACGAGGCTGACCGGATAATTGAAGCGGTTAGAAAATACAAGATTAGACTTATGGTTGATTTCATCCTTCGCTTCGACCCTCGGTATCTTAAAGCCAGAGAAAACCTGTCAAGGGGTGAAATCGGCGAGATCGCAACACTCTTTGCACGAAGACACGGGGTGATACAATTTGCGCGGACGCACGGCAAATTCAGCGACCTCTTTCTATCGACCGCAATCCATGATATCGACTTGATGCTTTGGTTCGCTTGCCTGAAACCCACAACGGTCTACGCTGAGGGAACAAGGCAGATCTTGCGCTCCAAAACGGTTGATGATGCAATTTTCGGGATACTCAAATTCCCAAATGGTATCATAGGATCCATTGATGCAAATTGGACTCTCCCAGAAAGCTCGCCATCTCCGTTGGAAAGCGAGTTTCGAGTGGTTGGTTCAAGAGGAGTGATAAACGTCGCATCTCAAAATCAAGGACTCTGGCAGATCGCAAACAAAAATGGTCTCAAAGTACCGGATATCACCTTCTGGCCTGTCGTGGAAGACAAACTGCTGGGTGATCTGAAAACAGCTGTTGATCATTTTGTAACAATCGTTGCTGAGAACAAGCAACCGCTTGTGGGGCCAGTTGAAGGTAAGAATGCACTAAGGGTCGCTTTAGGTCTCAAGGAGTCAGCTTCGAAGCATCAAGTGCTGAATCTCAGCTGGTAGGGAAGTTTTCATACTAAAGAGTTTAGGGCTGTAAGTGCGTAAATCTTCGTGCATGTTTCAAGGTCTTGAACGTCTACGTATTCATCATGAGTGTGAATGTTCTTCATCCTTCCAGGACCAAATACCACAGTCGGAATCTGTGCTACCGAATTGAGAAAATAGGCATCGCAGCTGGCAACAAACCCGACCAGAGCCGAAGGCTTTTCACTATCTGTCACTCTGTCATATGCGCTCAAAATCGCTCTAACCCCATCCTCTCCGCCTTTGATTTCCGAAGCTCCCATCTCTTGGGTGAATTCTATACTGTAAACCAACTCCTCATCTTGCTTAGCAAGATTAGCCAGCAATTGTATTATCTCAGACTTTGCTGACTCAACGGTTTGAGGAGGCACAATTCGCCTCTCTGCTGAAACCCAACATCTATCGGGGACGATATTCGATTTCACGCCACCGTTGATTACACCGATATTTACTGTGGGCGAGGAGAGAAGCGGATGATTGTACTTTTCCTTGATTTCCTCTCCGTACTTTTCGAGCGAACCGATGATTTTGTGCATTTTCATTATCGCATTTATCCCAGTGTGTGGGACGCTTGCATGCGCCGCCTTTCCATGCGTGGTTATCTCATAGGTGATGTTGCCTTTGTGAGCCGAGCAAATTGTCATATCAGTAGGTTCTCCCACGATGGCAAAGTCGCCCCTCAGTCCTCTTTTCACCATGTGATAGGTTCCGTACGGGCAGGAAATTTCCTCGCCGACGACTGCATCAAATATCACCGAACCGCGAAGTTTGTTCTTCGCTTTTGACCTCAAGACCTCTAGCAAGATCATCATTGCTGCGAGACCTCCCTTCATGTCCGCGCTCCCCCTGCCGTACACTTTTCCGTTTTCTATCTCCCCACCAAAGGGATCATGAACCCAGTCACAGCCCGGAGGCACAACATCCATATGTCCATTGAAAACGAGTGTTTTCTTCCTCTTCATTTCCTTGACAGCGCACTCTCCTTCGCCTTCAAGTCTGACTTCGACATTAGGGCGATTCGCCACAGCCTCTGTCAGAACAAAATCAAAATGCCTCTTCTCAAACCAAGAAGCAATGAATTCTGCCAAATTCTTCTCCTCTCCCGGAGGGTTCAAACTTGGAATCTTCACCAATGAGCTCGTCAGCTCGACAATTTTCCTAGAATCGACGGCCTGCAATACTTCTAGCTCAAGTTCTCGCAATTCTGGTGAAATGGCACTTTTTCCTTGCGCTGTTTTCATCTTCTTCTTGCGCGCAACCTGCAGAAGTCCCAACGAACCGTGATAGGAGTCTGCCTTTTCTTTTCCATTCTTGCTTCCTTACTTCAACGCGCCCATGGTCAGTCCTTTGACTATATACTTTTGCGCTAGCGCCAAAAATGCTAGCGCAGGCAACATGAATATCGTCGAAATTGCTGTCATGGCGGGCCAGTCAATTACCACGATGCCAACGTAATGAGCTATGAAGACCGGCACGGTCCTTGCTGCAGTGGATGTAAGTAGAAACGCGAACAGAAATTCATTCCAAGAAAACAGGAAGACAATTATTGAAACAGTAGTGATGGCTGGTCTGCTCAGAGGCAGAACAATCCTCCTAAGAGCCTGAAATCTACTTGCGCCATCTACCATTGCTGCTCTCTCAAGATCCGCCGGAATATCCTCAAAATATCCCATTAGGATCCAAACGGTCAGGGAAAGATTGAACGTCAGATATGCAATAATCAGCGCAAAGACGGTGTCGTAGAGAGGAACAATTCTTGTCATCAGAATGAAGAATGAGAGGCTGAGAGCAAATGCAGGTGTCATCCTCGTTGAAATTATATACGCGGCAATGTTCCTTGTGAATGTGTTCTTGACCCTTGCAAGCTGATAGGCAGCCGGCGCGCCAAGCGCCAAGCACACGATGACTGTAGAGAGTGCAACAATCAAACTATGCATGAGATCGTCTTTGAATGGTCCAGAGAGAACCCTCAGATATGCGTCAAGAGTGGGTGTAAAATAAAACAGGATCTGCCCAATGCCATAACCCAGGAGTGCACTTGCAGTTGGTTTGAAAGACGAGACAACTATCCAAGCTATTGGGACTCCATAGACAACTACCGCAGCTGCCACTATCAGATACGATAGAAGACGAAAAATGTTGGACTTCAAGTATTTTCACGAATCCCTCAAATTCAGGTTTTGTTGTAGTATCTTATGAGGATAGAAATCGATATGACTGAGATGACAATCATTACAACCCCTAAAGCTGCGGCCATCCCTATGTTGTAGTTGGAGAATGCAATCAGGTACCCTTCTATTGCCAGCACCTGCGTTGCGTTTCCCGGACCGCCACGAGTCATGACATAAACTTGGTCAAAGCTGTTGACAGAGTCAATCACTTTCAGGATTACAGCTATTATGAGCGCCCTCTTCATCAGGGGAAGCGTAATATGCATAAATGAAGAGATGACGCTTGCTCCGTCAATTTTTGCGGCTTTGTAGAGCGTAGGTGATATACCCTGAAGTCCCCCGAGTATTATCAAAAACATGAGAGGAGTCTTAGACCACACATCAGCAAACACGATACCCACAAATGCATTAGTTGGATTGCCGAGGATGCTTCCAAAGTTTAGACCAAGTAAGGGAAGAATGAAGGCACCGACCAGTCCTTGGTTTGAATCGAACAGATACCTCCACGTGAATCCTGTGATGATTGGGGCAATTGTGAAGGGAAGAATAACTATTGCACGAAAGATACTTGTTGCCCTTAGATTCTGGTTTAATGCAAGTGCAAGTACGAAGCCGAAGAAGATGGATACCGCAACGGTAAGCAGGACATACAATGCGCTGACATGCAGTGAATTGTAGAAGTTCGCCTGATTCATAAGATCAATGTAATTTTTCGCGCCGACGAATTGATGCGTCAGAACGTACGATTTGTATTCAGAAAGACTGAGGTATATTGTGTAGATCGTGGGGAAAATTGTTAGTGCGATTAGGACGGCTAACGCAGGCCACAGGTACGCATAAGAAAGGAAGGATTTGCTCACTCTGCTCATACTGAAATCATCATCATGACTTGCGAAAAGATAAGTCGGGTTGAAGATAAGGCAGCGGCCGGCGCCCTCTTCTCGCGGCCAGTTTGTCATTCACCTTGTTTCTTCTCTCAAAAAAAGAGAGAGTGGGGACTTGGGTGGAGCTGACTATTATGAGTAGTATCCGTCTGACAAAAGCAATTGATAGGCGTAGTCTTGAAGTGCCTGCCCTGCCTGCGGAGGAGTCATTTGTCCAGCCATAACGGCTGAGGTGACTTCACCCATCTTCACGTTGATCGCGTTTGCTTCGGGGATATAAGCTATGAAGTGCGGATTAGATCTGGCCAGTTCATCAATCATTACCTGCATAGTATCTTTGCCCCAAACCTTTGTGAGGTCCGGGCTGAGCAGCACTGAGAGCAAAGACGGATTGGGAAAATAACCTTCTGCAAAATACAGCTGCCTTGGATAACTCATAAGGAAAGTCAGAGCAAGCCATGCTGCTGTTGGATTGTGGGTGAATTTGCTAATACCGAACGCTAGAGACCAGATTTCATCAAAAGGTTGGCCTGTCGGTCCGACTACAGTCGGAGCATATGCCATTTTCGAAGTTATCGAAGGATCACCATACTTCTGAGCTACGAAGGCGTTGACTGATTGCGGGAAAAGAATTGCCGCCTTGCCTGACTGGTAGAGAGAAATCTCCTTTGAAAAGTCGTAGCTTGGAGTATCAAGCGTAGAGAACTCTCGGCCCATCATCGCATATGTCTTTATCGCATTGACGACTGCAGTCGAATTGAACGCGGGAAGTGCGTGGTGTGCTTTGACCTCAGCTACAGTCGAGTACCCTCCCTGGAACCAAGTTCCACCAAATCCGTAAATGAAAGCGTTGACATCAAGTGCAGTTGTCTCCTTCGGTTCTCCTCTGAGTGCGATCGGGTATACATTTCCGTAGGTCCCATCAGCGCGCATCCCAGCCTTTAGAGCAGGCAGTGTCACATTCATCATTTCCGAAATCGTAGTTGGAACTTGGACGTTGTACTTCTGGAAAAGGTCAGCCCTGTAGTTAAAACTCGACGCGAACGTGAAGTAAGGCAGGGCATACAAGTGACCTTCGTAGCTGCATGCTTCAAGCGCCTTTGGAATGAAGTCTGTGTAGTTGAAGAATTCTGATGGAGTGTAGTTAGGACTGCTTTGCGTGTAGAACTGATCTAGCGGGTAAAGCTGCCCTGAGCTTCCATAGACCTGCAATAGATTACTTGTATCAGCTAGTGTGATGTCGTAGCGACCGGCGCCAGATGCAAAGTCTGCTTGGACCTTTTGTCTCACAGTTGCCTCATCATCGAATTCAACGTTGATGTTGATGTTGTACCGGCGTTCGAATTCGAGCAATGGTGCCAAAGGCTGGTTTGTAGTAGCATTCCAAAGGTCAGTCCAGACCAGCCCCTGATCAAATGTGATGATGTTGACAGTAACCGGCGCGGCTGTGGTTGTGGGAATGATGCCTGTGGTCTGAGCCGGAGCCATGGCACTGTATAGATAGTAGCCGGCTACTCCAGCAATGACTAGAATTACGATGACAACGATCGCCGCAGCCATCGTAGAAATTGCAACCTTCTTGTTGTTCTTATGGCGGTTCAAGTTGAGCTCACACGAGAGAGTTATAAAGTCGCCCATAAGGTGATAAGCCTTTCGCTGGATTGAGGAGTCAGAGTGTGCTCGCATGATAAGACCAAGAGACATTGTGAAGCTCCGGTGCTGGTGCATACGCAGAAGAGGGGAGGGGGCGTGACAGCTGAGCTTCGAGTTTCTCATCGAAGTCTAGGACCTGAGTTGGTATGAAGATCCAAGAACTCGCGCTTACGCAACGGATATTTGAGATTGAACAGAACATGTTTTCTCGTTACGAAGGAATGGTCAAGAAGGTCATCTCTGAAACGCTCCATGTCCGGCCACGTGACAACGTTATCGTCCAAACTTGGGACCATGGGATGCCCATAGCGAGCGACTTCATTTACCATTTGCGCGAAGTTGGGGCGCACACAATGCTTCTCTTCGAGCATGAAGAGAGGTTCTGGCGTTGCAGCGAGGATCTGCCCGATGATACGCTCGGTAAGGCCGACGATCACGAGTGGGCAGCCGTCGAGAAGGCGAAGCATTACGCCTTCATTCCAAGACCCGCAGATTCCTTGCGGGCATTGAGGAATTGTGCGAAGTTTGGTGCTTCGGTTGGTTATAATGAGGAGTGGTATGAGCGGGCAAGGAGATGACGATGAAGGTCGCGCGCATAGGTTTGGGCTATGCGACCGGTAAACGAGCCCGCCAGTACCGGCTACGATTACTCTCGTGGCAGCGCATGTTCCTGGATGCGTCCACGATGGACTTTGCGATCTTGAAGGATAGAATTGGAAAGGTGAGGCCCTTGCTGGAGGGCGGTGGGATGGTAGCCTTCGACCGGCCCACGCCCTACACAGTAGATCAAAATTTGCCCACCTCATACTCTCATCCCTCTCCTTCGATATCAGGGATGAATGACAGGGTCAGTGCCAAGATGGCGTGCAGCTTCAACGTGTCTGCTATGACCCTATCTTCAGAG
>Ga0315282_10010667_pt1 | contig 14355 bp, 10 predicted proteins | sample YL17G07_20_MG_FD_203693 | JGI IMG/M metagenome (GOLD analysis project Ga0315282, IMG submission 203693) | Sediment microbial communities from Yellowstone Lake, YNP, Wyoming, USA - YL17G07_20 | ecosystem: Environmental > Aquatic > Freshwater > Lake > Sediment | place: USA: Wyoming | collected...
AAGGCCGGCGACTGCTCAGGCAGCCTGTTCACCGCCGACACGATCGCCGCGATCTACTACGCCGTCGACAACGGCGCCGACGTGATCAACATGAGCTTCGGCTCGTCGGTCGCAGACCCCGCCAAGCAGGCGGCGATCACCTACGCTCATGACGCCGGTGTGGTCCTTGTTGCGGCCTCCGGCAACTCCGGGGGTACGAGCCTCGAGTATCCGGCTTCCTGTGATGGAGTCATCAGCGTTGCCGCGACCGACAACCGCGATGCATGGGCTCCGTTCTCCACGTACAACAGCGCGGTCGACGTGTCGGCTCCGGGCGTCGATATCTACTCGACCATGCCGACATACGCGGTCGGACTCACCAGCTACGGCTACCCGCAGAACTACGCCTACCTTGACGGGACATCGATGGCCTCGCCGCTGGTGGCCGGCGTCGCGGCGTTGACGCTGGCCCGCGACCCCAGTCTCACGCCCGACGAGGTGACCCAGTACCTGCAGGACAACGCCGACGACCTAGGCACTGCGGGTCGCGACGACTACTTCGGCTACGGCCGCATCAACGCCGCCGCCACGCTGACTGCGATTCCCGAGGCGCTCTCAGGCCACTTCGCGATCGGGAATGGCTCCGGATACACAGCGACGTGCAACGTCGACATCCACTCCACGGTGACGGCGGCCGTCGACATGCGCGTGAGCGTCAACAACGGCGCCACGTGGGGTGGCTGGCAGACCTACGCGGCCACACTCTCCATTTCGCTGACTCCCGGGGACGGGACGAAGCGTCTGCGCCTGCAGTACCGCGACGCCGACGGCGAGGTGCTCGAACTGGTCGGCTCGATCGAACTCGACACCGCGCCGCCTTCCGGCGCGCTGGCGATCAACGACGGAGCGACGTCAACACCGTCCCGAAACGTGACCGCCGACTCCGATGTGACCGGCGCGGCGGAGATGCGGTTCAGTGTCGACGCCAGCGCCTCCTGGACTGAGTGGAGGACCTACGCGTCCACGTGCGGCCTGACACTACCAGCGGGCGACGGTCTCAAGACGGTACACGGTGAGTATCGCGACCGGGCCGGCAACACCCTGGGTCTGGAGGACACCATCACGCTGACCCAGGGGCCCTCCGGGACCTTCTCGATCAACGGGGGGACCGTTGTCACCAACACGACCAGCGTGACTTGCACCTCGGCGGTCGTCGACGCGACGACGATGCGGTTCAGCCTCGACCACGGTGTCACCTGGACGAGCTGGGAAAGCTACGCCGCGGCACGGAACGTCACGGTGTCGACGGGCGACGGCATCAAGCTGATCACCGCCCAGTACCGCGACACCTTCGGCCTCGTTCTGACGCTCCGAGACGGCATCGAACTCGACACCGCGGCGCCGGACACCACCGGCGACGCCCCGACAGGCTGGAGGTCCGACGATGTCGCCGTGACGTTTGGCGCGCATGACGCCGGCGGCGCCTTCAACGCCCCCGGCGTCTTCGCCGCCAAGACCGACTACGCCACGAACACAACTCCCTTCTCGGTCGCGGTTGGCGACTTCAATGGTGATGGAGTTAGGGATCTCGTCACAGCCAACAACGTCGCCAGCACTGTCAGCGTGCTGCTGGGCACAGGTGGCGGCGCATTCGCCACCCGGATAGACTACGCCACCGGCAGCAATCCCTACTACGTCGCCGTCGGCGACTTCAACAACGACGGCAGGCAAGACCTGGTGACGGCCAACTATGGCGCCGAGACGGTCAGCGTCCTTCTGGGATCCGGCACGGGGGTCTTCACCACCAGGGCCGACTACGCAGTCGGGAACCGCCCCGCTGCTGTCGCCGTCGGCGACTTCAACTGCGACGGCAAGCAGGACGTGGTGACGCCCAACGAGGGCCATGACACGGTGAGCGTCCTTCTCGGCAACGGCGACGGCAGCTTGGGCACCAAGACCGACTACAAGACCTACGGCAGCCCCTACTCAGTCGCCGTCGGTGACTTCAACGCTGACGGCTTTCAGGACCTGGCGACGGCCAACCACTATAACAACACGGTCAGTGTCCGGCTGGGGACCGGCACGGGGGTCTTCGCCGCGAGGGCCGACTATGCCACCGGCGTCAATCCTCGCTCAGTTGCCGTCGGCGACTTCAACAGCGACGGCAAACAGGACCTGGCGACGGCCAACGCAGGAGCCGCTACGGCCAGCATCCTGTTGGGAACCGGCACAGGCGCCTTCGCCGCCAAGACCGACTACTCCACGGGCAATTACCCCTCCTCCGTCGCCGTTGGCGACTTCAACGACGACGGCTCGCAGGACCTGGTCACGGCCAACTGGACCACTGCTACGGTCAGCGTTCTTCGTGGATCCGGCACCGGGGTCTTCACCACCAGGGTTGACTACGCAGCCGGGGCATACGCCGCTGCGGTCGCCGTCGATGACGTCAACGACGACGGCAAGGAGGACCTCACCACGGCCAACTACGGCGCCAATTCCGTCAGCGTGGTGCTCAACAATGAGCCGAACATCTTCCCCGTGAAGACCGACTGCGGGACGGGCCCGCACCCCGACTCGGTCGCCGTCGGTGACTTCAACGGTGACGGCAAGCAGGACCTGGTGACCGCCAATCTTTCGGCCAGTACCGTCAGCGTGCTGCTGGGCAGCGGCGGCGGCGCATTCGGCGCCAAGAGCGACTACGGGACCGGCGGATCCCCAGTCGCGGTCGCCGTCGGCGACTTCGACAGTGACGGCATCGAGGACTTGGTCACGGCCAATGACGTCAGCACGATTAGCGTCCTGCTGGGGAGCGGCGGCGGTGCCTTTGGCGCCAAGACCGACTACACCGCCGGATCAAGCCCAGTCGCAGTCGTCGTCGGCGACTTCGACTGTAACGGGAATCAGGATCTGGCGGTGGCCAACTGGTCCTCCGACAACGTCGTAGTGTTCCTGGGCACCGGCAGCGGGACGTTCGCCGCCGGGGTCGGCTACAGCAGCGGTGGCAATAGACCGACGTCGGTCGCCATGGGCGATTTCAACGGCGACGGCAAGCAGGATCTGGCCGTCACCAACGAATACAGCAGCACCATTCGTGTGCTGCAGGGCAACGGAAACGGCACCTTCAGCCCCGTGTCTCTCTCGGCGAGCGGCGCGAACCCCCGATCGGTTGCCGTGGGTGATTTCAACGACGACGGCGATCAGGACCTCGCGACGGCCAACATCGGCGCAAACACCGCCAGCGTGCTGCTCGGCAACGGCGACGGCACTTTTGGCGCCAAAACCGACTATGCAGCCGGCACGAACCCCTATTTGATCGTTGTCGGCGACTTCAACGCAGACGACAAGCAGGATCTGGCGGTGGCCAACAGCAACGCCAACACCGTGAGCGTTCTGGCCGGCACCGGCGGCGGAGCTTTCGCAGCCAAGGTCGACTACACAACCGGCGCGAATCCCTTCTCGGTCGCCGTGGGCGACTTCAACGGCGACGGCAACAAGGACCTCGCCACCGCCAACAACGGCGCCGACAGCGTCAGCGTGCTGCTGAACGGTTTGCGCGCCGGAGTGGATCACACCGAGTACTCCACCGACGGGGGCGCCACGTGGACGAGCGGCGTCTCGCTCGTTGTGCCGGCACCGGCCGACCACTCCAACGACGGCGTGCACGAGATCCGCTATCGCTCGGTCGACAGAGTCGGCAACCTCGAGACGGCGCACACCTGCCAGGTCAAGATCGATACGCTGCCGCCGAACACAAGCGACGACACCGACGACCTGTGGCACAACAGCGACGTCACCGTCCACTTCGACGCCTCCGACGCCGGCTCGGGCGTGGCCTCCACAGAGTACTCGACCAATGCCGGCAGCACGTGGGCGACCGGCACCTCGGTCGTCGTGCCGGCCCCGGTCGACCACTCCAACGACGGGGTGCACGCGATCTGGTACCGTTCAACCGACAACCTCGGCCACTTGGAGACCGCTCACAGCTGCCAGGTGAGGATCTACTCCTCGCCGCCGACTACGACCGACGACTACGATGGCCTCTGGCATCGCGACGGCCTGACAGTGCACCTCATTCCTCATGACGAGGGCGGCGGCGTGGCGAAGACCGAATACCGGATCGGTGAGGACGGAGAGTGGATCACCGGCCTGGAGTTCACACTGCACACGTGGAAGCGCGGCGGCGGGACCGGCATACGCGACGTCTACTATCGGTCGTGGGACGATTTCGGCCACGCCGAGGAGCCTCAGGTATGTCACGTGAAGATGGACGGCTGCGCCCCCGAGACGACCGACGACTGTGACGGCCTCGTTCACAGCACCGATGTGACTGTGCATCTCGCCGCCGCCGACGCTGACTCTGGCGTCAAGCGGACGCGCTACTCGATCGACGGTGGGGTGTGGCAGGTCGGCACTGAGATCCTCATCGAGGCGCTGGACGGCCAGAACGACGGCGCCCATGAGATCCGCTACTACTCGGTGGACAACGCCAACAACGTCGAGACGCGCGAACACCGCTGCTATGTGACGATCGACGCGACACCGTAGGGGCGCGCCCGCTGCAGCACGACAAGAGGGACTGTGGCACAGGACATGGTGGGCGTCCCTGGATTCGAACCAGGGACCGCCCTATGCGAACGGCGCCAGACCGCAGGACAGGCAATCAGCGAGGGGTCACCGCCCGTGCCCAGCGGCCGGGGCAGAGGACCCCGTCACGCGGCTACATCGTCGCTACAGCAGGGATGCGGAGTAGGCGTCGAAATCGTCGCTCATCTTGTCGACGATGCCCTGCATGTGCTCCAGCTTTCTGCGGTAGGCGTCCAGGTTCCGCGAATCGAGAGTCTTGGGAAGGTCCTCCACGGCGGAGAGGAACGCCTCCTGGTCGGCCACAACCACCATCCACAAGTCGAACGAGGACTGAAAGCGCTCGCTCGGCGAAGACGCGCCCTTCCACTTGTTGACCGCCTCACGCTGCTTGCGGATCCGGTTGAGGGCTGTGAGGTGAAGCGTCCCCCCCATCACGACTTCGCTCTCCGCCATATGCAGGCGCACCAGGGCGACGGTGTCCGCTGAGTACCACTTCCCGGCGTCGGTCTTCGCACGGTCTACGAACTCCTGCTCCTGCTGCGGGTCGGCCGCAGGCGATGCGCTGCCTGCGGGCTGTGGATTCTGTTTGCTGCTACCGCCGCCGCACGACGACAGCAGCACGCAGGTCACCACGCACATGCCCACCAGCGCGTTCCTGAGAATCCCCCCCATCGGACCCCTCCCCCTCGCCGACAACTGACTCCGGACCCGTCGCCGCTCCGCAATCACGCCGCCACCGTATCATGAAGTTGCCCGCACGACTGATTCCCTGCGTGACTTGCGCACGTTGCCCGCCCCCGGGGAAACGCTGGGGGTCGTGCATCTGGCGCGCGGCCGCAGGGCCCAACCATCACGCCTCTCGCACCTTGCCGTGTCGCCCTGCTACACGTATCGTCGGCGCTATCGGATCGTCGCCGACGGTCCACGTACCGGGGGGCTCCATGCCGAGCAGATCGCACCGCACCTCAATCGTCGCCGCAGCCGTACTTGTGATCCTCGCCCTCGGTGTGCTTCTCGCCGCGTGCGCCTTTGGCGACAAGTACAGCGGCACATGGACGGGAACGGACCCCGCCGGAGGGAGCTTCACCCTCAAGATCGAGAAGAGCGGCGACAAGTGGCTCGTCAGCAACCCCGAGGACACAGGCGGCTACAAGATGGAGTGTACGGAGAAAGACGGCAAGCTCACCGGCACGGGCTCCGGAGACATGCCGCTGACGGTGACCTTCGAGCGCAAGGGCGACAAGCTGATCGAGTCGGTCGAGGGCATCGAGACCGAGCTCACCAAGAAGTAGGACCGAACTCGGCGACTCGTCTCCGGCGAGGATAGGGGCGGAGTCGCCTCTCAGGCGTCGGGACGCTCGACCCCGTCTGGGAGCTCACTGAGACGAGGTGGGCCCGTGCCTTGGTGGGCTGCCTGGTCACAGACCTCGATGCCGCCCGCGCTGCCACTGACTCCATGAAATGGTGGGCGTACCTGGATTCGAACCAGGGACCTCTTCCTTATCAGTCCGGTCCGGGCGACATCCCAGATGGGCCCAACGAGACCCAACGAGTCACAACTAGTCCCACGAAGTCATTGATTTCCAGGGACTCCTTGAAGCCGGCTGTCCCAGGTAGTCCCAACTAGCCCCAACGGACACCGAGGATTTGGGTTGCAGAATGGTTGCTGACCGGGGGTGCCGACGCTATCGAGGGGCGCCCTACTCGGGGCGCCAAGCGATGGAGATCACTCCTTCGGCGTTCGGGACGGTTGTGAGCCCGGAGCCGTCGGCGTTGACCACCCAGAGCCCCAGAGAGGCAGCATCGTACACGGAGGCGGGCGTCATCAGATCCGAGTGGGCCAGCGCGAGCGCCTGCCCGTCCGGTGACCACGCGGGCTGGACAAGGTCGAGCTCGAAGTCGGTGTCGACGAGCGTAACCGGCGTCTCACTCCCGTCCACCGGAACGGTCACAATCTGGCGCTGCTCCGTGTCATGTATGGCCAGTGTCCTGCCGTCGGGCGACAGCCCGAAGCCGCCGACGTGACCCAGCTTCGTCACGCGAACCAGCCCGCTGCCGTCGGGGCGCACCGCCCACACATCGCCGTCGGGGCCGTCCCAACCCACATTCCACGGCTTGCGCAGGAAGAAGATCCGTCCGTCGGGCGCCCACGTGGGCAGCATGTCGTTTCCCTTCCCGCGAGTCACCTGTCGAGAGTCGCTCCCGTCGGCGTTCATCACGTAGATGTGGGCCGGCGGGAACCGATCTGGAGGGTAAAAGAAGCTGCAGTATGCGATCCGCATGCCATCCCGAGAGAAGGCCGGCCAGAGACCGCCGAGACGGGCGTGCGTCAGCTGCCGCTTCTTGGAGCCGTCGGCGTTCATGACCCAGACGTCGGGGGTGCTGCTTATGGTGTCTCCCGCGTGGTAGGTGATGCTCGTACCGTCAGGCGACCACGTGGCGCCCTCGGAGACCTTCTTCGCTTCTCCCCCCTGCGTGAGCTCCTTGCTCCCCGTACCGTCCGTATTGATGAGACAGACATCGATGCCTTCGTTCGGCCAGAGCCTCGAGTAGACGATCGCGCCGGAGTGGACGCTCCCCGCACTAGCTCCTGGCGAGGCCGCCGTCGGCGTCGCCGAGCCGGACGGCGTGCTGGTCGTGGTGCTGCCGTCGTCGCCGCACGCCGCGACCGCCAGAGCCAGCGCAAACGCGACGAGGAGCACGGCAGCGATGGTGAAACGAGCGTTCCTTCTGGACATGGCTCCCCCCGATCCCCCGGTCGCCGGGCGGCGATTTCGCGGCGAGTCTACTATCGCCACGATGCTAGGTCACGCGTCTGGGTACTGCCGTCAGTAGGATCTCCAGAGCCGCCTGGGTGCCCATGGTTGAGCCAACCACATCGCCCCGGCAGCTCCGCCTACCCCGTGCCAACAAGCACACAAACGAGCTCCGTCCAAGCGCAGACATTTGGGTTGCGGAATGGTTGCTGGGCCAGCTGTCGCGAGGGGCGGGCGGAGGGGTGCCGCGAAGAAGTCCCTGCAAATCCGTGGTGGGCGTACCTGGATTCGAACCAGGGACCTCTTCCTTATCAGAGAAGCGCTCTAACCGACTGAGCTATACGCCCACGGGGGCTTTGGAGTCTAGGGTCGGCCACCGGGAACGTCAAGCAGTGGGGCGGGGGGGGGGGGGGGGCGGCGTACGCCGCCCCGCCCCGCCGCCCACCGGACCACCCTCCGCCAATGATGCAGCGCCGCCGGACGCAGGACGCCGTCGGCCTTCCTTCTGACTCCTCTTGCAATTGTCTACTGACCCGTTTACATTACGTGTAGTGACTTGTTAGGACGTCGCGAAAGGACTACCATGCCGTCCGTGGGCGTTACCGAACTCAAAGCACACTTGGCCGAGTACCTGCGGCGCACTGAGGCCGGCGAACGCTTCTACATCACGTACCGCGGGCGCGAGGTGGCCGAACTCCGACCGCCCGACCCCGTGCGGGCGGCGCTGTGGAAGATGGTGGCCGCCGGTGAGGCCGAGTGGACCGGTGAAGACATGGTCGTGCCCGACAAGCTGCCGCGCAACACGGGGCGCCCCCTCTCCGAGATCGTCCTCGAAGACCGCGGACCCTACCTACCCGAGATACGCGACAAGGCCTCGTGATCGTCTATCTCGACACGAGCGCCTATGTGAAACTCGTTCTCGAGGAGGTCGACTCCCGCCACGTGCGTGGATGGTTCGCCAGCGCCACGCGGGCCGTCTCCAGCGTCATCACCTACGCAGAGACGTGCGCTGCGTTCAGCCGGCGCGACCGCGACGTGCATACAACGGCCAGTCGGCTGACGACGTGGGTCGCGTCACTCGACGACCGTTGGCGGCGTACCGTGTCGGTGCCCGTCGACGGACGCTCGGCCGGACGCCTCGCGATCGCCCACGGGCTGCGCGGCATGGACGCCGTGCAGCTCGCCGCAGCGTTGACCCTGCGAGAACATGTCCTCACTGAGGCGTCAGACGCCGAGGTCGCGTTCGCGGCCTTCGACCGCCGGCTGCTCGAGGCGGCCGAGCGCGAGGGTCTCACGACACTCGGCCGCCCGCTCGAGTAGCGAGCCGCTTCCGAGGCGGCGGCACCGACATCGACGAAGCGGCGGGGCGGGCGAAAGCCCGCCCCCGGCCGTGAACGTCTTGACCCCTGGCGGGCGTCGTATACTTACGCCATGAGCGTCCAGGAGATGGTCATCTACGGCGTCAGCTTCGACGTCATCGGCAAGCAGCCTATCGTGCTGCTGAAGACGGTCGACGGCAACAAGTTCCTGCCCATCTGGATCGGCCACCCCGAGGCGGCGGCGATTCTCATCAAGCTGCAGGGCACCGACCTGCCGCGGCCCATGACGCACGACCTCATGGCCTCGGTCTTCGACCACTTCGACGCCCAGCTCGAGCGCATCACGGTCACCGCGCTCAAGAACAACACCTTCTACGCGCTGCTCACCCTCAAGCGCGACGGCGAAGAGTTCGAGGTCGACTCGCGGCCCAGCGACGCCCTCGCCCTGGCGGTGCGCACCGACGCGCCGATCTTCGCCGACAGCGAACTGATCGAAGAGAACGCCATCGAGTTCGAGCACGAGGTCGACGACGAAGAGGCGATGGTCTCCGCCTTCCGCGAGTTCCTCGACAAGGTCACCCCCGACGACTTCCGCGGCGAGGTGTTCGGCGACAGCGGCGAGGGGTTGGACGCGGCGACCGGCGACCTGGGCGGGTCGCTGGGCGAGTTCGGCATCGACGACGAAGAGGACGAGGACGCGTAGGCCGTGGCCGGCGAGACCGACCCCGTCATCCGACAGTTCCGCGAGAGGATCTCAGACAACGACCTGAAGATCATCGAGTTGATCAACAAGCGGCTCAAGCTCGTCGCGCAGCTCAAGACCTACAAGGAAGACCACCGCCTCGAGTTCTACGACCCCGACCGCGAGCAGTGGATGCTCACGTTCGTGTCGCGCGGGAACAAGGGACCCCTCACGCGCGAGGGCTGCGAGCACATCTTCGGCGAGATCTCGGCCCTGACCAAGCAGGAGCTGCAGGGCGAGAAGTAGGCGCTGGCGAGGGGCGGGGGGCGGCCGTAGGGTTTCGCTGACTAGCCTCGGGCGTCTTGCTCCTGGAGATCGTCGCCCGACTGCCACGACAGCACTCGACCGGCCAGCTCTCCCAAACCGACCACCTCGACGTCGAGGCCGCCGCGCTGCGTCGCAAAACCCGTCTCCACATCGGCCACGACGACGAGATTGGCGCCCTTTGGATAGGCCCGGCGGAAGGCCGCCAGACCGGTGAGCGTCCTTGCCCCCTCGAGGCTCCACTTGCATTCGATGGCCAGAGGATCACGCCCGGGTCGAGCGAGCACGAAGTCGACCTCGCTGCCGCCCTTGGTGCGCCAGTGATTGGCAGACAGGTACGGCACACGGCCGATCAGCTCGTTGAGCACCACATGCTCCCACAGGACGCCGAGATCGGCGTCCCGCGGACGCGACCAGCCGCGCATGACGCCGGCGAAGCCGCTGTCGAACAGATAGACCCGCGGCGCGCGCACGATCTCTGCCGCGCGACGCGTGGAGAACGGCCTGATCACGTTCGCCACGCTGGTCGCCTCCAGGATGGCGAGGTAGTTCCCGACCGTCTGGCGACTCAGCTCGCAGGCCTGCGTGTAGCGCGTAGCCTCGAACACGCCGCCGCTGTCGGCGAGCAGCAGCTCGCACAGGCGTCTGAACTGCCACGTGGTGCCGAGGTGGAACAACTCCTGGATGTCGCGCAGCCAGTAGGAGTCGAGCCACTCCGAGACGTAGGACCGGTCGAGCGAGCCCGCCAGGAATGGTTCGGGCATACCACCGATGACCGCGCGCCGCTCGAGGTCGCAGGAACCAAAGGCCGCCAGGTCAGCGTGGACCAGCGGCACCAGCCACACCTCCCACTTGCGGCCGGTCAGGGTGTCGCGGAACTTGGCCGACGCTTGCAGGGTGGAAGAGCCGGTCGCCAGAATGCGCGTGCTCGGGTAGTGGTCAGCGGCGATCTTCAGGACTGCGGAGGGGTCGCGCAGGCGGTGCACTTCGTCCAGAACGACGCGGCGCCCGCTCACCGAACGCAGGAAGGGCTCCACGGTCTCGACTCGTTCGCGCACCTCGTTTCGTTCGCAGTCGAAGTACTCGACGTTGGGGAGACTCTGCGCGAGCGTCGTCTTGCCGCTGCGCCGGACACCTCGCAGCCAGACGATGGGCCGCGTCTGCCACGCCTCTTCGATGCGCCGCTGCCAGTAGGTTCGCTCGACCATACGGTGACAGTTTAGCGTATGGTCGTACCAAACGCAAACGCGCTGACGTTTGGTCGCCCCCATGGTAGCTTGCGCGGCGCCGTCCGATTCACCCCTTCAGCACTCCGAGCGGCTCGAGCCGCGCCACCTTGCGGGCCAGGCCGACGTGGTCGACGACGTCGACCACGTCGGCCACGTTCTTGTAGGCGTGCGGACCCTCCTCGGCCAACAACTTCCCCGACTGCGACTTCACCACGATGCCACGCCGTTCGAGCTGCTCGCGCACCTCGGCGCCGGAGAAGGCGCGGCGCGCAGCGCCGCGCGACATCCGGCGCCCCGCGCCGTGGGCCGCCGAGCCGAAGCTCTCGCGCATCGCTCCCTCAGCGCCGACCAGCAGCCAGCTCTCGGTGCCCATGTCGCCCGGGACGATCACCGGCTGGCCGGTCTGCTGGAAGACGCCGGAGAGTTCGGGGCGACGCGGGCCGAAGGCCCGCGTCGCCCCTTTCCGGTGCACCCACAGCTTCGTCGCCACGCCGTCGACGTCGTGTTCCTCCAGCTTGGCGATGTTGTGCGCCACGTCGTACACGAGCTCGATCTCGAGCCGCTCCCACGGACTGTGGAAGATGTGCTCGAAGGCCAGCCGCACCTCGTGCATCATCATCTGCCGGTTGCAGAAGGCGAAGTTGGCCGCCGCCGCCATCGCCGCCAGGTACTCGTGCCCCTCGGGCGACGTCACCGGCGCGCAGGCGAGCTGCTTGTCGGGCAGCTCGATGCCGTAGCGCTGCGCAGCGACCGCCATGCGCTGCAGGTAGTCCGTGCACGTCTGGTGGCCGAAGCCGCGCGAGCCTGAGTGGATCATCACCGCCACCTGGCCGACCGAGAGGCCCCAGGCCGCCGCCACAACGGGGTCGAGGATCTCGGCCACCGCCTGCAGCTCGAGGAAGTGGTTGCCGGCCCCCAGGCTGCCGACCTGGGTGTGCCCGCGGTCGATCGCGCGGGCGCTCACCGCGCCGGCGCTGGCCCCGACGACGCAGCCGCCGTCTTCGGTGTGCTCGAGGTCATCCGCGGTCGCGTAGCCGCGCCCCGCCATCCAAGGCACACCCTGCTCGACGAGACGCTTGAGCTCGTGCGGCGTGACCTTGAGGACGCCGCGGTCGTTGGCGCCCTGGGGGATGCGCCGCTGCAGCTCGTGCAGCAGGCGCTGGGCCTCGGGCGCCACGTCGTCGCGGCGCAGTCCGGTGCGCACCAGACGCACGCCGCAGTTGATGTCGAAGCCCACGCCGCCGGGCGACACGACGCCGTCGTCGGCGCGCATGGCCGCCACGCCGCCGATGGGAAAGCCGTAGCCCCAATGGATGTCGGGCATGGCGAGGCTGGCGCGCACGATGCCGGGCAAGGTGGCCACGTTGGCGACCTGCTGCAGCGCCTCGTCGCTGCCCGGGATCGCGAACAGCTCGTCGCTGGCGTACACGACGCCGGGCACGCGCATGGCGCCGGTCGGCTCGATGCGATAGGTGTTGTCGGCGATGCGTTCGACGTCAGGCATCGATGCATCCTGGGAGAAGGGCCGTCTCGCTGAGACTATCCCCAGTACTCGCCCGGTGGAACTCGGTCGGCGTTCAGAGAAGCAGGTCGAGCACCCGCGCCTCGAGCACCTGCGCTCGCGTCAGGCCGGGCGCCGCGAGCGCCGCGCATGTGACGCGCGTCGCCGCATCGAGCGGCAGCAGACCGACGATCTCGCTGCGGCGGACGGCAACGCCGGCGGCCGCGGCGCGCGTGCGCACCGCCTCGAAGGCGTCCAGCGGCGACGTGACGCGGTAGTCGGTCAGGTTCATGGAGACCTGGACGCAGTCGTCCAGCGCCAGGCCGATCGCCTTGAGCCTGGGCAGGCCGCCGTCGTGCTCGCGGATCTCGGTCGCGATGCGCTTCGCCAGCCCGAGGTCGTCTGATTCGAGGTCCACGTTGTACGCGATGAGGGGGAAGCGGGCGCCGACGGCGACCGCGCCGGCGGTCGGGTGGACCTTCGGCTCGCCCTCGTCGGGGGCGCGGTCCCGGTCGGCGCCGATCTTCTCGCGCAGCTCCTCGAAGCCGCCGCGGCGCACGTCAGCGAGGTTGCGGCGCGCAGGCTGGCGCGCCGCGTCTTCGTAGAGGTAGACCGGGATGTGGAGCTCGCTCGCGACGCGGCGCGCCAGCCCGCGCGCCGCCTCGACGCAGAGCGGCATGTCTGCCTCAGTCAGCGGTACGAACGGCACAACGTCGGCGGCACCGAAGCGTGGGTGGGCGCCCTCGTGGTGGTTCAAGTCGATGAGACGGGAGGCGGCGGCGATGCCGCCGAAGGCGGCCTCCGCCGCCGCGCTCGCTTCGCCGACGAACGTGACGACGCTGCGGTTGTGCGTCACGTCGCTCTGCCGGTCGAGCAGGTGCACGCCATCGACGACGGCGATCGCGGCGCAGATCTCGTCGACGATCTCGGGACGGCGACCCTCGGAGAAGTTCGGGACGCACTCGACCAGGGTCATTCGATCACCCGCCGGTCTCGTCGGCGTGGCAGCCGCAGTCGCAATCGTCTTCGTGCTCATCCAGGACGACGCCCTCGTGCACGACGACGCGGCCGCCGGCGACGACCGCAGCGGCCAGGTTCACGCCGTAGTGGTACGGCAGCTCGCGGTGGCTCTCGGCATCGAGGATGATCAGGTCGCAGGCCTTGCCGACCTCGAGGCTGCCGAGCTGGGCGCGGCGGCCGATGGCCGCCGCGCCGCCCAGCGTCGCCGCGCGCAGCGCCTCGTCGGGCGTCAGCCCGCCCGCCTGGCAGGCCAGCGAGATCGCCGTCTGCATGTTCTCGCAGTACGAGCTGCCGGGGTTGAAGTCGGTTGCCAGCGCGATCTCGACGCCCGCGTCCAGGAGGGCGCGCGCCGGCGCGTAGGGCATCTGCAGCGAGTAGCTCGTGCCCGGCAGGATCACAGCGGTGACCCCGGCCGCGGCCAGCCCACGGCCGTCGTCGGCCGTCGCCCGCTCGAGGTGGTCGGCCGACGCGCAGCCGAGCTCGGCCGCCAGCAGCGCCCCACCGGTGTGCGCAAGCTGTTCGGCGTGGATCTTGAGCCCGAGGCCGAGCTCGCGCGCCCGCGTGAGCACACGCCGTGCCTGCGCGACCGTGAAGGCGCCCTCGTCGCAGAAGACGTCGCAGAACTCGGCCTCTCCCGCGAGCGCCGGCAGGATCTCGTCACAGACGAGGTCGAGGTAGTCGTCGGGCGCGTCGGCGAACTCGGGCGGCACAGCGTGCGCGGGGAGCAGCGTGTGGACCCGTCGCAACCGATGCTCGATCTTGGCCGCCTCAAGACAGGCGCGCTCAGCCTCGAGCGAGAGGCCGTAACCGGTCTTGGTCTCGATGGTCGTTGTGCCGTGGCGCAGGAAGCTGTTGAAGCGGCGGCGGGCGATGTCCGAGAGCTGCGCGGGCGACGCGTCCCGCGTCGCCCGCACCGTCTCGGCAATCCCGCCGCCGCGTCCGGCGATCTCGAGGTAGCTCG
>Ga0315282_10010668_pt1 | contig 14355 bp, 7 predicted proteins | sample YL17G07_20_MG_FD_203693 | JGI IMG/M metagenome (GOLD analysis project Ga0315282, IMG submission 203693) | Sediment microbial communities from Yellowstone Lake, YNP, Wyoming, USA - YL17G07_20 | ecosystem: Environmental > Aquatic > Freshwater > Lake > Sediment | place: USA: Wyoming | collected...
AACAAACACGCTGTTGTCGACCGCATAGGTGGTCTTGACCAACTCACCTTGCGGGCCGAACTGCTGCTGGGGATAGACGTTGAAGGCGTTGGTCTGAATGTCCTTGGCATCCACGCCCAGTTCTTTGAGCGAGCTGGCTACAGCGATTGCTTGTGAATTGTTCAGCTTCAATGCATCGCCGACTGTGTCGGCCACGCTGTGCACGCCCACATTGACGTAAGCCACATCCGGGGTGAGATAGACCTGTCCTGAACCGGTTACATTGATCACCCGCTGCGGGGGTTGAGGGCTATTGACCGCCTGGCCGGAAGTACCTGAGCAGGCCCCCAGGATCAGCACGGCGACAATACTTAAGAGGATTCCTACAAATTTATTCTTCATTCTGCTCCACTCCTAAAATTTTTTGATTAGTTAATTCCACTTAATGGACGTCAAAACCCTGAAAAAGTTCCCGGGCACACTTCCACGGCAAATCCCAATAAGCCTAATTTTTATCGTAACTACTCAGCCGAAGACTCTTTACTCACGAAACACACAAAAATACACGATAAAAAGATATAACAAGAAGGAAAATTGGCTCTTTGATTTGTAAAAATATTTTATTCCTTATTTTTCGTGTGGTTTATGTGGTACGTGGTTAATTTTGTTTTTATGGCTGAGCAGTTACTTTTTATCTTATTCTATCCGGAAATACTTGTTATTAAATCGGGAAAATGCTAGAATAAAATAGCCTCTCATCTGGTTGCCCCCCTCAACCAGGTGGGAGGTTTCTTGGTTCTCTGGGAATAGCCGTGGTGAACTCCCAGATTTTGGGGTGTCATGACACCCCAAAATCTGGTGACAATCCACGGTAAATCCCAATGAGCCGGTTTCTTTCCATGACCAGTGTGAAGATAAAATAGCCAAATGTGACTATGATATAATCTTATCCACAAGATATAAAAATTCCCGGCGAGTTTTATGAAGAATTTTATATTCAAACGTAAGAAACTTATTCCTGTTATTACGGTAGCCTTATTTTTTGCTATTTTGGTGATAACGGGCTGCTTAATTTATAAGGATTACGGGATATCTTCAGATGAACCAATCGACTACACGAGAGGTCAAGTAAATTATACGGCTTTCAGGGGGGGAAGTCTTGAGGATTACAGCACCGCCTGCGCCAAGTTGAAAAACGTATGTTTTTATCCCCCTCTTTACAGTATGGTGACATACCGCCTCGTTCCTGAGGGTGATTCTCAAATAATCTATGAACGCCTCCATCTGGTTAATTTTCTTTTTTTTGCAGGCGCTGTTTTCGTCTTTTTTCTCATCGGCAAGAAAATATTCAAGAACTGGATCATCGCTTTATTGGGTTGTCTGTTCCTGGTACTCAGCCCCAGGATTTTTGGACACGCCTTTTATAACCCGAAAGATATTCCTTTCATGGACGCTTACATCGTTACCATTTATACGATGCTGCTGTTTCTTGAAAAAAAGAATATCTTCACCGCTATTCTGCATGGTATTGCCATCGCCGTGGCTTGCGGTATCCGCACGCCAGGGTTGATCATCCCCCCGATTACTTTCGCTTTCTACTTCTTCGACCTCTTTCTGGCGAAAAGTAGCTGGAAGGATTATCGAAAAGGTTTAGCGCTCTTAATTCTTTCCGGTATCGTTACCGGCCTCCTGGTATATTGGTTTACCCCATTTCTATATGGCGATCCCATAGCAAATTTCATTTTGACCTTTAATCTCATGAAGAAATACTCATGGAATCAATCCCAACTGTACCTGGGGGTTGATATTAAAAATAAGATCCCCTGGCATTATTCGCTGGTCTGGTTTTCAATCAGCTCTCCGCCCTTTTACCTGGTATTGTTCGGGCTGGGCAGTGTGACTCTTATCATTCGCAGCCTGAAGGCCAGGCTGAGAGAACATTTCCGGGCTTTACGAGATCTATACCTGGTTGGGGCGTGCGCGGTTCTACCCATCGCGGCCGTTATCGTGATGAAATCGGTGATTTATTCGGATAACCGCCAGATGTATTTCTGCTACCCGGCCTTGCTCTTGATTTCCATATATGGCTTCAAATTCTTGATCGAGGAGCTCAGGAAAATCAACCTGCACTGGCAGGCATGGTCCTCCGTTATCCTCATTCTCGGCCTGGCTTATCCAGTTTATTTTATGGCGCAATATCACACCCGTGAAGATGTATTCTTTAACTTCCTGGCCGGTCCAAGAATGTCGGTCATTGCGACGCGTTTCACCATGGATCGCTGGGGATTGGCCGGTAAAGATGCCTTGGAGTATATTCTGGCAACCGACCCTGATCCGCATATTCAAATAGCAGCTACCGCAGGTATAGTTCAGAGTTTACAAATTTTACCTAAATCTCAACGTGAAAGATTGAAAATAAAGGATAAGGGCCCCGCCGAATTTTATATAACACACGCTCTCAACGATCCAGGCAACACAGTTCCCGGAGATTTGGTTTACACAGTAAAAGTTTTCGATGCAGATATCATTAGAGTTTATCGGGATGATGGTAAATAAAGATTGGACGAATCCTGCTTGATGCACATTTTACCCAATGACCCTAAGCCATATTCTCGGAAATAAATTCCCTTTGTGGAAAAAAACAATATTCGATAAAAAGAATCTGATTCAGGTTCTTACCGTATCCCTTTTCTTCTCTATCTATGCCTTAGTAGGCTATCTGATTTATAAGGACTACGGGATATCATCGGATGAGCAGAATGATTATCTCAGGGGGACGATCAATTACGATCGATTCATGGGAGGCACTCTTGCAGAATTCAACGATAGATGCGCCCAACCGGCCACAATTTGTTATTATCCTCCCCTGTTCAGCATGCTTTTATATCGGTATGCCCCGACCGGTGATTCACAGACAATTTATTGGCGCCGCCATCAATTGACTTTTGCCTTTTTTGTATTCTCTGTTTTTATCTTTTTTCTGGTCGGGAAGAAGATTTTCAAGGATTGGAAGATCGGCTTGTTAGGAGCTTTATTCCTTATCATCAGCCCCAGGATCTTCGCCCAGTCCTTCTACAACCCCAAAGACATCCCCTTTCTGAGCGCCTATGTCATTTCCATATACACTTTGTTGTTGTTCCTGGAAAAGAAAAATGTCTTCACCGCCATCCTGCATGGCATTGCCATTGGAGTAATGTGCAGCATCCGCACTCCGGGATTGATCATCATTCCGATCACCTTCTTCTTCTATCTCTTCGATCTCTTTTTATCCAGGGACAAATGGAAGAGCTACCTGAAAGCTGGCCTCTTCCTGTTTATTTCTCTCATTATCGCGGTCGGGTTGGTGTACTGGTTCACACCGTTACTATATACCAACCCAATCGATAATTATATAAAAACCTTTAATATTATGAAGCAGTTCCCATGGGAAGGCTCTCAATTATACATGGGTCAGGATATCAGCAACCAGATTCCCTGGCATTATTCTATCGTCTGGTTTTCGATCAGTTCCCCCATCTTCTATCTGGTTTTGTTCGGGTTGGGTTGCGTGACCCTTATCATCCACAGCTTTAGATCCAGGACGCGCTCCCATTTCCGCTCCATGCGGGATTTATACCTGGTTGGAGCCTGCGGCGTCCTCCCAGTGATTACCGTCATCCTGATGAAGTCCAACCTGTACAATGGCGACCGGCAAATGTATTTCGTCTACCCGCCGTTGTTATTAATCTCTCTGTATGGCTTCAAGGTCTTAATCGATAATATTCGCCAGAAGACCCTTCACTGGCAGCTATGGGCAGCCATCCTCCTGATCGTAGGGTTGGCTTACTCGGTTTATTTTATGATCCGCTATCACCCTTACCAATATACTTACTTCAATTTCCTGGCCGGTTCTAAAATGTCGATCATCAAAGAACGATTTAGTGTGGATACGTGGGGAGTACCGGTAATAGATGCTTTGAAGTATATTGCCAGGACAGACCCTGGCCAGAAAATCAATGTGAAGTTTACTATAAATTTTTCCAGGGGAAATTGGCTCTTGTTACCTGAAAAGGATCGTCAGAGGCTGGATGTTTCGGTCTCCCAACGTACTGATTACATAATCGGTACTTATCGCCGTTACCCTTTGGAAACAGTCACCCGAGGAAAAGTAGTTTATTCTATAAAAGTAGGCGATATGGATATCTTGACAGTTTATAAGATGAAGGGTAATTAATATATGAAGACAGGTATATTCGACAACAAAAAAATAATCCCCGCCCTCGTCGTATTTTTTTTCTTTGGCGCTTATATATTATTGGGATATTTGATATATAAAGATTTTGGGGGATCCGCGGACGAACCAAATGACTATCGCCGGGGGCAGGTCAATTACGACCGGTTCGTTGGGGGCACCCTGGCAGAATTCAAGAATACATGTTCCCATTCAGATTCACTTTGTAATTATCCTCCCCTTTTTAGCATACTTTTATATTGGTATGCCCCTGGCGGGGATACCCAGGCGATGTATTGGCGCCGCCATCAATTAACTTTCGCCTTTTTTGTATTTTCTGTTTTCGTCTTTTTTCTGATCGGGAAGAAAATCTTCAAGGATTGGAAGATTGGCCTGTTAGGGGCCTTATTCCTTATCATCAGTCCCAGGATCTTTGCCCAGTCCTTCTACAACCCCAAAGACATCCCCTTCCTGAGCGCCTACGTCATTTCCATCTACACTTTGTTGTTGTTCCTGGAAAGGAAAAATGTCTTCACTGCCATCCTGCATGGCATTGCCATTGGGGTTATGTGCAGCATCCGCACTCCGGGATTGATTATCATTCCTATCACCTTTTTCTTCTGCCTCGTAGATCTCTTTTTATCCAGGGACAAATGGAAGAGCTACCTGAAAGCTGGCCTCTTCCTGTTTATTTCCCTCGTTATTGCTGCCGGATTGGTATACTGGTTCACGCCCGTGCTATATACCAACCCAATCGCCAATTATATTAGAGCCTTTAATATTATGAAACAGTACCCATGGAGTGACTATCAGTTATACATGGGTCAGAACATCAGTAACTATATTCCCTGGCATTATTCTATTGTCTGGTTCTCGATCAGTTCCCCCATCTTCTATCTGGTTTTATTCGGGTTGGGTTGCGTCACCCTCATCCTCCACAGCTTGAAATCCAGGACACGCGTCCAATTCCGCTCCTTGCGGGATCTATACCTGGTTGGAGCCTGCGGCGTCCTTCCGATAATTACCGTAATCCTGATGAAGTCCAACCTGTATACCGATAACCGCCAGATGTACTTCGTCTATCCGCCATTGTTGTTGATTTCTTTGTGTGGATTTAAAGTCTTGATCGATAAAATTCGCCAGAAGACCCTGCGCTGGCAGCTATGGGCAGCCATCCTCCTGATCGCCGGGCTGGCCTATCCGGTCTATTTTATGATCCGTTATCATCCCTACCAGGCTACTTATTTTAATTTCCTGGCCGGTTCCAAAATGTCGATCATCAAAGATCGCTTTATTTTGGATGCCTGGGGGCTATCGGTCAAGGACGGCCTGGAATATATCGCCAAAACAGACCCGGCCCAGAAAATTACCGTTCTAATCTTGGGAAATTTTAGAGGAGGTTGGCTCTTATTACCTGAACCAGATCGCCAGAGACTGAATGTTTTGTACCCTCAAAAAGGTAGCCAGGGCCTAGATCTTTTGAATTCCCAACCGTCCGATTACATCATCGATACTTATCGCCGTTATCCTATAGAAAAAGTCACCGGAGGAAAAGCAGTTTATTCTATAAAAGTAGGCGATACGGATATCTTGACAGTTTTTAAGATGAACGGCAACTAAAAATATGAAGACAGGTATATTCGATAAAAAGAAAATAATCCCTGCCCTCGTCGTATTTTTTTTCTTTGGCGCTTATATATTATTGGGATATTTGATTTATAAGGATTATGGCGTTTCAACTGACGAGCCGGTTGACTATCTCAGGGGGCAAATAGATTTTAAACGCTTCCGCGGCGGGAGCCTTGAGCAATTCCAAAAAGATTGCTCTATGATGGGCGATGAATCTATCTGTTATTATCCCCCTTTATTCAGTATGCTTTTGTACCGGATTGCACCCTACGGTGATAACCAACCGGTTATGATGCGCGGCAGTTCGTGGTACGGGCCCAGCGGCAATACCCAATCGATATATTTTCACCGCCATCAAGTAACTTTTGCCTTTTTTGCATTTTCAGTCTTTATTTTTTTCCTGATCGGGAAGAAGATTTTCAAGGATTGGAAGGTCGGCTTGTTAGGAGCTCTGTTTCTCATCATCAGCCCCAGGATTTTCGCCCAGTCCTTCTACAACCCCAAAGACATCCCCTTCTTGAGCGCCTACGTCATTTCCATCTATACCTTGCTGCTCTTCCTGGAAAAGAAAAATGTCTTCACCGCCATCCTGCATGGCTTTGCCATTGGGGTAGTCTGCTGTATCCGCACTCCGGGATTGATCATTATTCCCATCACCTTCTTCTTCTATCTCTTCGATCTCTTTTTATCAAAAGAAAAGTGGAAAAGTTACCTGAAAGCTGGCCTCTTCCTGTTTTTCTCTCTCATTATCGCTGCCGAATTGGTGTTCTGGTTCACGCCCGTGCTGTATACCAACCCAATCGCCAATTATATTAAAGCCTTTAATATTATGAAGCAGTACCCCTGGAATAATTACCAGCTCTACATGGGACAGAATATTATGGGTAAGGTTCCCTGGCATTATTCCCTGGTCTGGTTCGCCATCAGTTCCCCCGTTTTTTATCTTTTATTATTCCTGCTGGGCGCCGCCATCTCGATCGCCCGAACCATCAAGTCCAGGACACGCGCGCATTTCCGCGCCTTGCGAGATCTTTACCTGGTCGGTGCCTGCGGCGTCCTTCCGATTGGCGCCGTTATCCTGATGAAATCCACCCTGTACAATGGCGCCCGGCAAATGTATTTCGTCTACCCGGCCTTGTTGTTGGTCTCCCTTTTTGGCTTCAAGTGCTTAATCGATAAAATTCGCCAGAAAACAATCCGCTGGCAGCTATGGATGGCCATTATCCTGGTCGCCGGGCTGGCCTACCCGGTTTATTTTATGGCGCGCTACCACCCTTACGAATACGTTTACTTTAACTTCCTGGCCGGCCCACGCATGTCAGACATCAAAGAAAATTTTGGTTTGGATACCTGGGGAATATCAGTCAAGAACGGTCTGGAATATATCGCCAGAATAGACCCGGCCCAGAAAATCAACGTCCAAATCGTGGGAAATTTCAGTGAAGGTTGGTTGGTGTTACCTAAACAAGACCGCCAAAGACTGAATATTACGGCCTCCCAACCACCCGATTACATTATAGATACATATCACCGTTACCCTATAGAAAAAGTCACTCAAGGAAAGGTGATTTATTCTATAAAAGTGGGCGATACGGATATTTTGACAGTTTATAAGCGGTAACGCAGCGGTCTGTAATACGGGTCCAGCGGTAATACCCAATCGGTTTATGCGCACCGCTATCAACGTAATTCTTGCCTTGATCGCATGTTATAATAATTATTCCTTTTTAATACTTCCCTATCTACTGTGACATCGTCAAACAATGAAGAATTGGAATGTTAAGACATTTAGATTATTTATTAGTATCCTTGCCTGCCTCATTCCAGGGGCAGTCTTCACGTTTCTCTTTTTGCCTCACTTTCACTGGTATTGGAGAAGATCAGCAACCGTTCAGCTTGTCTTGAAGGGCGGAATATTCCTGTTTTTTTCCCTGATTGCTTTCTTATTAATTTTTCTTGTCTGGCGCTGGGTGAATGACGCTTTTTCGGCCAACAAGGTAAACGGACATCTGCCTTCACTTGGCGATCTACTCGCCGCAGCAGGAGCTGGAATTAAAAATCGCCTTCCTGATCTTACAACTCAGAATGAGGGCGAACCGCCAACCCTCAGCTCTTGGTTTCCAATCCTGGGTCTTTCCGTAATTCCAATAATTTTGGCATTGATCAATCAAGAGTGGTTATTCACCCATGCAGGTGAAGACGATCCGTGGCGTTACATCGGCCTGGGTTATTATTATTTCAAGGAGCCTGCCTTGTACTCTGGCTCCTACAAGCTTTCCAGGATGGCCTGGATCCTGATCGAGTACGCCATACGCAACCTTTTTACGCCTACCATAGCCGAAATTATCTTAGCCCTGGGCTTTACAATCGTAGCATCCATCGGTTTCTACCTGTTGGTAACCAGGTTTTTTGGTAAACGAACTGCTTTTATCAGCAGCGCATTACTTAGCACGTATACATATTATCTGGTAAGTCGCTCCCCGGATTACCATAATATTGCAGGAAGCCTGTTTCTTATCTGGAGTTTGTATTTCCTGACTCTGGCAACCCAGTCAAAAAAAAATCCGCGCGGGTGGTTCTTCGTAGCTGGATTAACCTATGGGATAGCCGTTCATAGTGAGCTTTTTGTGCTGGGTTGTTTCCCGGCAATGGTCGTCCAATTTTTAATGTTATATTGGGGTAAAAAAAGATCGATCTGGAAGGCGATTCTATTTAGTATGCTCGGTTTTCTTTTTACCACGGGGTCGTTTGGAGTAGCAGCCTTATTATCAGGGCGGAATTTTTTCTTTTTCATGAACCAAATAAATTTTGTTGCGGATTATTCGCAAATTGTCGGGACAGGAGCCTACGGCAATACAGATTGGAAATGGCCTTTGCAAGCCAAGCACCTGGCTTTGCCTGCCGCAGCATTTCTATTTGCGGCTGGCTGGTCAGTCAGGAATTTAGTGAAATTCTTTCGATCTACTTTAACGCTAGACCGTTATAGCTGGCTGCAAACATGTATCAATTTACAGTTTACGCTGGTAGGAATTGTTTGGTTGATAGGAGAAATTAATAAAAGAGAAGCGTTGATCCGTTATTATTTTGTGAATCCTGTATATATCTACGTTTTTCTAGTTTTTGCCGGGTTCCTCGCCATGGGGAAGCAAGAAAAAATAAGCCCGGTTATACTTGGAATAGTCCCTGTGGTGGTCTGCAGCGCATTGGCGTTTAGTGACCGCATTTATACTACCGTAGGATCAAAGCTTCTTCCGCGTTGGCAGATTCTTCAGCCTGGGCTGTTTTACCTGGTTATTTTTGCCTGCTTGATTCTGTTCAAACGCCGGGAAATGCTTGCTCTGGCGGTTGTGATTTTGATGAGCCTGGGAAACGTCATGGGCATCTATACTGGCACCGGTCAAATATACATTACATCCTCTCAAGTAAGCCTGGACACGAACCAGTGCCACCTTCGTAAAGATGGGTATTTAAGTGTCATCGATACCTTCCAACAATTATGGGGTTTTGGCTGGAGGCAAACTCATATTTGGTGGGATGCGACAGAATCGATTCCGCTCAGTAATTGCCCAGGAATCACCATTGGTTTCGACAAAATTGGGAAGTCGGTGACCAGGACAGGCATCCAAAGTATGTATAGATCAGATCCCAGTCGATCAATTGATAAGATTCCCGCGGCATATTATAAGACGCTGACAGAACAGGATCAGGTGGTAGGTGTGATCACCAATGATCCTTTGAAAGCAAAGCAAATGCTCGCAAAATTACACACTTTTAGTAGTTGGTCCCTGGCCAGGCAAGATACTATCCTTGAGGGGGATATCCGATTTTCGCTGTATGTCTTTTCCCTGGATGGTAAAATACGCTGATTGGCTGGAAAATTTGTTTTCTTCAAAAGATATAAATGAATGTGGCCCGTAGAGAATTTATATAATCTTTGTCATCCTGAAGTGTGGTTACACTGAATGTTGAAAAAATCTAAAGTTTTTATCAGCATGCTTGCCGGCCTGATTTTAGGCCCCGTCTTCACGTTTCTCTTTTTACCTCACTTTCATTGGTATTGGAGAAGATCAGCGACCATTCAGCTTGTCTTGAAGGGCGGATTATTCTTTTTTTTCTCCCTGATGGCTTTTTTAATAATTTATTTTATCTGGCGCTGGGTGGATCGTCCTCCGGTTTTGAATCGAATCGCGACAGCATTTACCAGAATTAAAAACCAACTGCCTGATCTTGCAAAGCACAATGAAGTCAAAGGGTCAACGCTCAGCGGCTGGATTTCGATCCTGACGCTTTCGCTTATTCCAATTATTCTGGCATTGGTCAACCAGGAGTGGATGTTCACCCGGGCGGGTGAAGATGATCCCTGGTGGTATATCAGTTTGGGTTATTTTTATTACAAGGATCCTTTACTGGCGTTCAACTCATATAAGATTTCCAGAGTTCCGTGGATCCTGGTCGAGTACTTTATCCGCAACCTTTTTACACCCACCACAGCCGCAATTGTCTTGACCTTGATTTTTGTTATCCCGGGATCGATTGGGTTCTACCTGTTAGTATGCAGATTTTTCAGCAAAGAAGTCGGTTTTATCAGCGCAGCCTTGCTGAGCACCTTTTCTTATTACATGGTCAACCGCTCGCCGGATTATCATAACGCGGGTGGAAGTCTTTTTTTTATCTGGAGCTTATATTTTTTAACCCTGGCAGTCCAGTCAAAAAGCAGGCAGCGCGGGTGGTTCTTTGTTTGCGGAGCGGTCTATGGGCTGGCGGTTCACAGCGAGTTGTTTGTATTGGGCTGTTTTCCGGCAATGATCGTCCAGTTCGTCATGTTGAATTGGGCTGGGAAAAAGAGACCGATCCTGGAGGCAGTTTTATTCGGCCTGCTTGGGTTTTTGACGACCACCGGGTTGCTTGGTTTAGCCGCGGTGTTGTCTGGCCGGAGCTTTTTCTTTTTTATGAACCAAATAATACTCTTGAATCATTTTTCAGGGTCTGGGAGAAGCTGGTACCTACCAGAAAATTCGGGTTGGCCTCTGCAGGCAAAACACCTGGCTCTGCCTGTTGCAGCATTTCTATTCGCGGCTGGGTGGGCGATCAAGGATGCAATAAGATTTTACCATCTTCATCTGGATTTAAATGGTCGATCCTGGCAGCAACTGAGCATCAGTCTTCAGATGACTTTGGTGGGAATGATCTGGCTGGTTCTTGAAATCTCTAAAAAAGAAGCCCTCATCCATTACCATTACGTCAACCCGGTCTATATTTATGCATTTCTTGTTTTTGCCGGGTTTCTGGCGATGGGCTGGCGAGAAAGCATCTCCCCGATTATCCTGGGGGCAGTCACGCTGGCGATCTGTTTGTCGCTCGTGTTTAGTGATCGCATTTTTGGCGCGCTGGGGTCCCGCCTTTTTCCCGGTTGGCAGATAATCCAGCCTTTACTTTTCTACCTGCTCATTTTTGCCTGTTTGATGCTGTTGAAGCGTCATCCGCTGGCCGTCCTGTCGTTAGTGATCTTGATGTGTCTGGGGAATGTCATTGGTATGCCTACGGATGTGAATCAGGGAAACATTACCCCATCCCAATTAAGCCTTGGCGAGAACCAATGCCATACAAACAGAGATGGGTATCTTAGTGTTATCGATACTTTCAAGGACCTATGGGATTTTGGCTGGAGCCGAACACATTTATGGTGGGATGCAAGCGAATCGATACTGGTCAACAATTGCCCCGAGCCAAATGTTGGGATTAACCTGATTGGGGAGTCGGTAGTCCGGACAGGTATCCAGGAAATGAAAAGGTCGATACCTAGCCCACCGATCAATAAGATTTCTGCGGAATATTGTACGAAGCTGACTGAAAAGGATCAGGTGGTAGGGGTGATTACCAATCATCCTGCGAAAGCAAAGCAGATGCTGGCTAAACTGCGCAGTTATGGCAACTGGTCGTTGGCCAAACAGCAAACCATCACCCAGGGAGATATCCATTTCTCTTTGTATGTGTTTACCCTGCAGGGCAAAACGCCTTGATTGGCTGGTAAAATTGTCTATAGCTGTGCTAACCAACTGAGGCAAAGAATTAATATATTTTTTCATGCCAGAATGTTTGGGCGTATGCAGGGAAAGATAGACCAGGTTGCTACGGAGAAGGTCATGCTAAAGGCTGATTTGGTTCAAAGATTTGAAAAAAAGAACCTGATACCTATCTTTACCGTATTCTCATTCTTCCTTCTTTTTATTATGCTGGGCTTTTCTATTTATAAAGATTACGGAGTTTCGTGGGATGAGCCAAAGGATTATACTAGGGGGCAGGTAAATTACAACCGCATGATGGGGGGCTCCTATGCCACATACGAAAAAGCATGCGCCAAATTAAAGAATATCTGTTATTATCCGCCTCTTTTCAGTTCGATCTTATATGCTTATGCCCCGACGGGGGATAGTCGCTCGATCTATTTGCACAGACACCAACTGACGTTCGCTTTTTTTGCGTTTTCAGTTTTCGTCTTTTTTCTGATCGGCAAGAAGATTTTCAAGGATTGGAAGATTGGTCTGTTGGGTTCCCTTTTCCTCATCATCAGTCCCAGGATATTTGCAAATTCGTTTTATAACCCCAAAGACATTCCCTTCATGAGTGCATATATCATCTCTGTCTACACCATGCTGCTGTTCCTCGAAAAGAAAAATATCTTTACCGCAATCCTACACGGCATAGCTACCGCGATCGTGTGCGACATCCGCACTCCCGGGCTCATCATCATTCCAATCACATTCATGTTCTATTTATTCGACCTGATTCTGTCAAAAGAACCCCTGAGATTGAAAAGTCTGAAAGACTCAAAATACCTCAAGGCGGCTATTCTAGGGTTATCTTTCCTGGCCGTTTCCGCCGGCCTCATTATTTTGTTCTTCCCGCTGCTGTATACTGATCCCATCGGGAATTTCATAAAAACTTTCAATATTATGAAGCAGTACCCCTGGGTAGGTTATCAATTGTACATGGGGAAGAATATCGAAAATCATATCCCCTGGCATTATTCCATCGTCTGGTTCTCAATCAGTTCCCCGATTTTCTACCTGGTCTTATTTATGATCGGGATAGCAACTCTCATTTATAAATCCATAAAAACGAGAATCAGAGCGCATTTCCAATCTATGCGCGACCTCTATCTGGTGGGAACGTGTGGCATCCTACCTATCATAATCGTCATTCTGGTGAAATCGAATCTTTATGCGGATAACCGCCAGATGTACTTCTGCTACCCGCTGCTCTTACTGATTTCTTTGTATGGATGTAAGGTTTTGTTGGAAAAGATCAAAGAGAAAACCATCCGCTGGCAGATATGGGCGGGGGCGCTTCTTGTGTTGGGGCTGGCCTATCCGGTGTATTTTATGGTACGCTACCACCCCTACCAATACGATTACTTCAACTTCTTGGCCGGGACTAAAATGTCCGATATCAAGAAGCGTTATACACTAGATTTTTGGGGGTTGTCCTTGAAACAAGGTCTGGAATTCATTGTTAAAACCGATGCGGATCAGCGTATCCTTGTTCAGGTGTATGATGGGTCACCCTATGCTTACAATATATTACCCAAATCCGATAGCGATCGTTTGGTGTTTACCAATGTTTCACCAGAATACGTTATTCGTAATTACTACAATAACCCATTTGACCCATACGCTCCAGGGAAAAAAGTATATTCAGTAAAAATGGGAGACACTGACATTGTGACTGTATTCAAAGTGGATCCTACCCCTGTTCCTTTGCCGTAACTGGGAGACAGTATCATGAAGAAGGGTGAATTTTATTACCTTATGTATAATAATACTTTCCGATTCTTCATATGAAAAAGAAGATATTTGATAAAAAGCAACTTATACCTGTCATTTCCGTATTCTTATTCTTCAGTCTTTATATTATTTTGGGCCGTTCTATTTATAAAGATTACGGAGTGTCGTGGGATGAGCCAGTTGACTATCTCAGGGGGCAAATAGATTTTAAGCGCTTCCGCGGCGGGAGCCTTGAGCAATTCCAAAAAGATTGCTCTATGATGGGCGATGAATCTATCTGCTATTATCCCCCTTTATTCAGTATGCTTTTGTACCGGATTGCGCCCTATGGTGATAACCAACCGGTAGTCATGCAAGGCCGTTCGTGGTACGGGCCCGGCGGTAATACTCAATCCATTTACTTACACCGCCATCAAGTAACTTTTGCCTTTTTTGCATTTTCAGTTTTTATTTTTTTCCTGATCGGGAAGAAGATTTTTAAGGATTGGAAGATCGGTCTGTTAGGAGCTCTATTTCTCATCATCAGCCCCAGGATTTTCGCACAGTCCTTCTACAACCCCAAAGACATCCCCTTCTTGAGCGCCTACGTCATTTCCATCTATACCTTGTTGCTCTTCCTGGAAAAGAAAAATGTCTTCACCGCCATCCTGCACGGCTTTGCCATTGGGGTAGTCTGCTGTATCCGCACTCCGGGATTGATCATTATTCCCATCACCTTCTTCTTCTATCTCTTCGATCTCTTTTTATCAAAAG
>Ga0315282_10010669_pt1 | contig 14354 bp, 17 predicted proteins | sample YL17G07_20_MG_FD_203693 | JGI IMG/M metagenome (GOLD analysis project Ga0315282, IMG submission 203693) | Sediment microbial communities from Yellowstone Lake, YNP, Wyoming, USA - YL17G07_20 | ecosystem: Environmental > Aquatic > Freshwater > Lake > Sediment | place: USA: Wyoming | collected...
CAGGGTCTAAACGATCTCGCCAGAAATCCGGAGAAACTTCGTTCGATGACAAATTTTCCTTATCTAAATATTACTTGTTAGATGGCAACTTGGTATAAGTGGCCGCAATCTTTGGTGGAGATGAGGGGACTTGAACCCCTGACCTCCTGCATGCGAAGCTACTTTTCTGCCTGTAATAGCCTTATAACATGCATGGTTGACGCAGTTATAGTCTCCCCTTCACCCTGGTTACAGCCATTTTCAAAAGGAAACCTCTCACAGATCCTCTCACGCGTATCCGACTATTTCGGCGGGTTTTCTGGATGTCCGGGATCGACACCGTAACCCCAAGAGTCTCCCCGATGATGGGGAGGAAACGTGCGCAGCCGACGCAGCAAAGGACCTCCCCAAACCCCTGGATCGCAGGGAGGCACTTCTGAGACTCGGCCCCGGGTCCAGACTGAGGGTCCGTAAGTTCGATTATAATGCACTTCCGCCAACAAATTCTTAATAGTGCAGCATATTATTATCAAATAGCCCGAAAAACCATGGACGCAAACTGTCCGAGGCTGTTCACACGGATGAACCCTTGCGAAAAAGCGAAGGCCTTGAAAAGGGCCTTTCTTTTCCCTAATGATTCATGGCATAATGCGCTTAGGAATCACTCATCAGGCTGTGAAAATTGACCCTTCCAACGAGAAGGCATAGTCAAAGGATTGGGCAAAGGACCAGGGCCGATGTCCAGGAAGAGGCGCAGTAAGGACACCAGGGGCGAGATTTAAGCGTGTATAAGGCAGGGGAGCAATGAGGACAGCGCGGCGTAAGGTTGTTTTGCCGGCCCTGGGGTTGGAGGAAATCAAAGAGATGGTGCGAGCTCATGCCCGGACCTTGATGGACAAGTACGGCATCAGAGTGGTGGGAGTCTTCGGCTCCTATACCCGGGGTACGCAAAAGAGAAAAAGCGATATCGACCTGCTGGCGGAGGTCGAGAGGCCCATCAGCCTCTTGGAGTTGGTGGGGGCGGAGATTTATCTCAGTGAAGTCCTGGCCCGGAAAGTGGACTTGGTGGCCAAGGACGACTTGCGGGAAGAATTGAAAGGAAGGATTCTCAGCGAGGCAGTCTATCTTTGAAACGTAACTATACTATCTACCTTCAGGATATCCTGGACAACCTCGCCCTGGCGGAGTCGTTTACCGCGGGCCTGTCCTATGAGGATTTTCGCCGGGACACCAGGACGGTATACGCCGTGATTCGTTGTCTGGAGGTGATGGGAGAAGCCGCTAAAAATATTCCGACGGCTACCCGCCGCAAGTATCCGGACATACCCTGGAAAGAGATGGCGGGTATGCGGGATAAGCTCATCCATGGGTATTCCGGGGTGGATTCACATAAAGTCTGGCTGGTGGTCCAGGACTATTTGCCGCACCTCAAAACGTTCATCATCGGAATGCTCCAGGATTTCAAGGGGTAACATATTGAGCCAGCTTCGTTTGAAAAAGATGTTGGACGACCGCTGGTTCAGCCCATGATTTAAAGGCTCATCAATAAGGTGACAAATGCTTCATTTGTTTGAACATGTCGATACTGTCCGCAAAGAGGTGGGGCAGCAGATAAGCCAAAAACGCAAATCCGAGTTGGGACAGTTTATGACCCCTTCGACGATTGCTCGCTTTATGGCGTCCCTGTTCTCACCCTCAACCCTGCAGACCGCGCGGCTTTTGGGATCCCGGCGCGGGCATAGGCTCCCTATTAGGGGCTTTTCTGGATCGTTGGGCGGCGGGTGGTTTTGCTTTTCACCAGGTTCAGGTTGCGGCCTATGAGATCGACGCTAAGTTGCGGGCTCATTTGTCCCGAACACTGGCCGAGTATCAGAGCCAGCTTGATATTGATGTTTCTGTGTTACCGGGTGACTTTATCCAACAAGCTGTAAAGCTGATCCTTGAGAGCGCCTTGGGTTTTACCCATGCGATCCTGAATCCGCCTTATAAGAAAATCAACAGTGCATCCCATCACCGCCTTTTGCTTCGCCAAGTCGGGATTGAAACCGTTAATTTATATTCCGCCTTTGCCGCCCTCACGATTAAACTCATGCGTCCGGGTGGCCAAATCGTTGCCATCATGCCCCGCAGCTTTTGCAATGGCCCTTACTACCGGCCTTTCCGTGAGCTTATCCTTGCCAAAACAGCTATTAAGCATATGCACCTGTTCGCCGCTCGTAACCGTGCCTTTAAAGATGACGATGTTTTGCAGGAAAACATTATCATCCTGCTTGAGCGAGACGCCCTGCAGGGAAGCGTTACCGTCTCCACGTCGGCGGACGACAGTTTCACCGACATGGAAATTAATGTTTACCCGTTTAACAGGATTGTTTTCCCGGATGATCGGGAGAGCTTCATACACGTTCCAACCTCACCCGAACGCAACCACTTTGAGACTTCCCCGGCTATCCGTTGTTCCCTTGGCGATCTTGGCCTTGAAGTTTCGACAGGACCGGTTGTGGACTTCAGGTTAAGGCCCCACGTCCGGCAAATGCCGGAGCGTGGCACCGTGCCCCTTCTCTATCCCGGCCATTTCTCGGGACAGGCGATTGACTGGCCTAAGCCGGGCTCGAAAAAACCGAACGCCATTCTACGGAACGCCGAAACCGAAAAGTGGCTCTATCCGAACGGTTGTTATGTCGTGGTGAGGCGGTTTTCATCTAAGGAAGAAAAGCGCCGTGTTATGGCAAGCGTTGTTTGTCCAGACGCCTTCAAGAACAGCCCAATGCTGGGTTTTGAAAACCACCTCAATGTTTTTCATAGTGGCAAGAAAGGGATTCCCGAAGACCTGGCGCGTGGCTTGGCGGTATTTCTCAATTCCACGGCGCTTGACGAACAATTCCGGCTTTTTAGTGGGCACACGCAGGTGAACGCGACCGACTTACGGTTGCTGAAATATTTGAGCCGTGAGCCCCTGACCCGCCTTGGCGTCTGGGCAAAGGCTCAAGGCGAACTCACTCAACGGAAAATCGACCAGAAAATAGAAAGCCTCTTATGCCCGAAAACGACAAAATAGAGGACGCCCTTCAAGTTCTTGAAGCTCTCGGGCTTCCCCGCCAACAAAGGAACGCCCGCTCCGCACTTTGCCTGTTAGCATTACTCAATTTGATCCCTGATAAGACGTGGGCGCAGGCCGAAAACCCCCTTGTCGGCATCACGCCTATGATGGATTTCAGCAAAAGGCACTATGCTCGTGACTACGCCCCAAACACGCGGGAAACCTTTCGGCGTCAGACCATTCACCAGTTTGTTCAAGCTGGGATAGCTACCTATAACCCCGACAGGCCGGAAAGGCCCGTCAACAGCCCCAAAGCTGTTTACCAAATATCGCCCGAAACCCTTACGTTGCTGAAGACCTACGGCACGGAAAAATGGGAGCCATCGTTAAAACATTATCTCTCTACAGGAAAGACCCTTGCCCAACGTTACGCTAAAGAGCGTGTGCAAAAATTGATACCCGTACAGATCGCCCCCGGCCAAGAAATCAATATTAGCCCCGGCGAACACAGCGAGCTTATCAAGGCGATTGTTGAGAACTTTGCCCCACGCTTCGCTCCCGGCGCACTCTTGGTTTATGTGGGCGACACAGGCGAAAAATGGGGTTATTTCAATGAAGAACTGCTAACCAAGCTGGGCGTGACCGTAGATACTCACGGCAAAATGCCGGATGTTGTTCTCTATTACACCGAAAAAAATTGGGTTCTATTAGTGGAATCCGTAACCAGTCACGGCCCGGTTGATGCAAAGCGCCACGCAGAGCTTGCTCGGTTGTTTGCTGGGGCGACGGCGGGACTTGTATATGTTACGGCTTTTCCTTCCCGCTCGATTATGACGCGTTACCTCGGAGAAATAGCCTGGGAAACGGAAGTCTGGGTTGCCGATGCACCGTCACACCTGATCCATTTTAACGGCCCTCGATTTCTGGGGCCTTACAGCGATAAGTCTTGAGGGTTTCGCCTTCCCCGCAATGGCAAGCCAATAAATTAGAGGTGGGTAAATATGGAAGAAGAAGGCCTTTTGGCTATTGCAGAAGCCATCAATAACCTTGCGAGGGCCATTGACAGGTTAGGAACTAATCAGGCGGTGACTCCCATGGGAGCCATTGAGGTGCTGTCTATGGAGATAAAAGATGGTTTCAGCTTGTTGGCTTCAGCCATCTCCGATTTAAAAGTGGATTAATTTTTAACCGGAATCCTCGCCCAGCCCCCGTCCCTCTGGGGACTAATAAGCTCCTTCATCAACTTGGTGGCGGTCAAAAGTGAGAGTCGCATAACCTTCAGGCCCGGGGCTCCGGGCGGCGACTCCACCATCAGGCACTTTGTCCCTTCTTCCTCATGCTGGACACAAATCACTGGGCAGTCCATGATGCCCTTCGTATTTTAATGCTTCCCCAGGTACTCATTGCCCTTGTCGATCACCAGATCATCCTCCGAGCACTTGCCCTTCAACCTTTCAAGGTAGACTTTCAGGGCCCCAGCATCGGCCAGGGGGAACCAAACCCCCTTCTCGCCGGCCGGGGGCGGGGGCGGGGTAGGCTGGGAATGGAGTTTCGGCGCTACCGGCATGGGCGGCTTGGGTAAGGTCAGATACCCGCCCCGGGAACCGCAGCTACTTGAGATTATTAAAATCGTCAGACAGGCCAGCAGCGTCGCCAGCCTCGACCTTCTGGTGAGTTTCTTCCACAATCTTGTCCACTTCATACTGCACCTCCTGGCGCCCTTGGGCGATTTCGGCTTGGGCCTGGTAGCCATCGGCCCGGGTCTGGGCCTTCTCAGCCTTGGCCTTGTAATATTTGCCATAGAGGATCGCTCCACCCACGGCGACAATGATCCCCAGGATTTTCCCCAGGGGTCCCAAAATCAAAGACAAAAGCATTTCCATGTCAGGCTCCTATGCCGCCTTTTGGAAAACCGTTTTGATTCTCTCAACTATCCCGCCGCCCGCCTTTACCGTTGAAAGGCCATAGACCCCGCAGATTCCCCCCGTAATAACCCCCAGCATGGATGATACCGGATTCAAGGCCTCTTTTGGGGGCCAGCCCATAACCGCGGATACTACCCACCCTATGTCGATGGCCACCACCAGGGGAAGACAAAGACGGCTCATGGAAAGTTGCTGAGAGCTCGGGTCGGTGATAAGTTCGACGATCTTCATGACATCGCCCCAAAAAGAGCTTTGGCTCGGGCCAGCACGTCCCTGGCATAGTCCCGTCCAGTTGTGAGGGAGTCCACATCTGTTCCCGCTTCCAGGGCCTTACGAATATTTCCGGGCCCGCAGTTGTAGGCGGCTACGGTAGCCTTAAACAGGGCCCCGTAGTCTTCTTTAACCAGTTCGAAACAGTTCTCACCCAGGTAGTTGAACGACGGGACAATGACATTATGGTGGACGTACTCAAGGGAGTTCCGGAGGTCCTGCCAGCCCTCCCCATCACAGAAAGCTGCATGGCTCCGGTCGTCAATCTGCATGATCCCGTGGCCATGGCCACCGTCCCCCCGGCCATCCTCGTCCAGGAGCAATCCGAACCGACTCTCCCGGCTGGCTATCCCCATCAATACCCGGGTCATCCACCGGGGGCCGAGGGCCTGCTGCATTACTGCCTCAAGTTCTGCCGGCCACTGGTAGACGTCGGCCGCAGCCTGGAAGACCGGCAGGTACTCCCGAGCCCGGCCCAACTCTTCGGACTTGAAACTGGTTTGTGTCAATCCTGCTTGATTTACTGAGAGTTGCGTAAAGCCAGGGGTAGGTTCACTTGTCACATAATCCTTGACAGCTTGGATGATGGTGGCCTTATCCACGTTGCGGCCCGGGCAGGTCTTGGTGGTATTCGGCTCATCCCGGTGGAGCATCATGCCGTCTGGGTCAATGTCCAGGGCAGCGCTCAGCAGCGCAATCGCGGCTACGGCGTTCTCCCGAACCATGTCGCCCCGGCCGCTTGTGAAGGCATCCACGTCATAATTTCCCAGCATCTCCAGACCGATGGACCGGCCGTTGAAGCTCTTGGCATGGACCCCTGGGACCGTCAATGGAGTAAAGACCCAGATCACATGGTCGTCAACAAATAGGTGGGGGCCAGCACTCCACCCCATTTCATCACGGTAATACTTTTCCAGTCCAAGCATGTGTTCACGGGTAAACCCTGAGGGGCGCTGCCCCAAAGATGGGACGGCGGTATGGTGCAAGACGATGAACTCCGGCTGCCAATCATCCCAATTCAGACCGGCGATGTACTCCCTGAATCGTTCTGGCGTGAAACTCTGACCGATGATCCCTTTCCATTTACCCATGACTTGATCCTCCTTGAATCCGATGCAGACTTGACGCCGACCACGGGCCCCTCACGACTATTTCCTGGCTATCACAACCCCACTGGCGGGGTCGTGGGCATGGCGGTCATATTCGTTCCACCGTTCTTTCCGGTTATCCTTCAACCCGTCAAATACCTTGTTAAAAATCTCCCACTGCACGTATTTCTCCGGCAAATGTTTTTGGCATTCCATCTGGATCTGCAGATAGGATTCTAATTTTTGCTCGATTTTCAACACGGTGCGCCAGGCCAGCGAGGCCACGGCCAGAATGAGAACCCCTATGACCGTCAACACAGGTCCGATAAAATGCGCCCACCAGGAATTGTTCAACATTCAGGCCTCCCCCTTCATCGTTATGACCACCGGCGCCTTGAAGTAACTTTCCAGAAATGCCCGGTCCGCATCCCGGCCATAAGCCTTTTTGACGTCAGACCACCACCGGAAACGTCCTCTTTTCCACCTGGGACTGCCAAAGAGTACGGGAGTCGGGGACCGGGAAGATGCGGCGCGGTAAAGGTATGTCGCTATATTCAATCTGGCCGACAACCTGGGAAATCTTCAGACCGCTAAATTCGTCGTACTCCACCTGGCCGATAATCTGGCTCACGTAAATTCCCGGCTGAGCGTCCTGGTACTCCACCTGGCCGGTAACCTGGAAAACCTTGAGTAAAGGCGGGTCTTGGTACTCCACCTGAGCGACTTCTTGGAATACCTTATCCAGGTCAGCCATTAGGCCACCGCCTTCACGCCGATTTCCATGGCATTGACCTCCGTCTCCTGCCAGGGGGCCGCAGTGGCGGGGTTTGCTTCCCACAGGTTGGACAGTTGCGCTGAAGACGACGGCACGGCTCTGGCTCCGCTAAAATAATCGGCGCCGTTGGTGCGCAGCGCAAGTTGCAGGTTGTGAGGGGTGGGAGACCCTTCAGCTTTAGCCAAAGCCTGCAACTGGACGCATTTAACCGAGCCAATTGTACCTGCCAGGTCCCCGGCGGCGTAGAGGTCCAGGTGGTCAATGGTGTTTGTTGAAACGAAGTCACTCTCACTTGGAGGGACCTCATCGACGCACGCATAATTGCCACCCACAGACGGAGTCCATTGAGTGGAATTACCGGCCCCAGCGGGTTTGATGGCCTGGATCTTGGTGTTGCCCGGCCAGGCAGCATTATCAACCACGACGTTGTCGAACCAGCAGGAGGAGTAATAGGTGCTGTCCCCACCCACCCGGATGCCATCAATCGCAGTGGCGCCGTCGGTGGTGTCGCCGGTAAAGTCAATGTCCAGGATGCCCCCCACCTTGACCTGAAAAACCCCTTCGGTGTTGTGGGGCTTGTAATGCACCTCGATGAGGACAGGCGTCCCTACGTTAACGGCGATGGCGCCGGTGGCCAGCAGAGTCCCGGTGCCAGTCCCCCGGCGGATTTCCAGGAGGCCGGAAGTGGGGTTCCGCCGGAGACGGGCCAGTTGGGTCGTACCATTAAAGAAGTAGCACATGCTGCTGGCGTATTGAGCGGAGGAACCCCGGTAGCGAAACGCCAGGTAATATTCCGGGGCGGCCGGCAAGTACTTGTGGGCGTAGTAACTCCCGAAGGCGTCGCAATTCAGGCAGTACGTGCCGTCCATGCCAGAAACACCACTGGAAAGGTAGGCGCCCACCACCAGGTCCCACAACTTCAAATCACCGGCTTCAAAGCCATCAATGAAAACTCTGGCCATGGTTATTCTCCTAATCAGGCAAACTGCTCGCCCCTGATGGTAATCTCGTAAGTGCCTGGATTCGCACTGTCGTTGTTAGTGATCCTGACGTGCAACTCACCGGTCTCATCAGCGTCGCGGCAGAACCACGGCAACCAGTCCTCAAAATCCAGGTCCGGGCGGATGCCGACAGCCTTGTACAAGAGGTCCTCGTCCTGGAAGGTATCCCTGGCGAAGATCTCGATGGCATAGGTCCCGAAGACAAGTCCACTGGTTTCGGCCACCTTCAAGTAATGCACCAGGCCCCGATTCATAAAGCCGGCCTGGTTGACTGCGTGATTTCCACTAGCCGCGACGGTTATCGGGGCCGGAGTAAAGGTTCGATCCTGGGTTCCCACCCCGATCACTTTCTCGAAGTAACCCAGGAGAAAAACCCGCAGATTGGCGGTATCGACCCCGGAAGCATTAACAAAAAACTGGCAGACCAGATCTGCATCAACCGGCACAATGAGCGTCCGCGGGTCAAATTCGTCCTTCCAGGCGGAATAGGCCCAGGTGGGCAATGCCGGGGCGTCCTTCCTGCGAAACTGCACATTGACCCCTGGTCCAGGGGCGCTGTCCCAAAAGAACACCCTCAGGACCACTGCGGAGCATCCCTGCACGGCAGTGATAAAGCTGCTCAGGTTTAGGTCTTCCCAATCGATTGACGCCCCGCGATTGGTTTCCGTCCACACCTCTTGCGGGTCGTCAACCGGGACGTATTTCGTCAGTTCCTGGGCGCCAAGGGCAACAGTGATGTCGCCGAGGTCGTACCAGTTGGCGCCGTCGTTGGTGTATTGCCACTTCTTCTCCGTTTCATTCCACTTCACCGCAACATTGGCCGCATCGCCACGCTCCACCTCAAGTTTGCAGTCCTGGGTCGGGGCCCCCGCCGCATCACGATTCAAGGTGAAGGTCGGACTCGTGGTGCCCAGATCCGTGTTCTGGGTGTGGCCGCCGCCGCCACCTCCTCCGGTCCCGGCCAGGGCCCAGGTGCGTACGTCGGCAACATTGGTGATCTCCCCGGACGCCGTAGTCACCTGGAACAAGGCAATCCGGCCGGACGTAAACCCCGTAGGGTTGGCCGATACCGTGCCGTCAGCCGGGTCCACCTCCACATAATTGGTGTCGTCATCCGCCAGGGTGACATGCCCGGCCAGGGTTTCAAAGATCACCGAATCGTTCCTGACCTTCCCTCCCAGGTAGTAAAAATCCAACCCATCGTGGTTTTCCGGGTCCTCAGCGTAGAACCCGGACATCTCCGCCAGGAGCTGCTCGATCTCTTCCAGGCGGTCGGCCACTTTGCTGAAGTTCTTGCTCCGGGCGGCGCTGGTCAACTGGTCGGCGTAGTCGTCGCCGTCAAACAGGATACCCACCCCGGCATAGAGGGCTTTGGCCGACACCACGTGGGTGACACTGTCCCAGGCGAACTGCCTGACGGTGTCGTCTTTGACTGAACTGCTCAGGGCCGGAGCGCCGGAAGAATCCAGATAGACATACCAGGTCCCGGTGGCCTTGCCCGCCATGGACAAATTGGTCGAACCGGGTTTGGCGCGAAAATTGCCGGTGGCCCCGGACCAATATGCCCCGGCCGCCACGGTCAAATTGTAATTGGGACCGGTTAAGGTTCCTGCGTTGAAGTCGTAGGAACCTGACCCGATGATGCCCTTGCGCTCAAAAATCTCCTTGAGACCGGGCGGGACCGCAAAGTCTCCGCCGGCCTGCCCCGTGACCATCCCGAGCAGGTAATTCAAATTGGTCTCGATGAGGGCGTAGTTGGCGTTGTGCTTGACGATGTAATCCGTCATCCCCTGAACAAAGGCTTTAAAAAGCGAGACGCTCATCAGTGCCACTCCACGATCTCGATAAAATTCCCTTGGGCGTCAAACTTCCCCTGCAGCCCGTAGGGCAGCACACCATAACCATAAGGGGCGATCAACTCCCCTATCTCCCCGTAAGACAAGGGCCTGATAATATTGCCGGCCAGCCGCCGGCCGGAAATTTGGAAGATGTCGTCCACGAAAGAGACGTAGATCATGTGCACCGTGGAGTTGAGGGTCTTGGACAGGCCGGTGATGGCCCACTTCCCACTTCCCATGCGGGACAATGAAACGCCTTTGCCCTGCTCGGCATAGATGACTTCCCGATTATTGGCGGCCACCGGCACCGAGCGGAGGACGTTATCTTCACCGCCGCCCAGATCTACGTCACAGGCCCACACCCAACTGCCGGCATAATCCTGATATTGATAGAAGGGACTGGCGATGTTCCCCTTCATCTCCGACTTCTGGTCTTGAATAGCCCAATCGATGATCTTCCGGATGCTCATGGGGTCATCACCTTGCAGCCGTCAATAACCAGGCTCGCAACTTCACCCCGCTTGATCTTCTTGGAAAGCCCGGTGATCAGAATTTTTCTCCCATCCGGGATCACGACAATGTCCCCCACCTCCAACGATGGATCATCCTCAATGACGACTCGCCTGGGCCTGGTCAGGCTCTTTTCCCAAATGAGTTCAGTTACGGCAACGGTGTCAGCCTGATCGTGGGAGCCGACAAAGTCGTTCTTGATCTCTTTTTCGTTCTCCAGCCAGTAGTCCAGGCCGTCTTCCATGGCAATGGACATCTTTTCCAGATAGGCGTAGTCATAGGGGGTGCCCCAGACCTCGTATTGGGCGCTGCCGATGGACATCTGGATCAACATGATCCCGAGCATGGCCTGCGCCTGCAGGACCCTGCCCCAAGGGATGGTGAAACCCGTACCGGGAACCTCTTCGGCAACCACCTGGATGGGCGCCATAGTGATCACTCCGGTTACCGGCCCACCGGTCGGCGGGGCCACCAACGCGACTGCCCCGGGGGCTGACAGGACCGTGGGCAGAGTAAAACCTTTTGACGTGGAAGTGGTCTCGTCCGGGATCAGGGCCGCGGCCACATATTCCAAAGCCATAACCGTGGCCAGGATGGGCACCCAGACCGAGATCTCCACCTCGATCTCGCCGTGGAAGTCATCTTTTTGTTCGTAGCTTTCATTTCCTACCGGCAGGAGGCCGGAGTTCACCGACTTGATCACCTTCATGGAGGTGCCGTCGGCCCGCTGCTTGTGATCCTCGGACCACCAGCAGGGCAGGGTCTCGTGCATGGAGAAAAAGCCGGTGGTGACCTGGGCGTCCCCCAGCTTCTGGTAAGGGCCGTCCACTCGCTCCAGTTGCGCGTCCAGGAAGACGACTTTTACTTTGTTGATGCCATCCTGACTGTTTTCCGGCACCTCCAGTTCTACGCAACCGACGTAATCCGCCAGCACTTTGGCCGGGGGACGCTGAAAACTCTTATTGACGTAAGTGAGTTTGCCTTCTCCATCGAAGTAAGGCTGATAGCAGACCACCTCCAGGAGCGAGGTAATGGCCTCCCAGGGCGACACCTGGGCCAGCTGGTTCACCTTGTGCTTGAACTGGCGGCCTAGGGTGAAGGGGATGCGAACCTCAGCCTGGGTCAGCCCCATGAAGGTCTCGCAGATGTCATAGAGGGCAATCCCCAGGTCGGTGCCCACCGAGTACTCCCGGGTGGTAATCTTGCGGCGTTTGAAGGCCTGGGTTTCGGCCCGCCCGAAGACCGACACCTTAGCCGTGACGCTCCCGCTGTGCCGGGCCTTCTTCCAGCCCACCTGGCCGTGAATCTGACCCGTGAAAGACGTCACCCAATCAGTCTCAGACAATATTTCGTCCCCCTCCACCAGGCGGAGGATGGCCCCATCCCCCAGGTAATTGCGATAGGCGCCGGTGTCCGGGTGAAAAACGTTTTGCGGGTCCACCATGGTGAAGCTGAGTTGCTTGTCGGACCAGGCGATTTCCGAGGCGTAAGGGGTAATGTCCAGCGGGGTCTGGAGGCCGGCGTGAAGATTGCCTGGCGCTGCGGCCACCTGCGAGATAGTGGTCCCGCTGGGGTCCCAGGCATAAATCTTATAAGCCGGGCGTCGCCGCCGGCTATCCAGCACCTCTTGAAACGCCGCCGAGATGTAACGCACCGTTAAACCTCTCCGATAATCCGAAACTGGAAAACCACCTCGAAGGGAACAAGCCCACCGCCCAGCATGGCCACAAAATCAAAACTCACGATGTCCTGTCCGCCCACCTGGACGCTCTCGATCTGGATGTAGTACAACTGCTCCGTCCGATCCTTAGGGGACCAGGTGATATAGCCACTCTCCGGCGGGTAGGCGAAGTATTCATAGAGCCGCCGCAGCATGTAGGCGGTCATCCGGGACCGGTTTTCCGAGCCCCGCCAGACCTCCTTGACCGAGCGGTCCGGGAGATACCCCTGCCACTGGACGATCTGGGCCGAAGCGATGGTGAGTTCGGCCTTCACCTGGGGCCGGTTGGTCATGGGCACCGAATCAAAGTTCTCCCAGCGATCCGGATTCGACTCATAGATCAGCGGCGGCAGCACGTCACCGGGATAGCGCAACTCCCGGAGGGCCCCGGAACCGGCGTTCTCCGGGTAGAGATAGAGATCTTCAAACTCCTCGAAATACTCGGGGGCGGCAATCACCGTGAAGATGGTTTCCGAGGTCAGCTCGGCCATCTCAGGACTCCGCCACCGTCACTTTCAGCTTCAGGGTCTCGGTGCAGGCCTCCTCCGGGGCCTGATACTGGAAGCAGACCCGGCCGTTCAACTCGGTGCCCGAGAAAGGGGTTACCAAGCGGCCTTCCACCGGTTCCTCCATCTCTCCTTCCACGGTATAGGGCGTCACTCCCTCTCCGGCGTCGCCGATCAAATGCGCCGCCAGGATGATACGGTTTCCGGCCCTAAGCGAGGTCACGGGCACCGGCTGGGTGAGCTGGCCGGCCGCAACCATCGGGTAATAAAACTCCAACTGGTGTTGGCAGGCGCCATCCGCGGCGTCCGGGCGCTGCCGGAACACCACCACCCGTTTGCGTTTGGTGTCATAGGTGATGAAATATTTCAGCGCATCCGCCTCGGGGTTTTGGACCGTGGACATCATCTCCCAGCGGGGTATCTGGTAATCAGCCTTACAGATCACCCCGTCCTGGGTGATCACCCAACAGTAGTTGCGCGACTCGTAAGCCAGATAATTGAGCACATTGGGCAGCCTGAGTTGGGCAAAACGTTCCGGTGTGGCGCCGATATTGCGCCAGCAGTCCAACGTCCAGTTCGCCGCCGCCGCCAGCAGGTTGTCGATCCGGTTAACCACGGCGTAGCCATAGATGGACTTGGGATTCCAGGTGTAAGGATCAACCCACCAACCGTTCGTTGCCGGCTCGGCGTATTCCCACCTGACCTCCCGAATTTTGGTCTCATTGTTGCGGCAGGCATAAATCTTGTTGAAACTCCCCATGGTGGCTTTTTGGGTATAGGCCGCCCCCCAGATGCCAATCCAGGCCTGCCTGGCCAAGGCTTCTTCTCGATTAGACCAAGCGCCGTCTTCGGCGTTGAACTCGTAGCGTTGGACGTCCCAACTCGGCCAATAGGTCGTATTCAAGACGATATGGGCAATGATCCGATCATTGCCAGGTTCATAAAAGAAATTGGCCACCGAATTTGTGGACTGCCGGTAATGCTTCGGACAGGTAATGAGCTGACCATTGTAAGTCAAGCCAAGAGGTCCCCACAGCGCCGGCCCAGGAGGCGGGACACACGACCCGTTGTCAATGTATTCCAGGCACGGCGCCACGGTGTTCAGGTGCCACAGGCCCATCAGGAGAGCACCACCCTTGCCTTGATTTTGCCCGGTCCGGGCTGGTTATCATCGGGACCGAAATACCGGCTCTTCGCCCAGCCCGCCTCATCCGTTTTCGTCACATAGTTATCCAGGCAGCCTCTTAACCCCCCGCCGGCGTCCGCCAGTTCCCAATGCACCCACCAGCCCGGGCAGGGCTCCCCGTCCTGGCCGGTGAGCCGGGTCTTCACCAGGTTGCCCTTGAGTCCGCGGACCGTGGCGGGGTCGAAGACCGGGGCGGAGAGTGCGGCGGGCCATGCCTCCCGGCAGTACACCCGGGCCTTGTGGTCCGTGCCGATGGCGAAGAACAGGTGAAAAGCGCTGTCATACCCCGCCACCTTGAAGGGGTCGATGCGCCCGGTGGCCAGGACCCGGGGGCTGCTGAGATAATCCATGATCCTGACCTTGCCGCCGGTGCGGCACAGGCCCGTTACCTGGCCTGGCTGCACCCAGGCGATGGAGGCGAAGTATTCCCCGGCGTTGTGGACAATCTCTCCCTCCTTCCGACCGTCCTCCAGGCTGTGAATATCTATCCGGTTAGCGTTCGGCTGATGCAGATACACC
>Ga0315282_10010671_pt1 | contig 14353 bp, 13 predicted proteins | sample YL17G07_20_MG_FD_203693 | JGI IMG/M metagenome (GOLD analysis project Ga0315282, IMG submission 203693) | Sediment microbial communities from Yellowstone Lake, YNP, Wyoming, USA - YL17G07_20 | ecosystem: Environmental > Aquatic > Freshwater > Lake > Sediment | place: USA: Wyoming | collected...
ACTTCGGAAAATCAATACTTAGACGATATTGACCCCTTTCAACCTCATAAAGAGGAAAAACCCCTGTTTCTACAGCCAACCGACCCAGTTTGATCGAAAGCTCTGGCGCAGACCTCCATCCGGTGGGGCAGACAGAAAGAATGTGAATATAGGCAGCACCTTCAATATCGGCAGCTTTCTTCACCTTCTGGATGAGATCAATCGGATAACTCGGGCAGGCTGTGGCTACATAAGGTATATTATGAGCCGCCGCAATGGCAGGCATATTCTTCTTCCATGTGATCTGTCCCATCTTCACCTTTCCAGCGGGTGAGGTGGTGGTAGAAGCACCAAAAGGTGTCGAGGAGGACCGTTGAATACCTGTGTTCATATAGGCCTCATTGTCGGTGCAGACGTAGATGAAATCATCGTCTCTCTCGAGGGCCCCCGAAAGGGCCTGCAATCCAATATCTGCTGTTCCCCCATCTCCTGCCAGAGCAATCGTCACTATTTTTTTATAAGGGATTCTTCCCTTTCTCATCAGTACCTTTAATGCTGATTCAATGCCTGAAGCCACGGCTGCTGCATTCTCAAAGGCCACATGAAGCCAGGGGACTCTCCATGCAGTAAACGGGATAGGAGTGGAGACCACCTCCATACATCCTGTGGCAGAAGCAATGATGATGTTTCTACCCAATGCCTTACAAACCAACCGGATGGCCAATGCCTCAGCACATCCCTGGCATGCCCGATGTCCAGGTGCAAAATATTCTTTTTGCGTCAATGTTCTTACAGCAAAGACATTTAAATTTTCGGTCATTCTCTCACCCCATAAATTTCGTAACCTTCTTTATTCCCTTCTTCAATTTCAATTTCAGCCTTATCTACCATCTTAACGAAGTCCGAAGGTGCCACATCCCTTCCCCCAAGACCTGCGACGAAGTTATACACCGATGGTCTCTGAACCTCTCCATAGAGGGCTGCTTTCACTTCGGATGCGACAGGTCCACAGGCTCCAACAGAGATGGCACGGTCAATCACCACTAACTGTTTTGCATTGAGGGAGGCTTTTTTAAACGCGTCGAAAGGAAAGGGCCGCCAGAGTCGAATCTTCACGAGCCCAACAGATCTTCCTTCCTCTCGCATTTTATCCACAGCAGCAGAGGCAGTCTCTCCAAAGCTCCCCATGGTAACGAGTAAGGTCTCAGCATCCTCTGCTTTATAGGTTTCGATAGGATGATAATATCTTCCCGTCATTTCTCCAAAAGCCTTCCACATTTCTAAGATTTTAGGCATTGAGGATCGGATGGCCACTTCCTGGGCCTTTTTGGTTTCTGTAAAAATACCGGGTAAAGCGATTCCGCCCATCGTTACCGGCCGATCCGGATGGAGGCTTAAAACGGGCTTGTATGGAGGTAAAAACTGGTCGATCTTTTCCTGATCAATCAGTTCAATCGGTTCGATCACATGGCTCAGGGTGAATCCGTCCATATTGATAATCACTGGGAGGAGAACATCTCTATCTTCACCCAACCGATAGGCAATAAAGACATGATCGTAGACATCCTGACCATTTTCCGCGAAAAATTGAACCCATCCGCAGTCCCGAATCGACATCACATCGCTGTGGTCATTCCATATATTGATTGGAGCAGAGAGGGAACGGTTCGCAATGATCATGACGATGGGAAGCCTCAGTGCAGAGGCAATATAGGTGATCTCACTCATCAGGGCCAATCCCTGGGAACTAGTGCAGGTAAAGGATCTTGCTCCGGTAGCCGAACTCCCTAAGCAGACACTCAGTGCAGAGTGCTCGGATTCTACACAAAAGAACTCTGCATCCAGTTCTCCATTTGCAACCAATTCAGAAAGATGTTCAACGACATGCGTCTGTGGAGTAATAGGATAGGCTGAGATCACATCCACATTGGCCTGTTTGACCGCTTCAGCAGCGGCAATCGAAACCTCCATTCCAACCCGCTTCCCCATGATTACTTCTCCTCCTCTTCCAGCACCATGGTGATGGCTCCAGTGGGACACTCTTTCGCGCAGATGCCACAACCTTTACAGTAGAAAAGATCTACAATGAAATAACCCTCTTCGCTCAGGTTATAGGACATATCCGGACAAAAGATATAACACAATCCACAATGAATACAGAGTTCCTTATTTAGAACCGGCTTAAGGGTCTTCCAGTCTCCTGTCCGATATTGATCGGCATTCCCGGGTTCCAACATTGTGGTCCCTATCGGCAGTTCCTTCCACGTCCATTCTAATTCGGGTTTTGTCATGCCTCTTTACCTCTTCTAATTAAATAACGTTATTCCCTCCAACTTCCCTTTATTATAATCCCCCCTCTCCCCCCTTTAGTAAAGGGGGGAGAGGGGGGATTATTAAAAATTTATTGAGTGAGGACGGTTTCCTGATAGGCCCGTTCAAAGGCAGAGATGTTCTTCTCAGCAATTCTGCCAAAACGCTCCTTTAAAGGAGGGACGAAAGACTCCTTCCTAATCAATTCTGATGCTTTAACCAAAGATCCCAGCATTGCCGTATTGGTGATAGGTACGCCAAGAATCTCCATTGCAATCTTGTTGGCATCTACGACTGCGAGCCGATTTTTAATTTTCAATTCCTCCTTCACCTTCTCAGGAGAATCTTTGCTCGTAGTGACGAGAATACCATTTGGTTTCATCCCAGCGGCGACATTAACGATCTTCAAAAGAGTGGAATCGAGGACTACCACAATGTCAGGCTCATAAACATTGGCCCTGATTTTAATGGGCTGATCACTGATACGGCAGAAGGCGACCACAGGTGCTCCCCTCCGCTCCGGACCAAAACTTGGAAAGGCTTGAGCGTATTTCCCCTCTCCAATGGCTGCTAAGGCTAATAGTTCTGCGCATGTGACTGATCCCTGACCGCCTCTTCCGTGAAATCTAATCTCAATCATCTGATTCTCCTAATTTTATTCAAACAAATAAAAGATAAAATATTTCAAATTGTTTTTCAAGAATAAAATATTCAAAAAAAATCAATCAGTTAAGACAACATAACTGGTTCATAACCTATATATAACCCGAACCTTCCAATTATTTTGCGTTAACGTTAATACACACTTATATAAATGTCAACAAAAAATTCTAAATCTCTCTTCGGCCCTCAAGAGCTTTTGATAAAGTCATCCCATCCGAGTATTCAATCTCACTTCCCATAGGAATTCCATAGGCGATCCTTGTCACTTTTACACCCAAGGATTTAATGAGATCGGTAAGATAAAGGGCGGTCGCTCCCCCCTCGACAGTGGGATTGGTGGCTAGAATCACTTCGGAAATCTTTTCTTTCTGAAGTCTCTCCATCAATTCTTTAATCTTGATGTCATCGGGCCCAACGCCTTCTAAAGGGGAAATGGTACCGTGTAACACGTGGTATCTTCCATTAAAAACGCCGGTGTTTTCGATGGCAATAAGGTCATTCGGTCCCTCAACCACACAAAAGATTTCTCGGGATCTGCGCTCATCTTGACAAATCCGGCAGGGATCCTCATCTGTCAGATTGAAACAGGTCGAGCAAAGGTGGATCTTTTCTTTTACATCCAAAATTGCTCTGGCCAGCTCTTGAGCCTCTGATGGACTGCTCCGCAAAATATAGAAGGCCAGTCTGGAAGCAGTCTTTTTCCCAATTCCCGGAAGTCTCGACAAGGCTTCTATCAGGTGATCAATAGGTTTGGCATGGAGGGCCATCGCTAAAAAACCTCAGTGCAAAATGCAAATTGCAAAGTTAACAATACAAGGTGTTCGGAAAAATCCTTACCCACTTCGACTCTTGCACTTTCATCTTGCCTTCTTTTCTGATTTGCATTTCGCAGTCTTAATTTTGTAGTGTTCCCTTAAAATTGCTAATTTTACATTGCTAATTTCGCAATTTGCATTGATCTTTAGAAGAGGCCGGGGATACTCAGTCCACCCGTGATCTTCTTCATCTCCTCTGTCATCATCTCCTGGGACTTTCGGATGGCCTCATTCACACCCGCTGCAATTAAATCTTGTAACATTTCAATGTCTTCTCGATTGACCACTTCTGGGTCGATCCGAATGCTAAGGACTTCCTGCTTTCCATCCATCACGATGTTCACCATGCCTCCTCCGGAACTGGCTTCCACCGTTTTCCCAGCCATCTCCTCTTGGAGTTGAGAAATTTTGGCATGGATCTGCTGAGCCTGTTTCAATATGTTTCCCAATCCTTTTGTCATCGATCCCCTCCCTTTATGACTCTTAACTTTTCTGTGTAATTGTCCTAGCCGCTTGGCCTCCCACGAACAATGAAAATACTCCAGAGGATCTGGGTTAGGGTTACGGCTACGAAGCCCGTTTCGTCATTCGGTAACGGTTACGTTTAAAAGAATTAAACACGAGAGACGTTGCCTTTTATAGACGATACGGGCATCGTTACCGTTGCCGTTAGACGAAACCCTTATTTCCAAGCAATCACTTCTCCACAATCTTTCCGTTAAAGAGACGAAGAGCCTCTTGGATGATGGGGTTCTCTTCTCTTTTCTCCGATCGTTTCTCCAACTCATTGCGGGCGGTCTCTCCTTTGTTTAACACCTCTCGCCCCTTAGATCCCATCCCCAGGCTCACCGGTGAGACAACCACTTTTGTCTTTTTTTGAAGATATTCATGACAGATCGATTCCAACTGGTTCCGATTCTCCTTTTCCAACATTCTCTCATAGTGAAAAGAATCCTTGTCGAAACCAATCTCAATCTTCTCATCGCTTAGATGAACGAGATTCCCCAAAGCCAGAAACGAACCCAATATAGGGTTCCTCGCTCGTGTAAAATCAACTAATCCTTTCCATTTCTCTTCCCAGATTTTTGGGGGGGCGGCGCCAAACTCCTCTTCCTTCTTTAAATCCTTCGAATCCTCATTTTTTTCAAAAACCTCTCCCTCGCGGGTCAGCTCTCGCTTCTTGAGTGATGATTCTTCTTTCTCTTGGTCTCTTTCCGGATCCTCTGAATGGATAACTCTTCCAAAAGCAGGGGAGGTTTTCTTCTCCTTCCATCCTTTGGAAAGTTCCTTTTTTTCTAAGGCCTCCAACTTCTTTACAATCTCATCGATGGAAAGGATGGGCCGTAAAGTGGCCATCCGAATCAATGTCATTTCCAGCATGGTCCGGGAAAAAGTGGACTGTGCTATTTCTTGTTCTCCTTTCAAAAGAAGACTAAAGAGATGATTGAGTTGATCGAATTGGAATTTCTCCGCCTGTTTTTTAAACCACTCCAACTCTTCTTCCGATAATTCCATTAACCCTTCTGGATGTTGACTGACTTTGATGAGGATTAAATTGCGAAGATATTGAAGAAGCTCTCGACAGAAATGTTGGAGATCGTATCCAAAGTGATAGACATGCTCGATAACCTCCATACACCGTTCAACATCCCTATTGGCAATGGCTTCTATGGTATCTCTGAGAGTTTTACGGTCGATGAGTCCAAGGACTTCGGCGATATCTTCATCACGGATATTTTCCCCTGCGTAAGCGATCACCTGGTCGAGGAGACTTTCAGCGTCCCTCAAACTCCCTTCTGATTCTTGGGCGATAGAAAGAAGTCCTCCCTGACTGATTTGGATCTTTTCTTCTTTCACAATCTGTTTCAGGCTCCCGATGACCTCCCTGAACGGAATTCTCTTAAAATCGTATCGCTGGCATCGTGAAAGGATAGTTGCCGGGATCTTATGGGGTTCGGTGGTGGCAAAGATAAAGATGATGTGTGGGGGAGGTTCTTCCAAGGTCTTCAATAAGGCATTGAAGGCCTCTTTGGTTAACATGTGGACCTCATCGATGATGTAAATCTTATACCGACTCTTGGCTGGGGTATAATGGACATTTTCCCTCACCTCTCGAATTTCATCAATCCCACGGTTGGAGGCTCCGTCAATCTCAATCACATCCATCGATATCCCGAGGGTGATCTCTCGACAGTTTGTACATTGATCGCATGGATTAATTTGGCAACCTTTTTCACAGTTTAGGGCTTTTGCTAAAATGCGAGCTGTCGAGGTCTTGCCAACCCCTCTTGCCCCAGTAAATAAAAAAGCATGAGCTACCCGTTTTTGTGAAATGGCGTTTTGTAAGGTCTGGGTAATGTGTTGTTGCCCAACGACCTCTTCAAAGAGTTGCGGCCTCCACTTTCTCGCCAACACTAAATAGGACGTGTCTTCTTTCGCCATATGGAATAGGATATAGACTATAGGATTTAGGCTACAGTTATAGGCTTTAGGGTTTGGACTTTAATTACCTTTCTCTCACCTCTGACCTTTAACCTCTAACCTCAAACCTTTTATTAACTTGTTGATAGCCAGGCTCCCCTGCGGCACACAAAGGGGATTACTACCGCTGCTTCCTTCCGGATCTGACGGGGTTTGTAATCTTTTGTTGCGCAGGACCCGACTATCAACAAGATTTTATTTACTATATTTAACACTGATGCCCTAAACCATCTAAGGGTTAGGGCTCGCCATGAACCCTGCGTGGTTCGTGGCGGAGAGAGAGGGATTCGAACCCTCGATCCCGTTATTAGCGGAATACACGATTTCCAGTCGTGCCCCTTCGGCCTCTCGGGCATCTCTCCACTCTAAACGCTATGCGCATAGCGTCTTTTTGTCAGTGTTACATGGCCTGCCAGCCGTAGCTTTAGCGTAGGCTGGCGGAGAGGGTGGGATTCGAACCCACGTCCCGAGATTATCGGGAACCGCTTTTCGAGAGCGGCGCCTTAAGCCAACTCGGCAACCTCTCCTGTTTCAGTTATTAGTTTTTAGTTCGGAGTTCGGAGTGTCATCCTGAGCAAAGAGAAGGATCTCTCCTAACTCCTAACTATGGACTGTCTTTTTCGACGCTCTCTTCTTTCTAAAAAAGCCTTTTAAAATATCAGCACATTCTTTTTCAAGAATGCCTCGGTCAACTTTCACCTTGTGATTTATACCGTTATCGTTCAACAATTTAAATTTTGATTCCACTGCTCCAAATTTTGGCTCAAGCGCTCCAAAGACCAATCTGGATATCCTGCTGTGAACCATTGCAGAGACACACATCGGGCAAGGTTCTGCTGTTACATAAATTACTGTATCATTCAATCTGTAATTTCTTAAAACCTTCCCTCCTTCTCTAAGGGCAAGAATCTCCGCATGGGCAGTGGGATCGCTGAGTTCAATGCAACGATTATGATCTTTCGCAAGCACCTGATCTCCTTTCAATAAAATAGCTCCCACTGGAATTTCCCCTCTCTTGTTAGCCTTCTCTGCTTCCTCCAGAGCCATCTTCATATACTTTTCATCAAAATCTTTATCAGTCATCATTGATTTATGATACTCACCAAATCATGGCCTCCTGAACTATGTGGAGTTCATGACAGCCATACACCCCACGTGGTGTATCTTATGGCAGCCCTAAACCATGTGAGGTTTAGGGCTGCCATGCATCTCACATGGTGCATGGCGCGCCCAGGGAGACTCGAACTCCCGACCTGCGGATTCGTAGTCCGACGCTCTATCCATCTGAGCTATGGGCGCCTCCATTAATCATTTATTTCCTTTTTGGATGGGGAGGTTGAATAATCTGCATTTGGTAACCTACATTACGCCTCCCGTCAAACCTATATTCTACCTTGACCCATTCACCTACACCGGGCAAGCGGGGAGGAATATACACGGTCTTTCTTCCCACAGCGAACTGAAGGACCTCCCCTTTTTCTCCTTCAACACTGATGGCCCCTCTTTGAATTGCAATCACCTTACCCACAAAAGTTGAATAGGGTTGTGCTGAAATCATTGCTGCTCCGATAACGAAAAGGATTGTAGAAATGATTAATGCCATCATCCATTTTTTGCAAATCTTCTTCATAGTCCCTCCTCTACCCTGCAGAATCCCCGAAATTGTCATACTTGGTTATCTGGCTTATCCATCAGCTTTTCGACTATCTTTCCACAAATTCTTTGTTATTTTTTCTATTTTTCCCCTTTAACCCCCTATCCTTAACCTCAACCTTGTCTTTTGAATGGCAGACGGAGTAGGATGTACTCATCCGCTTTGCTCCTTCCGCCTCCCTTCGGTCGCCGAACCAATTCCCCTCGCAAGGTCGGGGAAGGGTTCTCATCCCTCATTACAAAAATTACTATATTGAATACTGGCGCCCTCAACTACGTTGAGTTCAGGGCTGCCATGCACCTCACATGGTGCATGGCGGAGAGAGAGGGATTCGAACCCTCGATCCCGTTTTAAGCGGGATACTCGCTTAGCAGGCGAGCCCCTTCGGCCTCTCGGGCATCTCTCCATTTCTTTTCGCTATGCGCATAGCGCTAAGCGCTTAGCGTTTTTTATCAGTAGTGCATGGCCTGCCAGCCGTAGCTTTAGCGACCGACTACGCTTTTATTAAAGCTTCGTTGGCTAAATAGGCTGGCGGAGGGAGTAGGATTTGAACCCACGTCCCGGATTTACGGGAAGCGGTTTTCAAGACCGCCGCCTTAAGCCACTCGGCCATCCCTCCATTTTTAAATAATGCAAAGCGCATAGTGCATGGGGCATAGCGCTTTTAATATTACTTCTTTTTTTCGATACGATCGACCCCGTATAAATAAGGTCGTAAAACCTCTGGGATGACCACACTCCCGTCAGCCTGTTGATAATTCTCTAAAATAGCCACCAATGTCCTTCCGACAGCCAGGCCGGAACCGTTGAGGGTATGGACATATTCTGTCTTCGACTTTCCAGAAATGCGGTATCGAATCTTCGCCCTTCTTGCTTGAAAATCCTCAAAGTTACTGCAAGATGAAATCTCTTTAAATGTATTCTGACCGGGAAGCCAAACCTCAATATCATAAGTCTTTGAGGCCGAAAATCCCAAATCCCCTGAACAAAGATTGACAACCCTGTAGGGAAGTTTCAACCTTTTTAAAACCTCTTCTGCATTGGAGAGGAGTTTCTCCAGTTCATCATAAGAACTCTCAGGCTTTGTGAACTTTACCAACTCCACCTTATTGAACTGATGTTGCCGAATCAACCCCCGAGTGTCTTTTCCATAAGATCCAGCCTCCTTCCTGAAACAAGGCGTGTAGGCCGTATAGTAAAGAGGTAGCACCCTTTCCTCAAGGACTTCATCCTGATGGATATTCGTCACAGGCACTTCCGCAGTCGGAATAAGGAAGTAATCGGTCCCCTCCACCTTGAAAAGCTCCTCTTCAAATTTAGGGAGCTGTCCTGTACCGGTCATCGTTGTTCGATTGACCATAAAGGGAGGGAGTACTTCACGATATCCATGTTCTCGGGTATGGAGATCCAACATGAAATTGATCAATGCTCTTTCCAGCTTTGCCCCAAGATCCCAATAAAGGGTAAACCGTGCTCCAGTAATCTTCGCCCCGTTTTTAAAATCAAGAATCCCTAACTCCTCTCCTAAATCCCAATGAGCCTTTGGTTCAAAATCGAATTTTGGAATCTCACCCCACTGTCTGACCTCAGCATTGTCAGATGAATCTTTTCCCACAGGAACAGATGAATGGGGAAGGTTTGGAACAATGAGGAGAAAATCTTGCAAAGCCTTTTCCTTCTCCTCAATAACCCCATCCAACCCCTTCAATTCCTGGGACACCTTTTTCATTTCCTCAATTAAATCGGAGGCGTCCTGGCCTTTTCTCTTCTTCTTGCTTACCTCGTCAGAAACCTTTTTTTGAAGGCCTCTCAGCCTCTCCCATTCCTGAATGGTTTTTCTCCGCTCCCCATCAATCAAAACAAACTGGTCCAGATTGATGGCTTGACCTCTTAAAGCCAACTTCTCACGAACCTCGTCGAGATGTTCCCGAATGTATTTGGCTTCGAGCATAGAATCTCAAACCTATTTCCAAACCCTCATTCCAGTATTCCAACCTTCCAATATTCCAGAGTTTTAAGAATATCATCAATTTCTTGTGAAATCAACCCATTCGACTCCCAGGTCTGAAGCCCGGGGTATGCCTTCGGCCCGAGACTTCGGCGAGCTCAGTCGAGCCGCTCAGGCCGAGGGCTCAGGGTTAATACTGCACTTCGATAAAACTCAGTGTCCTGAGCCTGTCGAAGGAAGCGGCGCTTTTTACCCCGATTTAAAAATCGGGGTTTGGCGCCGTCGAACGTATCAATTATTGTCTTTTGATCAAATCGGGTTTGGGGGAGATGGGTTGCCTTAAGGAAAGATGACCGGTGATGGTTTCTATTGATTTCCCGTCAATGAGAATTTGAACTCGTTTGATTTGGGGGAAATTGAGGGCAAGGGAATTGACAATGGAATAGACAGTCATCATCTCAGCTGAACTCCCTCCAGGATGATCCTTGGAAAGGGCTGGGTTAAAATTAACTCTGGCTACTCCTGCGTCATTAATCTGGAGAGTCAATAATTTAGTTCGAGGAGGAAGGGTGGGGATGAGTTTCCCTTTCGGACCTTTAATCAGCTCGATGACTACCTCCTTCGCCTCTTCTTTTACAACTTTCTTTTTCAAGATCTCTCTCTTTTCTCCGATCAGATATTCACCCTCGCTATCTGAAAAATAAAGGAGGACTTCCTTTCTCTCCACCAAAATACTCCATCTTTCAAACAACGGTTTAATGGATTTGAGTATCTGCTGATGAAAGAGGATGATCAAACCGATCCCGATCAGGACCAGTAAAAGAAATATCTTGCCTCCCCTGCCCTTTCGGGGGATCCTTCTCTTACGTTTCGGTTTCATGGAAAACCCTCCTATGGACTTGACTTTCCTTCTGCCATTTTTCCAACAATCGGCAATGAATATCGTTTTCCCTGAAGAGCGTTAATCATTAAGACGAGCCACAGGATGAGGCTTAAAATCCAGATCGGATACACTAAGAGACCAATAATAGGGATCCATCCTAAGACGACTGAAATAACGAAGAGACTTAGAAAAGTGATCGTTGACTGCATAGCATGAAACTTCACAAAGCGACTTTTCTTCTCCACTACCAAAAAGAGAATCCCTGTGATGAATCCTAAAAGATAACAGAGTAAGCCAGCCACATTCTCATCCAATCCCGTGCTTGATTGTCCTGTCTCCTGCATAGATTGCCTCCTTGATGATGGATGGTCACAATTCGATGGGTATTTATCAACAGGGGCTTAAAATGTCAATCCATAAAATCAAAAATCTTCTTTTTTAGGAATTGACCGGTGTAGGAAGCCATATTTTGTGTCAGTTCCTCTGGTGTTCCACATCCGACCACAGCACCTCCGTTCTCTCCACCTTCCGGGCCCAGATCAATGATGTAATCGGCTGATTTGATTACTTCCATATTGTGTTCAATCACGATAACAGTATTTCCTCTATCGGTGAGTTGGTTAAGAACATCGAGCAATCTCTGAATATCTGCAAAATGGAGGCCTGTTGTTGGCTCATCCAAAATATAAACCGTCCTTCCGGTTTCCCTTTTACTCAGCTCCCTCGCAAGCTTGATTCGTTGAGCCTCTCCTCCTGAAAGCGTGGTGGCAGGCTGGCCCAATTTGAGGTAGCCCAGACCGACATCGCAGAGGGTCTGGAGTTTGTGATGGATCACGGGGATAGCCTGAAAGAAGTCATCAGCCTCTTCCGCCGTCATCTCCAATACATCAGAAATGGTTCTTCCTTTATATCGGACATCGAGCGTCTCTCGATTATAACGTTTCCCATGGCACTCCTCACAGGTCACATAAACATCAGGAAGAAATTGCATCTCCACTTTTAAGACTCCATCCCCATGGCACGATTCGCATCGTCCTCCCGGGACATTAAAACTGAAGCGCCCCGGCATAAATCCTCTCGTCCTCGATTCGGGAAGTTGGGCAAAGAGTTCTCGAATTGGCTGGAACACACCTGTATAGGTCGCCGGGTTGGAACGGGGTGTTCTTCCAATCGGCATCTGATCCACATGGACGACTTTATCCAGAAATTCCAGTCCTTCAATTCCTTGAACGGGGACGCAACGCTGCGGGAGACGATAAAGTTGCTGGGCCAATAGGCAATAGAGGGTGTCAATGATCAATGTGGATTTCCCTGACCCTGAAACGCCTGTGATACAGGTGAACACTCCCAAGGGAATCTTCACATCGATATTTTTCAGATTATTTGCCGTAGCACCCCGGATCACCAGGTACTTCCCTCCCACTGGTCTTCTCTGTTTTGGGAGAGGGATGAACTTTTTCCCAGAGAGATATTGTCCGGTCAATGAATGCCCTGCCTTTACCAATGCCTCGGGAGGACCAGTGAAGACCACCTCCCCTCCTCTCTCTCCAGGTCCAGGTCCCATATCAATGATATAATCAGCGGAACGGATCGTCTCCTCATCATGTTCCACCACAATGACGGTATTTCCTAAATCCCTCAACCGTTTTAATGTCCCAAGAAGGCGCAAGTGGTCCCTTTGATGAAGTCCAATGCTGGGCTCATCCAAAATGTAAAGCACCCCCACTAAACTTGAGCCGATTTGGGTGGCCAGACGAATGCGTTGGGATTCTCCTCCCGCAAGGGTGGCAGCGGTCCGATCCAAAGTGAGATAATCCAAACCCACTTCGACCATAAACTTTAGCCGCTCCTCGATCTCCTTCAAAACCCCTTGAGCAATTTTTTGAGATCTTGGTGACAGCTCCAAATTCATCAGGAAATTCAGCGTCTCTTTGACATAGAGATGGGTAACTTCGGCGATCGATCTTCCACCCACCTTGACCGAAAGCACTTCCTTCTTCAGCCGTGTCCCCGCACAATCAGGACAGGGAGCCACATTCATAAATCCCTCTGACTCTTCATCCTCCTCCCCATCCTCCTTCCATCTCCTCTCCATTTCTGGAATTACCCCTTCAAATTCCTGCCGGAAGAGATGGGATTTCCCTTTTCCTTTAACCTTAAAAGAAATTTTTTCTCCCTCCGATCCGTAGAGAATAAGATGCTGAACCGATTTGGACAATCGATTAAACGGAGTATCAAAATCGAAATAATAATGTTTCGCCAACCCTTCCACAATGGGTCTTAGAAAGGACTCTCCCCTCTTCTTCCATGGAAGGATAGCGCCTTCGTTCACCGAGAGGGAGGGATTCGGAACGATGAGGTCAGGATCAAAATATCGCTTTGTTCCCAATCCACTGCAGGCAGGGCATGCGCCTTGGGGACTGTTGAAAGAGAACATCCTGGGTGTAATCTCTGGGAAACTGAATCCACAATCGATACAGGAGAACTTCTGGCTGAAGACCATAGGAACCGATCCCTCTCTCTCCACTTTCACAATCCCTTCCGAAAGGTGCGAGGCAATCTCTAAGGAATCATTGATTCTTTTTTCTGCCCCTTCTTTGACCACCAAACGATCCACCACCACATCGATCTCATGGCGTTTATTCTTATCCAAACGGATTTCCTCGCTGAGATCTCTCGGCTCACCGTCAATTCTTACCCTCACAAATCCGTCCCGCCGGAGTTCTTCCAACTCCTTTCGATATTCACCCTTTTTCCCTCTTACGATTGGAGAGAGGACGGTGAAAGGGGTCCCTTTGGGAAACCGGAGGAGTGCCTCGGTCATCTGCTGAAGGGTCTGAGAAGAAATAGGAGAGCCGCAATGGGGGCAGAAAGGTTCTCCGATCCTGGCAAAAAGAAGCCTGAGGTAATCATAGATCTCTGTCACAGTGCCCACGGTAGAACGCGGGTTCCGTGACATACTTCTCTGATCAATCGCAATGGCAGGAGAGAGACCTTCGATGGATTCCACATTAGCCCTCTCCATCTGCTCTAAAAACTGTCGCGCATAGGCTGAAAGGGACTCCACATACCGTCTCTGTCCCTCGGCATAGAGTGTGTCAAAGGCGAGCGTGGACTTGCCAGAGCCGCTCAGGCCAGTAATCACCACCAGACAATTGCGGGGGATCTCCACATCAATATTTTTTAAATTATGAACCTTGGCCCCCCGGATGATGATCTTTTCCATTTTTCTCTTTCTTTAAAAGAATTAACAGAAAATCCGCAAGGTGTAAACCCCGTTAGAAATTCAAGTCGTTCGACCCAGAGGCTCTCGACGGGCGGGGCATTAAACCCCGCCGGAATTACCTTAAAATCTGATTTCACCATAGGCGGGACTACAAAACAAGGGGGTATTATTTCTAACGGGGTAAACCCCTTAAAAGCGAATCATACGAATGATAGCGAATCTGCAGAATAACCCGTTGCTATTCGAGTCATTCGCCATATTCGTTATCATTCGAAACATCGGCTCACAAAAAAATTCTTGACAAATTAAAAAAAGGCGTTATAATTTTTCTGGTTTAGTTTATTAAACTTATTTCTTCTTATAATGTCTTACAGATTACTAAACAAATTTCTTT
>Ga0315282_10010672_pt1 | contig 14351 bp, 17 predicted proteins | sample YL17G07_20_MG_FD_203693 | JGI IMG/M metagenome (GOLD analysis project Ga0315282, IMG submission 203693) | Sediment microbial communities from Yellowstone Lake, YNP, Wyoming, USA - YL17G07_20 | ecosystem: Environmental > Aquatic > Freshwater > Lake > Sediment | place: USA: Wyoming | collected...
CGCAAAAGTGAATCCTCCATTGAGGTCGGAAGAGGATGTTGCGGCGATAAGGGAAGGGTTGGCCAATGGTACTATTGATATTATTGCGAGTGACCATGCTCCGCATTCACCCGAAGAAAAGAATCGACATTGGAATCAAGCTCCCTTCGGCGTTATCGGTTTGGAGACAACGCTCGGCTTGGTCTTAACTTTCCTGGTGCGTCCAGGCATTTTAACACTCAGTCAGGCGGTCGAGAAAATGACCATAATGCCGGCCAAGATTTTTGGGATCGATATGCTGGGAGTGGGCAGCCTCAGGTCAGGCGTTCAAGCGGATCTAACCCTGATCGATTTGGACAGGAAATGGAAGGTGGACGTCAGTAGCTTTTACTCCAAAGGTAGAAATTGCCCCTTTGACGGGTGGAAGCTTCATGGTAAAGCAATACTCACAATAGTTGCAGGACGAATTGTGGCAAAAGACGGTATCATCGGATCTGAGAATCAATGATCTATCCCTTCAAAACTGTCATACCTGCGAAAGCAGGTATCCAGGTTTTTAATGGTTCCCTGCCTTCCCAGGGACGGAGTTTGGATTCCTGCTTCCGCAGGAATGACGAACAACCGAATGTTTAAGACTTCATCGGATTAATATCTATCGTCATTGTTTACAGTTCCTGCACTTAAGGGAGGTTTGAAGAATGACTAATCTTAAAGGAAAAGATATTCTTCATGGGAATCAGTTTTCCAAAAAGGATATTGATGGGATTATTAAGATTGGATCCAATTTTGAGAAGGAACTCAAGAAAAAGGACTCTTTAACGCTATTAAAAGGGAAAATTTTAGCAACCCTTTTCTTTGAGCCAAGCACGCGAACCCGACTCTCCTTTGAAACAGCCATGCAGCGGTTAGGGGGAGGGGTGATCAGCATGGCATCCGCAGAGAGTTCCTCGGCGGCAAAAGGGGAAACCGTTGCGGATACAGCTAAGACTGTTTCTCAATATGCAGATGTCATCGTGATCCGTCATCCTCGTATTGGATCAGCTAAAGAGGCAGCCGATGCGATCCCGATCCCTGTCATCAATGCAGGGGATGGGGCAGGACAGCACCCCACCCAGGCCCTTCTCGATATCTATACCATTCATAAGGAATTGGGTTCTCTTAAGAATTTGGCGGTCTCCATGGTAGGTGATTTAAAAAACGGACGGACTGTGCATGCGTTAGTTGAACTTTTATCTCTTTTCAAGACAAAGCTCTATTTTATCTCTCCCAGTAGTCTCCGAATGCCAGAAGAGATTACATCCCATCTAAAAGAAAAGGGAATTGAGATTGTGGAAACAGAGGATATGATAGAAGGGGGACTTGCAAGCGACGTCATCTACATGACGCGAATTCAAAAGGAACGTTTTGAGAATCTTTCTGAATATGAGCGAGTCAAAGGCTATTTCGTCATCGACGAAAAATTCCTAAAGGGGCTTAAAAAGAAGATTACTATTCTTCATCCCCTTCCAAGGGTGGATGAGATTAGCAAGGAAGTGGATACCTATCCCGGAGCTGCCTATTTCAGGCAGGTTAGAAATGGCGTCTTTGTACGAATGGCTTTGCTTTCGATGATTTTAGGGAAAATACCTTGATACGTTCGACGGCGCCAAACCCCGATTTTTAAATTGGGGTAAAAAGCGCCGCTTCCTTCGACAGGCTCAGGACACTGAGTTTTATCGAAGTGCAGTATCAACCCTGAGCATACCCCGGGCTTCAGACCGGGGAGTCGAATGGGTTGATTTTTCTTGACTTTATGAGGATTTTTTTGTAAAAGGTGAATCATGATCTTGAGACTTGAAGAGATTGAACAAAAGGTTTGGGAAGAGGAGAAGCTCTTCCTCATGAAGCAGGTTGGGATTCTCCTGATTAAGAACAATGCGATCAAATTTGGAGACTATATCTTAGCCTCTGGAAAAAAAAGCCCTTACTATATTGACTTGAGACAAACGATCTCCAGTCCAATTACTATGGACTGGATCGCCAATTCTTTAACCCGAATCATCCTCAATGAGATCGGAAAGGATAAGATCGACAAGATTTTGGGAGTTCCCACAGCGGGGGTCCCTTTTGCAACAGTGGTGAGTCAGAAATTGGGCATTCCCCTGATCTATTATCGACAGGCCAGGAAGGAACATGGGGTAAGAAAGAAGATTGAGGGCATTCTGGAACGAAATGATCGTGTTCTGATTATCGATGATCTCATCACTACAGGTGAGAGTATTATTGAGACAGCGGAGGTGATCAGAGATCAAGGAGGTGTGGTTAACGAACTGGTAGTCCTTTTGGATCGGGAGCAAGGGGGTCAGCAGAGGCTCCGGTCAACTCGGATTGAACCTCATGTCCTCTTTAAAATTTCCGATGCGATGACATGGCTTAACAAAGTTGGCCTTATCGAAGATAAGATCTACGATGCCTTGAAAAAATATATTGAAGAGGAGAGTCAGACTACTTCCATCAGTTCATCCTGATCTTAAAGATGGGAGGATAGAATTCTATGAAGCCAAAATGGTTTCCCCTCACACTTTTAACAATCTTATTTTTTGGTCTCACCATTTCTTCGGCCTTTGCCAAAGGGACAGCCATGCCGTCCCGAATCATGGCCTATAATGGAAAATCTTTTCAAGGGTTTGAAGACCCCGAATATCTATCCTATGATCAAGCCCTGAGAGAATATCTTGTCAAACGTATTGATCAAAAATTTGGTATAGCCTTGGATCCGAAAAAATATTCGGGTTTTGACCTCCTTGAAATCGAAGCTCTCTTCAAATGCAAAAAATCAAAAGAACCTTTTGATATGTTTTTAAAAATGTTTCCAAAGCGCCCATAGTTTTACCTCGAAAACCCCTCCTCATCGTTTTTTTTCAATCCATCAAGAAGGAAATCATTCCGCTGAATTGAGGTGAATATCGTTTTGTAAAATTTATGAATTGATAGGGTAGGGTAGTTTGAATATCTCAGGGTAGATCTAATGAACGGGCTCTTTGGCGGCAGCCCGGACAATATCATCAACTCACCTCTCCCCTTAAGAACCGATCTAATTCCGATTGAAGAACCTTCCACCCCTTCCCCGCTTTGATGGCCTTGATTTTTCCTTCACGGCAATATTTCAAAAATGTGGGTTTAGATATTTTTAGGTACTTGATAGCTCCCTTGGTTGTTAAAACAGAATTCTTTTTTAAAGGCATAAGATTACATCCTTTTTGTTTTTATTTTAGCACAACTTTAATTGTTAAAGCAAAAAATATGCCAGGGAAAAGGTAAATAGATTTCAATTTCGTAATTATTCAATCAGATCTCGGAAAAAACATGAAAAGGAGGAGCGAGTTTGGGGCACGGGAAACTATCTCAAAAAGGAAGGAGTTTAACCTTTCGAAGGAAGCTTTTGGAATACATGCGCACCCCAAATCGCATCCATTTTCGTGACATTTGGGGACAATTCGAGACAATTCTGAACAATTTGGTATAATTCTGAATAATCTATAAAGATCATAATAATCTTTTAAATAATAGAATAATTTGAAAAATTGAAAAAATTCAAGCGACGTATTGAAATTCTTAAAAATTCAAAATTTCTTAATAGTTAGGTGGCAAATAGGAATTAAGGGGCGCTCCAAATTAGTCGATCTTTTAATACAAGAACAGAAATTATTTACCCGCTATTAAAATGAATTGTCACTATTTGGTATGATTTTTGCTGGTTTCTCAAATTGAGAGGAAAGGATAATGCCCAAAAAAGTATTGGTGGTTGATGATGAAAAGGTGATTCGAAAGTTTCTAAGAATCCACTTAATCAACTGGGGTTATGAGGTAAAAGAAGCCGTCGATGGAGTGGAGGCCTTGGAGCAACTGAGTAATGAGGATTTTGATTTTCTCCTTCTGGACATCCTTATGCCCAAAAAGGATGGATGGCAGGTATTGGAGGAAATAAGATCGAATCCAAAAACGAAGAATATCCCGGTCATTGTTCTGACCGCTAAAGATGAAGACAACGACATGTTTAAAGGATACACTTTGGGCGCCAATTATTATATGACCAAACCCTTTACCAATACCAAGGCTCAACTCCTCTACGGGATTCAATTAATATTTAGAAAAAATTCCGAATCTGTGAATAATGGACTCGTAAAAAGTCCCAAAACCGTCACTCCGGCGGAGGCCGGAGTCCAGAACTATTTGAAATAACTGGATTCCTGCCTACGCAGGAATGACAGAAAGGTGCAAAACTAGAGTCAAGTTATCTTCAGGTACTTAAAAGAAGATAAGGTAAGTGAAATGAGTCTAAATACCATCTCCTATTTAATCCATGAAATTAAAACCCCTCTTACCGGAATTATTGGAATAACGGAAGTTGCCTTGGAGGAGGAAGATGCTTCAAAGAACAAAAGTTATTTAATGGATATCCTCAATTGTGCCCAAAGGATCAGTGGAATCGTTGGAGGGTTAAGATCCTATTCTCGAATCACAAAGAAAGAAGAGCAAAGCCTCGTGGATATCCATAAGGTTCTTGAGGATTCCCTGAAGATGGTTCGACTGGCGATCAAGGTAACCTCAGTGGAGGTGATTAAGAGATTCCAACCTGTTGAAAAGATAGAAGCCAACATGGGTGAGATTCAGGAAGTGTTTACCAATTTAATCACCAACGCATTTCAAGCGATGAATGGAAAAGAAGGAAGGCTCATCCTCTCCACCCGATCGTTAAAGGATTCGATCGAAGTCAAAGTGAGCGATAATGGCATAGGGATTCCTCAAAAACATCTTAACAAAATTTTCAATCCTTTTTTTACCACCAAAAACCCTGGTGAAGGGATGGGTCTCGGTTTGAATATTGTCTACCGCATTATAACTAAGTATAAGGGAACGATTGATGTCGAAAGCAAAGAAGGATTAGGAACCACTTTTACCATTAAATTTCCAATCAGGGGGGATGGCAATGGGAAAGAAAGCATTGGTGGTTGACGATGAAGAGGTGATTCGGAAGTTTATAAGAATCCACCTTATCAATTGGGGTTATGAGGTAAAAGAAGCCGTCGATGGAGTGGAGGCCTTGGAGCAACTGAGTAATGAGAATTTTGATTTTCTCCTTCTGGACATCCTTATGCCTAAAAAGGATGGATGGGAGGTATTGGAGGAGATAAGATCGAATCCAAAAACGAAGAATATTCCGGTCATTGTTCTGACCGCTAAAGATGAAGACAACGACATGTTTAAAGGATACACTTTGGGCGCCAATTATTATATGACCAAACCCTTTACTAAGGCTCAACTCCTCTACGGGATTCAATTGATGCTTGAGGAAAACTCAGAAGAGATAAGAATATAGTAAAATCGGTTTTATAAACTACATCCATCTCTTTCGATCAAAACAACCGTATTAATGAAAAAGCCTTCCAAAATTTTAATTATCGACGATGACCCATCTATATGCAGACTCTTTAAACGCTTCCTGAAAACAAATGGTTACAATGTATCCACTTCCACTGATAGTGAAGAAGGTCTTTTTTTGTCGAGATCAGAATTCTTCAATGTGGTCATTCTTGACATAGCCCTTCCGGGAATAGATGGATTAGCTCTGCTTTCAAAAATAAAAAGTTTTTCTCCGGATACAGAAGTGATCATGATCACCGGTCATTGGAATATCGATACCGCAGTCCAATCTTTTAAATTAGGATCTCATGATTATTTAACGAAACCCATTGAAATAGAACTTCTATTTCAAGTCGTTAAAAAGGCCTTGGAAAAACAGGCTCTGGGGTTTGAGAAAAGATATTTAATTGCTGAAACCAATTTTAAAAACATATTACTGGAAAAACAAAGAGATTTAGTTGAACGCAAACTGATCGAAGGTGATCAAAGGATATTCCGGTTAATAAGAAGAGAAATTCTTACCAAAAGGCTATTTGAAAAACTGATCGAGAGTCTACCCTTAGGAGCAATGGTGATTGACAAGGAAGGAAAAGTTCTGATGTGCAACAAGGTCCAGGAGATATTTTCGGGACTTCCAAGAGATTTCTTTTTGGGAAAGAGCCTTTTTCAAAAATCTCTCCCCATTGATTTAAAACCCTGGCAAGACATGGCAAGGGCTTTCTTAGAAAGCAAACACTATGAAGTTAAAGTCGTTGATCAGAGACCGAAGGAGGAGAGAATTTTATCTATTACTCTCTCTTCTTTGATCGATGAAAAAGGGAATCCCACAGGTTTTATCTTCCTTACCGCTGACATAACGAATGAAAAAAAGATTGAAGAACAGATCATCCAATCGGAGAAATTGAATGCCATAGGTCAGCTTGCTACAAACATTGCCCATCAAATCAGAAACCCCCTTGCGATTATTGGCTCTGCAACACAATACTGTCTTGAAAAGGAAGGAACCGAAGATGGGTTGAAAAAATATTTTGAAATTATTTATAGAAATGTTCAGAATGCCAATAAGATCATCTCCGATCTCTTAGACTTTGCCAAACCTAAACCTCTACAATTCCAAAAAAATAATATTAATCAAATTTTGATAGAAATATATAGATTAATAACGGTCGATTTTTCAAAGAACAGGATAAGAATTTTAAGGCGTTTCGATAGATATCTTCCACAAATTCATTGCAATAAGGAATCCTTAAAACAGGCCTTTTTCAATCTTCTCATGAATTCGAAGCAAGCGATGCCCAAAGGGGGAACTATCTCCATTATCACAAGTTATAAGTCTCAAGACCAAAAGGCTGAAATCATCATAAAAGATACAGGCAAAGGCATCCCAAAAGAACATATGCGAAATATTTTCAATCCATATTTTACAACAAAAGAAAAAGGGACAGGTTTAGGATTATCTATTGTGAATCGCATTATAAGCGAACACGGCGGTAAGATTGCTCCTGAAAGTAAAGAAGGGAGAGGAACGAAAATGACTATTACACTTCCAATCCAATCTATCAACTCAAGATCCTAGGATGCAAGGAGAGAAAATGAGTAGAATTCTCGTTGTCGATGATGAAAAGGATATGAGGTGGCTTCTATCCAATCTATTAAAAGATGACGGCTATACTGTCTATGAGGCCGAAGATTGTGTGCAGGCATTGAATTTTTTAAAAAAACCATCGCCTCCGGAACTGATCCTATTGGACCTCATCATTCCAGGGGAAATGGACGGAATAGGGCTACTCAAAGAAATCAAGACGACCAGACCAGAAATTCAAGTCATCATATTAACTGCCTATGGAGATATTAGATCTGCTGTCGAGGCGATTAAATTGGGCGCCTACGATTACCTTACTAAGCCTTTTGAGAACGAACGCTTGCGTCTCACCGTTATAAGAGCGCTGGAAAGCAAAAAACTAAAACAAGAAGTCCTTCAATTGAAAACCGAGTTACAGAAAGAGCTCGATTTGGAATCGGTCATGGGCGCCAGTCCAGAAATAAAAAAAGTTTTTGAGCAGATTAACAAAGTTTCAGACACAAATTTCACCGTCCTCATCGAAGGCGAAAGCGGAACCGGAAAGGAGATTGTCGCCAATGCCATTCATAGGGCAAGTTCGAGGAGAAATGAATCCTTCGTGGCGGTGGATTGTGGGGCCATTCCTGATACATTGATCGAGAGCGAACTTTTCGGTTATGAAAGAGGCGCCTTTACGGGGGCTGACAGGGAGAAGAAAGGACAATTTGAACTTGCCAATAATGGGACAATCTTCTTAGACGAGATAGGCAATCTACCTTATCATGTCCAAAATAAACTCCTACGGATGATCCAGGAACGAAAGATTCAGAAGCTTGGGGGGAAGCAACCTTTTCCCATCGATGTTCGAATCATCGTTGCCTCCAATATTCCTCTGACAAAATTAGAAGCAGAAGGAAAATTACGGTCCGATCTCTACTATCGGTTGAACGAATTCGAAATCGAGCTGCCGCCATTAAGAAAAAGAATAGAAGACATACCTTTTCTTACAAAAAAATTTATCGAAGAAGGGAACATGGAACTACAGAAAAACGTTAAAGGCCTTCAAAAAGATTCGTTAAAAATGCTCATCAACCATCATTGGCCAGGAAATGTCAGGGAGTTAAAAAATGTCATCAAAAGGGCTGTTCTCCTGGCAGAAGAATTGATTGAACCCTCTCACCTGATCTTTGATAAGGCTGCCCCCTTTTATCAACCCATCCTAACCGAGATCATCCCTGAAGAAAAAACAAAAGAAGGTGTGTCTTTAAGGGAGATAACAAAGAGAGCAGTCTATTTAGCTGAAAAGGAAGCAATCGAACGGGCCCTCGTCAGGAGCTCAGGAAATAAGAGTAAGGCTTCCAAGATTCTTAAAATTGATTATAAAACCCTCCTTTCCAAGATCAAAGAGTATAATATAAGATATGGAATCGATTGTATGGAAAACATTCCATAGATTATGGAAACTTCACCATAGAATCTTTCAAAACTAAAATTGCTCCTCACCTTCTCTATCTTCGAAATTTCTTAGAAAATAAGATTTATCACTGTTTGTCATTCCTGCGGAAGCAGGAATCTATATATTTGGTTCCATTCTGGATTCCCGCTTTCGCGAGAATGGCAACCTTATTTTCATCGTTGGTGGGAAGCCAGGCGGCCATGATCAATTATAATGTAAAATCGGCCCTTTCAGAAAGCAAAGAGCATGGCCCCCGTCAAAATCCCTTTAAGCATCGGTTAGAAAAATCCCTCTAAATCTCCCTTTACAAAGGGAGACTCTGAATTTTCCCCCTTTGGAAAAGGGGGACTCAGGGGGATTTTCGGATCAAGATTATTTTGAAAATGAATTCCGAAATGTCAGTCTGGCTTTGACCTTACCGTGAGTAAAGAGTCCTCCTCTTTCTTTATGGCACAGCTTTTGCTTAATACTAAAAAGTCTTTAAACTAATACAAACGCACGAAATAATTTGACACGAATAATTTGACATGTAGGGCAAGGCTTTAGCCGTTCGGCTGAGCTCACGACGAAGCCTTGGCTTAAGCCTGCCTACCGCAGGCAGGCAACCCTGAAGGGTTGCACTACAAAAAATATTGTGCGTTTGTATTAATGCCCCATTTCTATGGCGCTCTTCTTTTTTGCGCCAGGAAAAATTCAAAGAGGAAAGGAGGTGAAAGAATATGGCAGTAGAAAAAGCGATTGCTTCTTCCAGTTTGGTCGAGGTGATTGACCGAATCCTTGACAAGGGTATCGTCATTGATGCCTGGGTAAGAGTCTCTTTAGTGGGAATCGAGTTGCTCGCTATTGAGGCCAGAGTCGTTGTGGCATCAGTCGAGACCTATCTGAAGTATGCTGAAGCGATTGGTCTGACCGCAACAGCAGCAGCCTAAGGATTGGTCAGTAACTTCACCCCGTTAGAAATGGAATTTCTAAACGGGGTCAAAAAGGAGTTCTTGCCGAGCCATCCTTACTCCGCCAAAGGTGAGAGGCAAGCATGCCTCGCCAAGAAATTCCTTCTTTTACTTTAAGCAAAAGGAGTAAATTTAATGGGAATTGCTGATGATATGGAAAGATTGGCAAAGGAGGTTGTCTCTTCTTATGAGTCCAGTATCTCAACAGTAGGCATAATTATTGATAATACCCACCGCATTCTTGAAGATTTCAAAACTAAAAGAAATGAAATGAGTAATCAACTCAAAGAAACCCTCGCCAAAGAAGAATCCCTGAGAAAAAAAGATTTTGATAGTATGATGGAAGAAATATTATCCCATCAAGGCGAAAGAGAAAAACAGGCAAGGAGTTTATTAAGGACCTTTCTGGAAGAACAGAAAGAGATGGCTCAAACTATTAAGAAGAATCTGTCAGAAGGTGAAAAGGTGAGGATAAATGATTTTAAAAAGATGCTACAGGATATTCAGACAAGGCAGAAGGCCGGAGAAAATGAGGTAAGTATGATGCTAAAGGAATTTCAGGGAGAGCATAAAGAGATGGCCGAATCACTGCGTAGCCTTTTAGATAAAGGAGAAGCCATACGGATTAAGGACTTTAAAGAGATGCTTAAGAATATCCGGTCAAGGCAAGTGAAACGGGAAGAGGAGGTTAGAAAGAGACTGGATGAATTTAGGAAACAACGTCAGGATATGGTTTCCGAGTGGTGTGAATTAACAGTTGTTATGGCTAAAAAAAGATCCGATAGCCTGAAAGGAGGTGAGAGCCAGGGAAAAGAAGATATTACAAATGTCTGATTTTAGACCTTGGTTAAGTGAGTGAGTTAATAGGCAGTTAAAGTTTTTAAAAATTCGAAAGGAGGGAACAAAAATGGATATGGCAACTGACATTAAGAACCTTGGTGAGGATATCGTGGCCTCTTATGATATGCGAGTAAAAGGAATCGGAACATTAGTAAAGGATACTCACAAAATGCTTAAAGGATTCCGAAGCGAGCATAAGGAGATGGCTGGCATCCTTAGGGCCGGTCTTGAAAAAGGGGAGACAGCGAGACTTAAGGATTTTAAGAGCATGATGGCTGACATTCAAAAGGCTATAAAAGAAATTGAAGCTTATACTGCGAATAAGCTCAAGGAATTCCATACCGCCTATGCGGAAATGGCCGCAAATCTTAGGAAAAGTCTGGAACATGGAGAGACAGATAGAATTAAAGCCTTTAAGCCTATGATGGCAGATATTCAGAAAGGCATAAGGGAAATTGAAACCTATGTCAGGAACAAACTCAAGGAATTTTCTAATGCCCACATTGATATGAGCGAAGAACTTAAGAAAGAGTTAACCAAGTATGTAGATGGCATGGTGAAGGCAACCAAGAAGTTAATGGGTGAGATTCGAAAACGACAGGAAGAAAGAAACGTCGAGGTTGCCGACCTCTTGGAAGCCTTCAAGACTGAAAGAGAAAGGATGGCTGGTAATTGGCAAGCCTTGGTTGCTACGATGGCCAAAAGAAGAGGACCTAATCCTGTTGAGGTTGAAGCTGGTGAGGGAATAAAAACAGTTGAAGAGGCAGTTGAAAAGGCAAAAAAGACAAAAAGAAGAAAAAAAGGTAAATAAACTCACCCCCTTACTTAAATGAATGTTGAAGTTATCAATGAGGGGTAGCTTGCTGTTAATGGCAAAAGTTAAGAAGATGTAGATACAAGTTGAAAGAGGGGTGAGATTATGAGCGAAACAATATGCGCCTTCTGTAAGGGCAAAGGTAAAGATCCCTTTGAGCTACTCTCCAAGCTTGCTAACTGTCAGGTATGTGGAGGCAAAGGTAAGGTCGAGGTTATAGAGCCAGCGATCAAATGCGCCTTTTGTAAAGGCACAGGTATCTATCCTCGTGATGGCCGCGTTACATGCACCGTATGCAATGGTAAAGGCATGGTTACTGTGAAAGGTGAAACCGAAGGGTGTCCTAAATGTAAAGGCAGTGGGCAAGAAATAGAGAGTGGCCTGCCTTGTATTAAATGTGGGGGCAAAGGGGTGGTTTTAAAGAGATGACTAAACTAAACCCCGCACTACCAGAAAGCTCCGTCTGTAAAGATGGGGATGAACGAAGAAAATTCCTGAAGGGTAGTGCCCCCAAAGCCACGGATGTAAACCCGTGGTGCGGGGTAAATTCCTCCAGAGAATACTTTATTAAAAAGAGGAAGGAATCGTTGACTAAAATTAATTCCTTCAGAGACAGAGAAGACTTTAGAAAGAACGAGAATGAGATGAAGGTAGATTTAGAAGAGACAAGAAAGATCTGGAGGGGATTAAGCGAAAGATTCAAATGGTGGCAAGAATTGCCATAGAAAATTTTTAATGTCATTCCTGCGAAAGCAGGAATCCAGACGCCGTCCCTGTGAAAACAGGGAACCATTAATTAACCTTTAAGAACTGGATTCCGTGTCCCCCGATTAAGGACTTCGAGGGCAGGCAAGCACGGAATGACAGACTAAGGAGGGAGATAAGATGATTGATGAGATGACTACAGTATTAGAACCAAGTCCTCTGCCAGACTTTGTGGAAACGAAATATATAAAGGATATTACTAACAGAACCCTTTCCTATATTAAGGCAGGTTTCCCGGTTCATTTCAGGGGGCCCTCAGGTACTGGCAAGACGACTCTGGCCATGCATATCGCAAGTAAGATTAATAGGCCGGTGGTAATGATTCACGGAGACGAGGAATTTACAACCTCGGATTTAGTAGGAGGTGAGCAAGGTTATCGTTTTAAAAAGGTGGTTGACCGCTTTGTATCCCGTGTGCTCAAGGTAGAAGAGGATATGATTAAACGTTGGGTTGATAACCGTCTGACCGTTGCCTGTAAATTCGGATTTACTCTCATCTATGATGAATTTACGCGATCAAGGCCAGAGGCGAATAACATACTTCTTTCTATTTTACAGGAAAAGATAATGGATTTGCCTGTGGGAAGAGGAGAAGAGCCATATTTAAGGGTCGCTCCAGATTTTACTGCTATCTTCACCTCTAACCCCGAAGAATATGCGGGAGTCCATAGAAGCCAGGATGCCTTGAGGGACAGGATGATAACGATGGATCTGGACCATTTTGACTATGATACAGAGGTGGCAATAACGAAGGCAAAATCCAAACTGTCACAAAGAGACGCCGAGAAAATAGTCAATATTGTAAGGGGCTTAAGAGAATCTGGAAAGTGTGAGTTTGCTCCGACCGTTCGCGGCTGCATAATGATTGCAAAAACGCTTAAAGTTCAGAATATGCCTCCTTCTAACTCAGATGGGTTTCTAAAGGTGTGTCAGGATATCCTGGCATCTGAGACAAGCCGAGTTGGCTCAAAAACGAATCAAGCCAGGGTAAAAGAATTGGTTAAAGAGCTTGTAGGGAAAGAACTCGGAAAGAAAAAGACTGTTGAGGTAGGGAAGGAACCTGAAAAGGAAGCTGCTGTAGGTGCAGCTTAAAGGCCAGTAGGAAAGTCCAGCCGGCATAGAAAAGAAAGATTAACGACGAAAAAAGTCTATCCTTAATTAGGAAGGAGGAATTCAAAATGACTCTTATGCGGGCATTTTCTAAGGTGGATAAGGAGGGAAAGATTGCGATTCCCGGCAATATTAAGCGGGAAACAGGCCTTAAAGAAAGCCAATTAGTGGAGCTAAAGATTGTAGGGGCAGGCGGTAAAAAAAGTGTTCTTATTACAGGAAGGAAAAGCGCAAGATGAAATCTTAGAGGGTTTTAAATTATATTGAAAGCATTAAATATAAAGACATAATTTTTCGTAGGGCAGGCCTTCAGGCCTGCTAATCGCAAGGCTGAAGCCTTGCCCTACATCAGTTTCATATTAGATTATTTTTTGCTCTTAGTTTAGGAGGGATTAAGGATGGCAAGAGGTGTAAGTGATATCAGTGGTCTTCGAAATATCAGGAGCATGCACAGCACGGGCAAGCGGTCCATATCCAGAGTAGCAAGTTCTGCCTATTTAGATTTGTATATGCTCCGGAAGGAAAAGGAACGCTTAGAGAAAGAAGATGCCATTCTGGAAAAGCGAAAGGCAGGGATTCAAAAAAGATTAGAAGATATAAAGAAAGAAATGGAGGCATTGGAAAGCTCAGCCCAGCAAGAAATGGGATGGCAAGCGGGGCAAAGAGAGGTTGTGAAGGAAGAAACTCAAAAAAAGAAATGGAAGAAGATGGGATTGAGTTACTGAATTGAAGGAGAATTGAATTATGGAAATGGCATGGAGGACATATCAGTGGAGGGGCAACAGCAGGATGAAGAGAAGAAGTGAAATTTTAAAAGGTGAGATATTCGAATGCGCCTTTTGTAGAGGAAGTGGATTTTTAGCTGGGGCTAAAGGGATCAAATGCCCTGTTTGTAGAGGAGAAGGGGCCGTGAGTATTGAGGCCCCGGCTGTGCTTTGTGCCTTTTGTAATGGGATGGGAAAGGCATATCCGAGAACAAATATTACCTGCCCTGCATGTTTTGGTAAAGGGGTTATGAGTGCAGGCAGTGAAGATATTGAAACATGCCCCAGCTGCAAAGGAAGGGGAAGAAAAGCAGGTAGCAATCTTCCGTGTTTAACATGTAGAGGAAAAGGGGTTATTCCGAAACCAAAAGTTTCCGCAGAAGGTGGAAAGATAAAAGGGAACCTCTAATAATTACCAATTTGCCACTCCCGCGTAAGCGGGAGTCCAGTAATGTCAAAAACTTATGGATTCCTGCTTTCGCAGGAATGACATTTTTAGAGGTAACTAAAAGATTAATAATGGAGAGAGGCATGGTGAAGAAAAAAGATGAGAAGGAAGAAGAGGGCTTAGATATTGATTTTGGGATAGGTAAGTTAAGCCTGGGGGGATTATTTAAAGGCGTTGAGAAATTGATTGACCTCGCCGCTGAACTGAAAGAAGCAGGGGGAGAGATTAAGAAGGAAGGCGAGATTGACCTAAGTCATCTTA
>Ga0315282_10010673_pt1 | contig 14351 bp, 13 predicted proteins | sample YL17G07_20_MG_FD_203693 | JGI IMG/M metagenome (GOLD analysis project Ga0315282, IMG submission 203693) | Sediment microbial communities from Yellowstone Lake, YNP, Wyoming, USA - YL17G07_20 | ecosystem: Environmental > Aquatic > Freshwater > Lake > Sediment | place: USA: Wyoming | collected...
TTGGAGTTTGGCGTTAGCGTTGGCGCGGAAGGTGATGGTGCGGAACAGGGGGGAGATGCGGGTGAGTTTGGAGGAAGGGGGTGAGGCGGCCATTCGTCTCCGATTTCCGGTGTCTGGTGGGGATGAAAAATGAGAGGGGCTTTAAGAGATCGGGCAGGGAGCGCCGGCCGGACTGAAACCCGAAAGGAGGAATACCAATTCTGTTTCTTCCATTACAAAATTGAACGTAGAGCCGGCCGCCCAGAATTTTCCACGGAAAAGTTAAATTCTCCCGATCATTCTCTGCAAAGAGTGACCATAAAATAATTTTACGATGGAAAAACCATAATAACGGATAATATTTGGATAACATTGGACAAAAATGAGCAAAAAAGAAAAGGGGGTTTCGCAAATTTAATACTCTGTAATCTTGTAAGATAATAGATTCCTTTCAGAAATTCCAGCCTGGGTACGCTTGGCACCTATCTTGCTGAATAAATAATCAAAAAATCGGGAATTTATAAACAGACACTAGTTAGTAATTTTCTTAATTTTTCTCTGCCATATACCGATGTTATGGGATGATGAGAAAGAACATTGGCTGAGGCCTTGCTCGGAAGATCAACATGAACTTCCCAGAAAATACGGAAGCTGTCTTTGACACAAAGATTCTGTCGGATTTTATATTTGAGTTGAACATATCCCGCAGGTGTGTAACTTCCTATCCCAAAGGCCATCCCATTATCAGTGCCTCGGTGAAGAAAGTCGTAAGCTTGCTTCCTAAGCTCCTTGAATTCCGAGACGAAATCACGCTGGGGATTGCGCGAGATACCTTGATTTTCGGCAAGGATTTTCTTGACCGGAAGAACCCTGTCTACCAGGATTATGCCAAGATATTGTTTCACCACGGGATTGCAGCCCTCACGATTGAAAAAGACCTCGAGGCGGAAGAACTACTCCGCTTCAACGAGACCCTCAGCCAGAACCGGGAGAAGATCCGGGAAGAAGGCGGAATTGAGCGGCTAGTAGACTCTGCTGGCATCCGACATCTGCAGCTAAAGGCCATCAAATATGGTTTATTCCGGGCAACTGAAGACAAGCAAATCGAGGCTCCCGGTGATGGTGGGGAAGGTGAAAAAAAATCCACCATTTGGGGGGATTTTGTTCACGCCCTCCTGGAGGGCGCTCTCGATCCATCCGGCGACCGCCTTCCGGTTACGGACGAGATAGACCCTGCCATTTTAGCCCAAATAATAAATGAACAAGGCCAAAATGGCCTTGCCAGCAGAGAGTTAAGCTACGAGCAGGAGATTGCTTCGTATATCAGGCGTGTGCTCGGCAATGAACACGATTCTCTAAAGCGTAAAGCATACGTGGATAAGCTTGGTAAATTTGTAAACAATCTGAATCCGGAACTCCGCCGGCAATTTCTTACCGAAACCTTTAAATTCGATGCCCTCCCGGAAGAGTTCGCCGAAGAAATTTTGCCCCAGTTTTCAGAAGAAGTCATCCTGGAAACGCTGGAAAATATGAATCTTCAGAATTTGCCCCCATCGCCTCTTATCCTAAGCCTCTTGCAGAAATTGTCAAAAACCTTCCGACCCGGCGGCAGTTCGAAAACAGTAATTGCCGAGGTGAAAGATACGGCCCGTGAATTATCCGAAAAATTAGGTACCATTTTTCGGCAGGATGATGTCGAATTCACTGTGCCGGAATCTTATCAAGATACGCTGCGGAAAATTATAGCTTCTGAGGAGATATCGGGCCTGGACCCCGATGGAATGGAAAGCTTGAAAAAGAGCCTCGACAGTCATTGCGTGGACATTCAGATGGCCGGCGTTATTGTCGAAATTCTTAAATCCGGGCTGGCCGGGGACAATACGGAAGGGCTGGAACGGAATCTCATGGACCTGTGCGGCTATTTTCTGGAAGTGGGGGACTTTCAGGCTTTGAACCATCTGCACGACCGGTTGATTGGTTGCAACGATTCCCCACCCGGGGTCTCGTATTCTCCAATTAAGAAAGTCCTCAGAGCTTTTGAAACCCCCGAGTTCGTGAATGGGGTGCTAAACGGCCTCCAATCATGGGGAAAGGAGAAATACCCGGATATCCAGAAACTGGTTCAGAAAGTAGGTCAACCTTTCGCCGAGCCGGTATTGGACCGTTTGGCGGAAGAACCCAGTCGTTCGATTCGGCGATTTTATCTTGATCTCCTTTTAGAAATGGGAGCCGTGGTGCGCGACGTAGCTCTTTCCCGGTTGCGGGATAAAAGGTGGTATTTTGTAAGGAACCTAACCCTGATTTTACGCCACCTTGATGATCCATCGATCCTGCCGGCAATCAAAAGGATACTGGGGCACCGGCATCCCAGGGTTCGGGAGGAAGTTTTTAGAACCCTCTCGCATTTCCGGGATCCGGATGCCGACCGGATGGTGCTGGCGGATTTATCAAGTCAGGAGAAAGAAGTTCAGCGAAGCGCTGTTCACCTGGCCGAGGATAGCCGGAGCCCGGAGGTTCTTAATAAACTCCTGGAACTCTTGAACAGAAGAAGTGTTTTCGGCGCTGATTTTGATCTCAAGATAGAGGTAATCCGAACCCTGGCCAAAATCGGCAATCCCGAATCCTTGCCGCATCTGGAGCGGCTGCTCCGATGGAAAAACTTCCTGCATCGCCAGGCCATGAATCGTCTGAAAGCCGAGGCTATAATATCACTTGAATTTTATCCGACCCAAGAGGCCACTCTCTTTCTCGAGAGAGTCAGCAGGGATCGAAAACTGGCAAATCTGGCATCCCAGACCCGGAAAAAATACAGCAGAGGGCCAATTCATGAACTCGGAGCAGCTAACAAGACTCTATAATTTTCTTCGACGAATGGTGGCCGCGACTTCGAATGCGTCTCTCTACTCAGCGGAGCATCAGCAGGTGAAACATCTCTGCACCCAGGCGCTGGCAAACCTCGCCGAAGCGATGGGGTCTGATTCTGATATTTCACTCATGGTGATCGATGATGAGTTAATCCATGATGGCAGTCCATTAGCGGACAGTATGTACGTAAGTCGGTTCGCTCAGTTGCTCAAAGCCCGGGGTATTGGGAATATCAGAGTCGCCCACGATATCAAACTTGAGGAAATGATGGGCTTCGTCGTGAACCTGTCGGGTAAGGGTGACGGCCAGGGTGCCCGTTCATCAGCGAATTTACGTGTGGGAACGGTTGAGGTCCGGCAGGGGCAGTCTGATGCGAGGGACACGACCGTTGATAAAATTCGGGAGGGACTCGCGCTTCCAGATGTCTCGGACCAGGAAATAACGAAACTCATGGAAATTTATGAAGAAGTGAGAAACCATAAAAAACTCAAGGTTGTGGGAATCCACGAGATTGTAAGCGGGCTTGTGGATACTTTAAAGCGGGGAGCCATTCCTTTCATAGCCATTGCGCCCCTCCGCTCTATGGATGAATATACCTTCACCCACTCCATCAATGTCTGCGTTCTTACTCTCGCCCAGGCTATGTCACTGGGGCTAGAAGAGCAATTGCTTCACGACATTGGCATCGCCGCAATGCTTCATGATGTCGGCAAACTCTTCCTCCCTGTAGACGTAATTAACAAGCCGGGCGCTCTAGACGATGCGGAATGGTCTTTGATAAAACAGCACCCGGGGAAAGGAGCCCAGTATTTGCTCGATTCGCCGGGGATACCGAGGCTGGCCGTGGTACTTGCTTTTGAGCACCATATGAAATTTAATCATGGGGGTTACCCAAAAGTTCCCGAGGGTTGGCAACAGAATTTCTGCAGCCACATGACAACCGTTTCTGATTTCTTTGATGCCATGCATACTAAGCGTTCCTATAGAAAGTCACTCGCAAGGGAGGAGGTTGCTTCGATTATGCAGGGCCTGATGGGGAAGGACCTTCACCCGTTCTTGGCTAAGAACTTTTTTCATATATTAAAGCGCCTTTCTTTGAGTCATTGATTTTGGCCAATCCGGGACGGACCCCGAGAGGGGGACCAAACCCCGGAAAACGCATCCCCATCCGGCACGTTTTTTCAAGGCCGGAAGCTCCTGGGTCTTTCCTGCAAGGAAACCTGAATGTTTCGGAGTTTCCCGTCTCGTAACACGGTCAGGTTGATCGACTCCCCCGGCTTGCGCTCCCGCAGCTGTTTGATCAGCTCATCCGCATCCTTAATCTCTAACTGGTCAATCCGGGTGATCACGTCTCCCCCGACGATAAGCAAGAAATTGCCCACTTGGAACTGGCGGTTTCCGCCTTTCAAACCTGCTTTATCTGCCGGCCCTCCGGGCGTTACCTCGATGACCATCGCCCCCTTTTCGACTTTTAACCCCAAGGCTTTCGCAAACTCTGGAATCACGGGCTGGACGCTCGCCCCCAGGTAGGCGTAAGAAACATAGCCCTTGCTGATGAGTTGGGGGATCAGGCGCTTGGCCGTGTTCACCGGGATGGCGAAGCCAATCCCGACACTTCCGCCGGTGGGACTTATGATGGCGCTGTTGATCCCGATCATTTCCCCTTCGGAATTGAGCAGGGGACCTCCAGAATTTCCCGGATTGATGGAGGCATCGGTCTGGATTACATCTTCGATCATCGTTCCGGCTTCCGAGCGAATGGTCCGGCCCAGAGAGCTGATGATCCCGGTAGTCAGCGTTAGACCTAGGCCGAAGGGATTACCGATGGCCAGCACTTTCTGCCCCACCTGTAGTTTCCGGGAGTCGCTCAAAGGGAGCGATTTTAGCTTCTCCGGAGGGACATTGATTTTCAGGACCGCCAGATCATTATCCGAGTCCGTACCGATCAATGTGGCCGGCCATTTGCTTCCATCAAAAAGGGTTACTTCCAGCTTCTGGGCATCCCGGATCACGTGGTTGTTCGTGAGAATGTGGCCGCGGTTGTCGATGATCGAGCCAGAGCCGGTTCCTTCGCGGGGAACGGGGTTAAGAAAGAAGTCCCGGGTGATAACCGTGCTGATGACGTTCACCACGCTGGGGCTTGCCCTTTGATAGATGGTGACGTTGTTCTTCTCATCGTCCGTCAAGGCGGCAGCTTGCTCCAGGGCTAAAATCCCCAGGAAGAAAAAGAATATTACGGAGAAGAAAATTTCATTTCTTCTGGCGCGGGTCATGGCAGCTTCTCCTCTTGCTTTTTTATGAGTAATAAACTCTATCAGGAATATTTCAGGATTTCAATTTCTTTCCGCCCCGCGCGGGCAGAACATTCCCATCTTTTGGACAAACCGATGAAGGGTGCGGCCGGCAAACCCACTGTCCGAAAGGGGGGACGACTAAGAGACGAGAACTAGACCGATGAGGCTGGCGCAGCTTACTTCTTTTTGATTCGATGAATGCCCGATGGGTACCAGATTCCAACCGACTTTCTTGGCAATGGCGAACACATCAAACCCGCAAGCCTCCATCGCCGGGCGTGCTTGCAAAGGATGGATGCAAGCATCTCCCTGCAAAACTGCGCAGGGCTTCTGGGGCAGGCAGAGGGAGCATTCTCCGGCGGCAAACCCCATGGCCCTCGGGAAACCGGAATAGAAGGTCCTTCCCTCCAGCTTAGCCAAAATCTCTTTATGCCTGAGCTCTGTGGGAACGTGCCTTGTTCTCCACTCTTCCCCCACGAAATCTTCCACCCGGGCGTCGACCTGAAATAGAATCCCATACCTGTATTCCGAAACGATCTTCCGGGTAATGTCCGGGGTCAAAGGATTATGAGGGGGGCACATGATGCTGCTGCCATAAAATTTACAGGCCGGGATGTAGCATTTCGCCCGCGCGCTATGGCGAATTTCTAGTCGGTTGGTCGGCAGAATGATTGCCCGGTCTGCGCCGATTGCCAGCGCATATTGCCTGAGCTCCTCCAGTTTTTTGGGATATTTCTTCATCGCCAACCTCCCGCGTAAAAAAACAAGAAAAGGGGGGGAAAGGAACGAAGCAGCACACCCAGCGATCTATTTACGGTTCCGGCATGGGCCGCAGTTTCAGAACATTCGTCCTTCTTAAGGCTTTCAGCAGGACATAACCGATGATCGAACCCGGAATACTCGACAACATAAAGGCAGGGAACAACAACGCAAAGGCGAATTGCTTCCCCATGATCGGGCCTAGAAGGAAGACGGTGAGGGGAACGCCGATGAAACCCGTTCCCACGGGTTCCATCATCGCAGCCCAGTCCCTGCGCACCCAGCGAAATATCAGACCCACCACGATCGCTCCGGGAATTCCTCCCGGAAAGGCGAAGATCGTGCCGGTCCCGATGGCGTTGCGAATGATGCCCGCAATTAGGGCTGAGATCGCCGCATACCAGGGTCCAATCATGACTCCGGCCACGATATTGACCATGTGTTGAAAGGGGAACGCCTTGATCGGCCCTACCGGAAAATGAATACCCGAAAGAAGGACAGCCATGGCGGCAAATAACCCTGCGAGAACGATCCTTCTGACCTTTTCCGTGTTTTCCATCTACCCGCCCGTTCTTTTATAACATGAGAAAATTATCCTGGCCTCTTCCCCCTTGGAATGATGCAACGAGAAATCTTACGCAGCGGCATTGCCCTGGCAGGACTGGGAGTATTGAACCAGTTCTTTAATCCTGGGATTCTCCCCGCATAAAAGACAATTCGGGTTCCTTTGAATCTTAACTTCATGAAAAGACAAATTCAAAGCGTTAAACATGAGAAAGCGTCCGGCCATGGATTCTCCGAGTGCCAGAATTTCTTTGAGGGCCTCGTTGGCTTGAAGGATACCGATGATTCCGGCAACGACTCCCAGGACTCCGGCCTCCTGGCAACTCGGAACAGAGCCCGCAGGAGGAGGTTCAGGGAAGAGGCAGCGGTAACAGGGCCCGCCGGCATGGGGTTTGAAGGTGCTGAGCTGGCCATCGAACCGCAAAATCGCTCCGGAGATTAAAGTTTTCCTCTCAAAATAACAGGCGTCATTTACCAGGAAGCGAGTGGGGAAGTTGTCGCTCCCGTCGAGGACAAGGTCGTAGGCTTTAATGATTTCACGGATGTTTGCCGAAGTGATCCTTTCCGGATACGTTCGCACCTTTACTTCTGGATTCAAAGATTCGAGGGTTCTCTTGCCCGATTCAACTTTAAGCAGGCCTACATCGGCAGTCCTGTGAAGAATTTGCCGCTGAAGGTTGTGAAGCTCCACGACATCAGAATCAGCTAGTCCGATTGTACCCACACCGGCGGCTGCCAAATAGAGGGCCGCGGGAGACCCCAACCCGCCCGCTCCCATGACGAATACCTTGGCCTCCTGCAATTTTCTCTGGCCTTTTCCCCCGATGCCCGGAAGAATGATCTGGCGGGAATAGCGGTGAATTTGTTCGTCGGAAAATTTCATGACTTATTCCATCTCCTTGTTCCTGACGAGGATGGCCCAGTCCGTTCCGCTGATGGGGCAGACTTCTAAAACTTCATAGCCCTCGTTCTTCAGACTTTGGGGCACCTCGCAGGCTGCCGGTGGATAGTCAATAATGACCCGCAGCACCTTGTCGGGTTCCATTTCCTCCAAAGTTAACATGGTTTCGATGAAAGTGTAAGGGCAAACTTTCCCCTTCAAATTCAATTCGTTATCAACAGTGAGTTTTACTCCTTGTCCCATCATTGTTTTCCCCCCTGGAGAAGCCGATTGCGGAACGCTTAATCTCATTGCTATAATATGCCACGATGTAGTATACTTTGTCAAGAAGCTCTCTCCTCCCCCATAAGGAGAAAACCGCATGGACAATAAGGAATTCTCTTCGTTTCGCCGGAGATTCCAAAAGACGCAGAAACAGGTGTCCCAACTACTGGGAACGTCTCTTAAGGCCATTCAAAGCTTCGAGCAAGGATGGCGCAAGGTCCGCGGGTACGCCGAGCGGCAGATGCTCTTTTTGCTGCGTATGAAGAAAGGAATTGCTAAAGATTCACGGCCCTGCTGGGATATTCGCAACTGTTCTGCGGAGACCCGCCAACTCTGCCCGGCATGGGAATTCAATGCAGGACATTTTTGCTGGTTTATCAGTGGCACCTTTTGTCGGGGAAAACCTCAAGCGACCTGGGCCGAGAAAATGGAGATATGCCGGAGGTGTGAAGTCTTTGCCTCGGCGATGACCGACTGAGAATCTGTTCCGGCAAGATATTATCCGGAAGGATAAATTGCAGACATTCGGTGAAAGACCAAACTCTACCATCTTCCCAGGGTAAAGAATTTAAAACATGAATCGGAAAGCCATTGCCCTTCTATCCGGAGGACTGGACAGTTCTCTGGCTGTGAAAATGATGATCGGGCAGGGAATCGAGGTCGTAGCGGTTCATTTTACCAGCCCTTTTTGCAACTGCACGTCGCAAAATGCCGGGTGTAAGAACCAGGCGGTTAAAGTCGCCCATGAATTCGGGGTCCCCATTCGGGTGATGCACAAAGGGATGGATTACATGAGGATGGTGCAAAACCCTTCCCACGGGCATGGCCGGGGCATGAATCCCTGCATCGATTGCCGAATATATATGCTAAAAAAGGTCAAAGAGATGATGCCGGGCAGCGGGGCGTCCTTCGTTATTACGGGGGAGGTCCTCGGGCAAAGGCCGATGTCACAGCACCGCGCAGCCATCCGGAAGATCGAGAAGGAGAGTGAACTGGAAGGACTCATCCTCAGGCCTTTATCCGCACGGCACTTTTCGCCTACGATCCCGGAGCTGGAAGGAATTGTTGACCGCGAGAAACTTCTATCCTTCTCCGGCCGTTCGAGAAAGCCGCAGATCGATTTGGCTAATAAATTGGGGGTTCAAGATTATCCATGTCCGGCGGGGGGGTGCCTGCTGACGGATAAGGTCATCGCCTCCCGGTTGCGCGATCTATTCACTCATGTACCGGATTACGACATGAAGGATTTACATCTATTAAAGATCGGCAGGCACTTTCGCCTTCATCGCGGGTTGAAGATCGTCGTTGGGAGAGACCAGGGAGAGAACGAAAAAATCCGCTCGCTGGCTGAGCCCGGGGCCATGCTCTTTCAACCTGCGGGATTTCGAGGGCCTACGGCCCTGGCCTGCGGAACTGTAGACCCACTGACGGAGCAGAGGATCGGCGAGATTCTGGCAAGATACAGCCAGGATGGTAGGATTTCCTATCCCATTCAAAAGGAAATCCTGGGTGAAAAGGAGTCCTTTTTTTCTGTGGATAGGAAGTTCGATAAGGAAGCCCTGGCCATGCTCCAAGTGGAGGCAATAAAAATTCAAAGGGATGTTCATAAAGCCGCACTATAAGCTTGGAGATTTCCCTCAAAGTCCTCCCTCTGATCTCCGCTGGACACTCGCCCAAACAGGATATAAGATAGGAACGTAAGCTTCCATTAACGACGTAGCCCAGTCAAGAAATGAAAAAGGGGAAACGCTATAAATCACTTTATCTACCCGCCCTGACGATCGTGGCCACCGTGCTAACCCTACTGATCGTCATCGCCGTCTCCACCTACCGAAACCTGAGCCGGGAGAAGGGAAGGATAGAGGATTCTCTCCTGCGAGAGGGCATGGTCGTCATTCGGGCTGTCGAGGCAAGCTTGCGGGCAGATCTTCCGGCAACTTCACCGGATGTCCCCCGCATTCAGAAGGTTATCGAGGAAGTTTCCCGAGAACCCGGAATTGCCAGAATGGTTCTCTTCGACGGGAACGGGAATACCGTGGCTTCCGGGCCCGTCAAGGGACCCCCAGAGAAAATCATGGATGTTTCTTCTTTAGCCCTCTTGTTAAATGAAAAGGGTGTGGTCACGCGCTATAACGAGATCACTGGGGGAGAACGGACATTTGAGGTGATTAAACCGATCCGCCCTCTTTCTTATAGAAACCCGCTGAGGGTGGTGCGTGAAGGCGAGGAAAAAATAGAGCCCCGAGAAGAACCGTTGCACCGTTGGGCGAAAGACAAGCTGATCTCGGTCCAGCTACGCCTGGGTCCATTCGAGAGTGCCAAGCAGCAGGACATTCACCACGCTCTCCTCATGGGAGGCATCCTGGTGATTCTGGGGGGAGGAGCGCTTTATTTCATTTTTATTGTCCAGAGTTACTACCTGGTAGACCGTTCCTTGGCCGAGATGAAGACCTATACGGAAAACCTCGTGGAGAGTATGGCTGATGGGCTGATTTCCATAGACAACGAGAAGAGGATTGTGACGCTAAACCGGAGAGCGGGGGAATTCCTGGGTGAAAAGGAGAAAAACCTCAAAGGAATAAAAATTTCAGATATTTTGAGTAAAGATGTTGAGAGACTTCTTGAAGAAAACCAATCGACTATTCGAGACCAGGAGATAGAGGTCCAACATCCTTCCGCGGGCAGGATCCCCTTAAGCTTGAGCGCGGCGCCCCTGAAAGATGAGATGGGAAAGGAGATGGGATCCGTGCTGCTGCTCCGGGACTTGAGGGAGATCCGGGATCTGCGGGAGAAGGTCCGCCGGAGCGAGCGATTGGCTTCCCTGGGGCGTTTAGCCGCAGGCGTGGCCCATGAAATTCGTAACCCCCTGAGTTCCATCCGGGGGTTCGCCCAGTATTTTATGAACCGCCTCAAAGGCCATGAGGAAGAACAAGGGTATGCCTCCATCATGGTTAAAGAAGTAGACCGGCTGAACCGGGTGGTTACCGATCTGTTAAACTTCGCCAGGCCGAAAGAGCCCCACAGGGAACTGCACCCCCTGGAAAACATTCTGAGCCATTCGGTAAAGCTTTTGGAGCCCGAGTTGAGAAAAAAGGGGGTGCAAGTGGAGGAGGAGTATGAACCCAATCTTCCTCCGGCCCGGGTGGATCGCGATCAACTCTCTCAGGCTTTTCTCAACCTCTTGCTGAATTCCTTGGAATCCATCGAAGGGGGGGGGAAGATCCGCATCACTCTGAAGAAGGGAGATAATCAGCATGGGATGGAAATGGCCATCGCCGATACGGGGCGGGGCATTCCGCCGGAAGACCTGGGGAGAGTCTTCGAACCCTTCTTCAGTACCAAACGTGGGGGAACCGGGCTGGGGTTAGCCATTGTTCATCAGATTGTGGAGAGCCATGGGGGGGAGATCGCTGTGGAGAGCACGGAGAGGGTGGGAACGACCTTTCGGATTACCCTGCCCAACCGTTAAAGGACTTTCACCACAGAGAACGCAGAGGGCGCAGAGAAAAAGACGAATTTTATGTGAAAGCCATTATCAGATTGAATTCAATTGTAGGATGCGTTCCCGGAACGTATCCCTTATCGGATTATCTATTCCGTTAAGCATAACCTACTCTGCGTTCTCCGCGGGCTCTGCGGTGAATCATATGCAATGGATCAGGAGCGGTTATGAGTGAAAAACCCCGGATTTTGGTGGTAGATGACGAAGAGAGCCACCGGATTATGCTCCGGGCGGTTCTAAAAGAAGAGGGGTACGAAGTATCCGAGGCGAGCGACGGCACGGAAGCGGTCAAGGCTGTCGAACAGGAGCCTTTTGACCTGATCCTCATGGACATCCGCATGAGGACCATGGACGGAATTGAGGCCCTGGGCGAGATTCGTAAGATTAGCCCCCTCGTGCCGGTTCTGATCATGACCGCGTATGCTTCCGTGAAAACCGCCGTTGAAGCGCTAAAAGCAGGCGCTTTTGAATACCTGACAAAGCCCTTAGACACTGATGAGTTGAAGATTCTCATCGAAAAAGCCCTGGAGATCTACCATCTTCGGGCAGAGAACGTCGCGCTCAAAGAACGGTTGGGAGACCGCTTTAATTTTTCCAAGATCATCGGGCGGAGCCCAAGAATGAAAGAAGTTTTCGATACCCTTTCCCTGGTTGCGCCTACAGATGCCACAGTGCTGATCCTGGGTGAAAGCGGGACGGGGAAAGAGCTGGTGGCCAATTCCATCCACCATAACAGCCCGCGGGCCAGTCAATCCTTCATCAAAGTTTCTTGCGCCGCCCTGCCGGAGACTCTTCTGGAAGGTGAGCTTTTTGGCCATGAGAAAGGTGCCTTTACCGGGGCCATCGCCCGTCGGGAAGGGAGGTTCCAGTTAGCCCATCGAGGAACCATTTTCCTCGACGAAGTGGGAGAGATGAGCGTGACGACCCAGACGAAGCTCCTTCGGGTATTGCAGGAAAAAGAGTTTGAACCCCTGGGCAGCACACGCACGGTTAAAGCGGACGTGCGGGTGATCGCGGCCTCGAACAAAGACCTGGAGAGGGAAATCAAGGAGGGAAGATTTCGGGAAGACCTATTTTACCGTTTGAATGTCGTCCCGGTATCCCTGCCTCCGTTGCGGGAACGGAAGGATGATATTCCGGCATTGGCCGCCCATTTTTTTGCCATCTACCGGGACAAAAATCGCAAGGAATTGAAAGATATATCTGGCAAGGCGATGGATTTGCTCACGCGTTACGATTGGCCGGGAAACATCCGGGAACTGGAGAATGGCATCGAACGTGCAGTGATCCTGGCCCGGGGGGAAATTATTGCCCCGGCAGATCTTCCGCCCATCATTCAGGCTTTGTCGAAGGATCGGGAGATCCAAGGGTTGAACCTTCCATCCGGAATCAGTATTCAGGAAGTGGAAAAGGCGCTCATCCTCAAGACCCTGGAGGATACAGGGGGAAACCGGAGCCGGGCCGCAGAAATTCTGGGCATCAATCGCCGTACCTTGCAGAACAAACTGAAGGAGTATGGGATCAATTAAAAATAAAAAAACGTAAGGCGCAAGTCGCAAGTCGCAAGGCGTAGGACTACTTACCACCAAAGCACAAAGCGTAACCAGCAACGAGTACCAAGTCACCAACAACCATAACTGCCGCCGCTAAAAAAATTCCCAATTTCTTTTCCCGCCGGACTTCTCTGAGAAAAAAATCAGCAGGTGATAAGTAAAAGGGAAGGACCGTAATTTTTATCCAGGAAGTTATTTCTGTTGAATTCCCGCTGGTTAATCGACAATGGGGCACTCGTTCCGCTGTTGGCATTCCGATTGCTAAAGAATAAGTGAGAAAGAGTTCAAAGGGGGCTGAATTTGGGCTTACAAAGCTGCGCACATTGCGGGAAAGAGACGGGGGAAGGGGAACTTTACTGTCCCGAATGTCAGGCCATTTCCGGAGCCAGAAAACCAAGGAGTTTTTGGATCTTCAGCATCCTGTTTTCAGTGCTGCTCCTTTCCCTGACAGGATTGCTGCTCTGGCATGGGGGGATCAGCTTCGGGAGCCTATCCCTGGATTCAATTCTGAGAAAACCCGCAGCGGTTGTTAATGGAGAACCCATCCCTATATCCGATCTGAGAGAAAGGGTGAAAGCGATCCGGGCAATGCTGGAGCGGCAGAATGGAAGAAATATTTTTGCCGGAGAACAGGGCCGGGCACTTCTGGGCAACTTAGAGCAGCAAGTTTTGGATGGCATGGTAGAGGAGAAGTTGGTGGCCCAGGAGGCTCGCAGGCTCAAGATTCAAATCAGCGGCGAGATGGTTGAGGAAGAATTGCAGAAAATTGGCAGACAAATTTATGGCGACTGGGATAAATTCCAGGTCCGGCTCCGGGAAGACGGAGTGTCGAAAGATGAGCTGCAAAACCATATTCGCAGTCTTCTTCTCTACAAAGCAGTAAAAGCCGCGAAAGCTCCGGCAGGATCGAACCCGGACATATCCTTTAATGCCTGGTTAATTCAGGCCAAGCAGAAGGCGGAATTAGCTATTTATTATTCCGGAGATAGCGCTACGAGCTCCTCGGCCTTGGGGGGAGGGTGCTGCGGCTTGGGTGGATCTCAGGGGTGTTCGGGGATTCCATCGTCCGTGGGTCGTCCCGCGGACCCGGAAACTGAAAGAGGGGCCAAGAAAGCAGCGCTGGAAGTTTACTGGAAGGGTAAATCTCCTGATAAAGAAGTGGCCGCCATCGTCACGGATTATGGCTGCCATATCCAGGTGGACATTCAGAAAGAGGGGAGAACCGTTAAATCATACTCCTACCAAGGGGGGAAGGCCTTTGAAATATCCTGAAACATAAGGAGGAGAGATGACTGGAAAAGATAAGTCAAGCAAGCCAATGAATAGCGAAACCAAGCGAGAAAAGTTGTTGGGAGAGAAGAAAAAGATTTTAACCTGGAAGATTATCGTCATCATCCTGGTGGCGGTCGCCTTGCCGGTTTCCTGGTTGATTTTAAAAGAAGGCCCTCAAGCAGAATCGAAGGGGATAACCGGTACCCAGGTCATGGAAAGGGTCAATTATCAGAATCAGGCCGTAAGCATGACCAAGGTTGATGCAACCGTGCAGAAAGGGGCGGTAGAGATACCGCTGGACCTAGCCTGGATTCCCACGTTAGTTTTTTCACTTAACACCACGGGCTAACCGAAGTGAAGTTGGAGGCGTTTTCCCCCGAACCAGGGGATCGGAACAT
>Ga0315282_10010674_pt1 | contig 14350 bp, 23 predicted proteins | sample YL17G07_20_MG_FD_203693 | JGI IMG/M metagenome (GOLD analysis project Ga0315282, IMG submission 203693) | Sediment microbial communities from Yellowstone Lake, YNP, Wyoming, USA - YL17G07_20 | ecosystem: Environmental > Aquatic > Freshwater > Lake > Sediment | place: USA: Wyoming | collected...
TGTCTTCGTCGCCACATGCCCTTTTCCGTCTTTATTATTGCTAATGTTTACTATTACGGGCGCAACTTTTATATATTTCTGTGCATAGACACATAATTAGAAACTGTGCATAAGCACAAAAATAGAGGTGATATAAAAATGCCAAGAGGAGACAGAACAGGACCATGGGGTTTAGGACCGAGAACTGGAAGAGCAGCAGGCTACTGCGCTGGTTATCCAGTGCCAGGTTTCATGAATCCTGCGCCTGGGTTTGGAAGAGGATTTGGTTTCGGTAGAGGTGGGGGCAGAGGACGAGGCAGAGGCTTTCGCGGATGGTGGGGGGCTTATCCACCCGTATATCCCTATGCATACCAGCCGTCTTACACGTATCCTCCCCGCGCGTTTCCAGCAACACCATTACCACAATCGCCTGCAGACGAATTAGCAGCTCTGGAAGACTACAAGAAAGAAATGGAAGAGGAAAGAACCAGCATGGAACAGGAAATCAGCGACCTAGAAAACAGAATGAAAGAATTGAAAGAGAAACTTGAACAGGAGAAAAAGTAAGCCGTCAGGAAAGTGAGCATCTTTGAGTTTACCAATGAAACTTTTTCAATGTAGCAACTGCGGACAAACAATAGAGGTTCCACAAGGAGTCCCCAAACCACTGAGCTGCCCCAAATGCGGAGCACCCGCCACGATGATTCACCGAATAAACAAAGGCCCGCCTGGAGGAAGAAGAGGCGGAGGGCCTCCATGGCAGCGCACCATGCCCTAACATTCTCCCTTTTTTAGTTTTCTGGCTGATTCCGTATATGCTGGGAGGTGAACAAAAATTAAATTGAGAATAGCTGTTCCAACCAAAAGTCATGATGGTTTAGAGGATGTGGTTTCGGAGGTTTTCGGCAAGGCCAAAACTTTTACTATTGTTGATGCTGAGGATGATGAAGTTAAGAATGTGCAGGTTGTTGACAATCCAGCTTCATCCTACGATTATGGTTCTGGACCCGTCGCAGTGAAAACATTAGCAGATCTTAAAGTAAATCTAGTGGTAGCCAATGAACTTGGCCCAGGTGCTTCAGGTTTACTTGAACATCATAACATAAGGAAAATTTCTGTTAAACCCAACACAAAAGTCGCTGACATCATCAAAGAAGCCCTAATGAGATCAAAAAAGCGGAACAAGTATAAACAAAAGATTTCTTTTGATTAGGACAAACACTACAACCTGAATGGGGTAAGCGGATTCAATTGTCCAACAAGAAGAAGATAGGCATAATCATCTGTGACCGCTACAGCAGTTGCGCCGGCGGCAAATGCTTCAGAGCTTTAAAAAACAGAGAAGGAGCTTTCAGCATCTACAAAGACCACGAAGTGGAACTGGTAGGATACACTACCTGCGGAGGGTGTCCGGGTGGAAACGTGGAATACTGCGTGGAAGAAATGAAGAAAAATGGTGCCGAAGTTATTCATTTTGCAACAGGCATGGTCGTAGGTTACCCTCCATGCCCGTACATTGACCACTTCCATGACTTCATCAAACAAAAATACGGAGTAGATGTAATCATAGGTACGCATCCAATTCCGGAAAGTTATTACGAAAATCACACAGCTCTAGGAACTTGGGACACACCCGAGTGGAAAGAGAAAATTAAGCGAGTGTTAGGAGATGAGCAGACGCGACTGAAATATGGCTAAAGGGCAGGGCTTTAAGCCTGTGATGCTGCCGCAAAATTGAGAGTTACAAAAGAAGGCAAATTATTATGGATGAGGATCTGATCGCCGATTTCTTGAAAAAGACGAATGTGTTTGCCGTCGTAGGTGCTAGCAGAGACTCTAAAAAGTATGGTCATCAGGTTTACAGAGACTTGCGGAACGCTGGATATAGGGTTTATCCCGTAAATCCTAATGCAGACGAAGTTTTAGGTGATAAATGCTATCCAAGTCTTGAGGCTTTGCCAGTTAAGCCTGACGTTGTTGACATTGTGGTTCCGCCGAAAGTAACGGAAGCTATCGTTAAGACTTGCAAGAAGCTTAGGATAAGGAAAGTGTGGATGCAACCGGGCTCGGAGTCTGAAGCCGCGATTAGTTTTTGTGTAGAAAATGGTATGGACGTTGTTGATGGAGTTTGTGTTATGGTTGAAAGGAGAAGCAGGCAGAAAATGATGGGGGTATGAGTTGGGGAGGGAAGATGTTGTTAGAATCGCAAGGCAGAATCTTGAAATGGGTGAACGCTGGCACAAGAAGGTAAATTTTAGAGAAATATTATTCGGTTTTAATGGCGGTTCTATTTCGACTTTGGCGCTTCTTGCAGGAGTTACTGGCGGAGCACTTGCGCGCGGTCAAATACTAATCGCTGGGTTTTCCGGTGTTATTGCTGGAGCTATTTTCCATGGCTATAGGCGCTAATATCTCCTCTAAATCTGAGATAGAGCACCATAGAAGCGAGATTAAACGTGAAGAACAAGAGATTAGGGGGATCCCAGAGATAGAGCGGGAAGAGATTCGCCAGATCTACATGAAGAAGGCAAAGTTCACTAAAGAAGAGTTGGATATGGTTGTAAACCGCACAACAGGCGACGAGAAAACATTGTTGGACTCAATGATAAAAGAGGAGCTTGGACTCTGAAGAACGTTTTGAAAACCCAGTGAAAGTCGGCTTTATCATGCTAGCTGCCTTTGTCGCTGGTGGTTTCGTTCCGATTGTGCCGTTCCTTCTCCTGACAATTCCTCAAACAGGTCTCTTAGGTTCCTCTGTCGTGACCTTCGTGTCTCTCTTCTTAGTTGGAGTATGGAAAACAACCTTTACCAACAAGAACTGGCTGCGCTCTGGCTTGGAAATGGTCCTTGCGGGGATTCTCGCATCGGCAATTCCCTACTTAATCGGAGAACAACTATTACCCTCCATCCTTTCACAAATAGCTGGTTAAGCGAATACGATCTCAAAAAGTAGCAACATGATAACAGTAGCCGTCAAACTCGCGGAAAATGCTCTGAAAATCCTGCTCAGAGTTTAGAAACTGAACTCTCCAGCAGGATCCTTTTTATTGATTCTGTGCATATATAGTCTGATCTAGAAAAAGAGGTGGAAAAATGGAAGATGTTCAAAAAGAAGAGGTGAGATTTCCAATACTAGGTCAGAAGGCTCCGGATTTCGAAGCTGTGACAACTCAAGGGACGTTGAAGCTTTCAGATTATAGAGACACTTGGCTCGTGCTGTTCTCTCATCCAGCTGACTTCACACCTGTTTGCACGACAGAGTTTATTGCTTTTTCGAAAATCTACGATGAACTAAAGAAGAGGAATGTTGAACTCTTGGGTCTCAGTGTGGACAGCGTTTCCTCTCACATAGCTTGGATAAGAAACATCGAGGAGAAGATGGGTGTTAAAATACCATTCCCCATTATCGCAGACCTAAACAAAGAAATTGCCAAAAAATACGGGATGATACATCCAGAACAGAGCAAAACCGAAGCTGTTCGATGCGTATTCGTGATTGATCCAGAAAGCAAGATAAGAGCCATGATTTACTATCCTCTCACTACTGGCAGAAACATGAATGAAATCCTAAGGTTAGTAGACGCCCTGCAGACAACCGACAAACATAAAGTGGCTACACCTGCCAACTGGAATCCAGGCGATCCCGTTGTCGTTCCTCCTCCAGCAACAGCGGAACAGGCGAATGAGAGACTGAAAGAAGGTTACGAATGCAAAGACTGGTACCTCTGCACGAAAAAACTCCCAGAGAGCTGATATCATGCCCTGTGTATCTCCAGATGGAAAGCCTACATCAAGCGGAATGGCCTTGCTGAAATCGTTGAAGAATGAGGCGTTGTCCCCTGAGGAGGTAGCAAGCAAGACTGGTCAACCCTTATTCCGGGTGAGAAGTGGTCTTCGGGAACTCAAGAATGCTGGTTTCGTGGAAGAAGCAGAGGAAAAATACAGACTCTCCAAAAGTGGTGAAGCATCACTTCAATAATATCAGATGAAATGCGAGTCAGCTTTCCCCTTTATTTTTATGCAAAACACGCTGTTGTTGTCATCTGTCTCATTATGAGTTGTGCATCAAGTTTATGGAATGAATGCTATTTGCCTCACGTTACATTTAAAAGATGAACTCACCTAGCTCATCACTTCTGTACAGTTGGTGTTATGCATGAGTGAATATCCTCCTGGTAGTCTTCAAGACCGAGAAATGCTTGTGAAAATGCCGAAGGAAAAACTCCTTGACTATTTCTTCCTGCAGATTCGCAACATCTGGAGAGTGGACGGCATTTACTTCTTAGGCATTGAGAAGAAGTTTGGCACTGAGGCAGCAACAGAAATTGATGCAGGTGTTTGGGAGACTATGGCAACGATCGAGGCTAAGAGCCTACAACGGATGTTTAAAATTGGCGAAAACCCTGATGTAGCAACGATCATTGATCTTCTGCGCAAGTCCAGCTGGGCGTTGGATCAACCCTTCAAGACCATAGAAGTTGGTGATAAGCGGGCTACTTTGAGCATTGATAGGTGTAGGACTCAGGAGGCTCGTCTGAGCAAAGGTTTGTGTGAATTTCCTTGCAAAAAGGTGCGGTTTGGGTATCTGAGGAATTTTGCGAAAACTCTGAATCCAAAAGTGGAAGTGAATTGTTTGGTTTGTCCACCAGACAAACACCCTGAGAATCTCTGGTGCAAATGGGAGTTTACACTCTGATTTGAGGAGTTTACATAACGTTTTTTCTCAGTGTCCGCACTATTTCCTTTTTCGAAACAGCATAATGTCGTCTTTTTAGCATACGTAGAAGTCTTCTTCCCAGAGTTTTCCTGCTTCATCCACTATCTTTGCGACTGCTGAGTGGAACTCGTCGTTTTCGAAGTTAATCATCTGTATGTAGGCTAGGGTGTTTTTGATGTTGCCTCGGCTCGCGTCCAGACGATTGGATAGTATGGTGTTTGGGCTATTCATATGCCCGTCTTGTTTTCTTGTGTACTTCTTGTCGCTGAAGCGGAGGTCGCAGTTTCGGTGCAGTCATTTTTGAATGCTGTCAGTATCTGCAACATGTCGCATGTCGTCTTTGCAGACTTTTGGGTCCGTGTGCATAGTATTAGCGTTCACGTAAGCTGACTAGTTTCTCTGACTATATGGTGTCATCTCGCAAGGTAAGCGTGCTTGAAGTGAGCAGAATCCATGACTCTATCGTTGTTTTTCTCTGTCGTCTACTCGTCTTCGTGCCGCGCTACTGTTTATTGAGGCTAATGCTCCCAGGTCCCCTACTGTTGCATACTCCAACGTCTCTAACGGTAATGCCATGATTATTGCGTTGGCAGCTTCTTTGCTTGCTTCACTTACCGCCGCTAGAATTCTCAGCTGCATTGCATTCGGGTCTTTCATGTTTTCGGCTACTTGTTTAAGGATGCGCGATGCCTTCATTTCGGCGTCTGCCTTTATCACAACTGCCTGTGCTTCCCTCTCTGCTTCTGCCTTTACTGCTAACGCTCTTTTCATGTCATCAGGGAGTGATTTTGTGCACGTTTAACATCGGTCTCTTGCCGTAAATCCTTGGATTTCGAGACAAAAATGACGATTTAGAGACAGTGCCCTACGCCCCACACTTTGGACAATTCATCGACTTTGTCCTTGAAAGCATTTGCAACGCGTGCGCTTTCCCGACACCAAAAGTGACGTGGCCGACAGAGCATTTCACGATGATTTCCAGTTCAATCCTTAGCCTCTACCACAAAACTCCATATTGTGCCCCCACTCCTCGGAGCAACGTGCATCATACCTTTGGATCCATTTTAGGAATACGCTTCTCCAATTTTGGCGGCCTTCCTTATGCTCGTCCAGAATAAACCTGTTTAGAAAGAGAACCACGAATGTTGTATTGTCTGTTTACGTCTTGTTTGGCAATTTCCGCATGTAGAAGATGTTCCCTTCGTAATCAAGCTCTTTAAGCTTATCTTCTTCCAATAATCTTTCAATTAAACGCCAGTCCGAATTTGCCTTCCTCAAAAATTGCATGACAGCCTCTTTACGCATAGGATGAACTGCCATTATGCTCAGTAAGTCTTCTTCAACATTTCCTGTAAAGGAAAAGGCGTTGCCTTCGTAGCCTATTAAATATTCAACCTTGTTTGCACCGAGTCTTTTGGTGAATACCTGAAAAGCATCGTTTACGATTTCTTCTCTGGCGGGCTTAACCCATTTTTCCGTCGGCGGCCTCGTTGGAACAGCAATGTAAGCCTTCTTCAGACTTTTCAAATTTTTAAGGAACCCCGCTATCCTGTCAAATTCCTCTCTATAATCTATGCCGCCAATAAGCATTGTTTCACTGATGATCGTTCCCTTAAACTCCTTTGCAAATTCCGCTATGCCCTCCAGAACCATGCTCAGCTTCAAGTCCTTATGAGGCCTGTCTACTCTTCTCCACAAATCCTCGTCTAAGGCGTCCACCTTAAAAGAAACCACATCAGCATCCAGCAAATCCTTTTTCACATCCTCCCGCCAAACCAGCGAAGAATTAGTCAAGACAGCTGTTGAAATTCCGATTTGCCTCAGCAGCGATATCTCCTTGCCTAGGTTGACGTCCAATGTTGGCTCTCCATCAGGAACAAAAGCTAGGTAATCGATCTTCTCCCTTCTCAGGGCTGCCTCGTGAACTTTCCTTTTAACCTCATTGAAAACATCCTCTGCCCCGTAGAAGACCTGCCTCTGCATCGTCAAGTTCTTAGTTCTTCCCACTTGGCAGTAAACGCAAGAGTATGAGCAGTTTTTTGCTGGAATATTGTTTATCCCTAAACTTCGCCCAAGACGCCTTGACGGAACAGGACCAAAAGCGACCGTTTTCTCGTCAACCAACCCTGTCATGACCTTTTGAAAGCGTTTCCCACCCTTTAAGGATCAGCATGGCTTTTTCAGATATTCCTTATTTCAGTTTGAACCTATTCAGCCAAACTTTTGGTATCGGCTAAATGCCTTTTTGTCTCATTAACTACTTAGCTCTTTGACTTCCTTTTTGCCTTCCTGTAGCTCTTTTTCCTGTTCCTTATCGCTTATCAACAACAAAGCTTGAAACTCGCCCACATGCGTTTTCTCTTCTTTTGCTATGTCCAAGAGAATTCTCTTAATATCAGCGTTTTCAGTCATGGCTGCCATCTGCTCATAAAGATTTATGGCGTCCAATTCGGCAATAATCCCAGCTCTCAATATTTCCTTGTCCAAGCTTTCTTTCTTTATTCTTTCAAGGTTTATCGGAATTCTTGACAACAAGTTTATCACCTCTTTTCTCTGCTTGTGAATAACTCTTATTTAAGAGACTGCTTTTTCGACATTAACGCGGAGATTTTTTGCCAAATAACCTCAATTTCTTTTGTAACGGCACTTCTCGGAGAGTATTCTATGATGGTCTTTCCAGCGACCATGGCTTCCGAAACTTCGGGGCTGAAAGGGATGTTGCCAACAGTCTCTACACTGTTTTCCCTGCAAAAACTCTCAATTTTCTCGGTGTTATCCTTGTTTATGTCGTACATGTTCACGCAAACAAATGGCAGCACATCAAAATGCGCCAACAGTTGCAATGCCCTCTTAAGATCGTGAATCCCCGACATTGTTGGTTCGGCAACAACCAAGCCAGCATCTACCCCCGTAACCGAAGCTATGACTGGGCAGCCTATCCCAGGCGGGCCGTCTATTACCGTCAGGTCGATATGCTCTTTTTCAGCTAGCATTTTGGCGTTTTGCCTCACTAATGTCACGAGTTTTCCAGAGTTCGATTCGCTGGGACTCAGCAGCGCGTGAGACATGAAACCATACTTTGTCTTTGAAATGTAAGTGTGCCCAGAAATCCTTTCAGTCAAGGCTATGGCGTTTAGCGGACAGACTATGGTGCAGACACCGCAACCCTCACAAGCATATGGATCTACCCTAATGTTTTCTGTTATCGCGTCGAATCTGCATTTTTCTCTGCATAAACCGCATCCAGTACATTTTGTTTCGTCAATCACGGCTAACTTCGAACCCTTAAACTCCTTCGTTTCAATTATTTGCGGATGCAAAAGCATATGCAGGTCAGGCGCATCCACATCACAGTCAGCTACAACCATGCGGGCCAAGGCTGCAAAAGAGGCAGTTATCGTTGTTTTGCCCGTTCCGCCTTTTCCACTTAAGACAGTGAGCTGCTTCATTTGCCAACCAGCTCCGCTACGCTGTTGAAAAGAGTCTGGAACCTTGTCTTCCACTCTGGCATTTCCAGACTGAAAGGTATGCCTCTGGAATAGAGCTCGGCTATTCGTCTCTGATATGGAATTTCAAGCAATATTGGAATGGTTTTCTCTTTGCAGTATTCGTAGATTTTCCTGTCGCCAATGCCTGCACGATTGACTATGACTCCCAAAGGAATTTTCATGTTTTCTAGGACTTGAACAATTATTTTCAAATCATGAAGACCAAACGGCGTTGGTTCTGTTACGAGAACGCAGAAGTCGCTGCCGCAGACTGTCTGTATTACGGGACACGAGGTGCCTGGCGGCGAATCAAGAATCACGTTTTTGCCGCTTTTGATATGCCTCTTGACTTCTCTTATAACTGGAACGGCCATTGGCTCGCCCACCTCAAGCTCTCCATAAACAAGCTCCAAGTCGCCAGCAGAGCCACGCAACAAAGTTCCAATTTTATGCTTGCCCTCGATCATTGCCTTCTTGGGGCAGATGAGTAAACATCCGCCACAACTGTGGCATAACTCCGGAAAGACCAAGATTTTCTCCGCGCCAGCAAAGAGAGCATTATATTGACAGAAATCGGCGCATTTTCCACAGTGATCACACATTTTCTCATTTACGAACGGAACAGAAACAGTGACGGGACGAGTCTCGTTTGTCTTTGGATTCAGAAACAGGTAAGCGTTCGGCTCTTCAACATCACAATCTAAAAACTGAACGTTTTCTATTGAAAGTGCCATGTTCACGGCTACTGATGTTTTTCCAGTTCCCCCCTTTCCGCTGGCAATTGATATGATCATTTACGTAGACTCTTCAGGTTGACCACGCTGGAAGATGCGTAAACTCTCCTGCCGATTATATTTCTGAACGACCCTTTGTTTTCTCATACTCTGCAATTGCCTTTCGCAGTGCTGTTATAGCAAGCTTGGGGCAATCAAGTTTCGTTTTTGGTAAACCGCCTAGTTTTTTTAACACATCGTCTTCTGTTATCTTCTTTGCTTTATCAATAGTTTTGCCTTTTACGAGCTCGATCATCGCAGATGCCGAGGCGGCTGAGCCTGGACAGCCTAAATAGTAAAACTTGGCATCCTTTATGATGCTAGCACTGTCAATCTTCAGGCATAATTTTATGATGTCTCCACATGAACCAACATAGGTTGTGACAACATCAGGATCTTCTATTGTTCCCACGTTGACATTGTTTACGTATAGTTCGATAGCTTTCCTAGAATACCCTGACTCCGCCAATAATTTCAGTTCTTCTTCAACCAGCTTCTTTGACATTCCTCCACCTTCAAAACTATGCGCTATCAGCTTTTGGCCACCGTTCTAATGGTGGCGGGCATGATGGCATCCTTCTGTCAGTTCCTGAAGTTCATCATCTTTGTAGGCGGCAACTACATCTTCGACCGTGTTCGCGTTAGCCTTTAACACCGCCACTCCTGCGCTTTGAAAAGTACTTAGACCTCTTGGGCCCATTCCGTAAACTATGAGTGCATTCGGTTTTAATTCCAGAATATTATCGTGGGCGTATCCCATGCCACCCGCATGCTCACCAACATTCGACACTGTTTTCACGCTTGAAACATTTCCATCATCGTCCAGTTCAACAACAGCGAAGTAGGGGGCTCTTCCAAAATGCTCAGCTACATGCGCGTTTAAACCGTTTTCATCTTCTACTGGAACCACGACTCTAGCGCCCATAACATCACCTCCTCATTCTTGTTTTTCCAAAGTGTTCATCGACTGTAGAAGCGTCTGTTTCCTTTAGCTCTCCCATCTTGTACTTTTCAAAGACTCCTCTGACAGTTCCGCTGGCACCTGTTATTATTTTTACTCCCGCTGACTTTAATGCCTGAAACGCATTTGGTCCCACGTTTCCCGTTATCAGCACGTCTACTCCTCTCTTTGCCAGTGTTTGAGCTGCTTGAATTCCTGCACCGCCCATGGCGCCTGCTGCCGCATTAGGAATTGCTTCGAAAGCCATGTTTTCAGAATCAACTATTGTAAGGTACGCAGCTCTGCCAAATCTTGGATCAACTTGGGCATCTAAGCTGTTTCCAGACGCAGTCACACATATTTTCATTCATTTTACCTCCATCTTCTTCATTCTTTCATTGTTCTTCAAGAATTCCTCAACCTTCCCGGCGATTTCCATGAAGGATTTTGACGCCGGAGAATCGGCATGTTCAACTATGAACGGGGCGCCCCTGTCCGAGTCTTGACATACCGTTTGATCTATCGGTATAGACCCGAGAAAAGGGATTCCCAGCTCTTCAGCCATTTTTCTCCCACCCCCTGACTGGAATATGTCGACTTTGAACCCACACTTGGGACACACAAAGCCGCTCATATTTTCTATTATGCCTATTATTGGCATTCCAAGCTGACGTGCAAAAAAAGCAGACTTCCTCACAACAATCTGTGATACCTCGGAAGGAATAGTAACTATCACCACACCATCCATTTCTGGCAGAAGCTGAGCGATGCTGAGAGGCTCATCGCCCGTGCCAGGAGGCAAGTCTATGAGCAAAACGTCCAAGTCTCCCCAAACGATGTCTGACAAGAACTGACGTATGGCCGTCATCTTCAGAGGCCCGCGCCAAATGACTGGCGAATTCTCGTCAGGCAGCAGAAAATCCATGGACACCACTTTGATGCCCAACGGCCCTGAAGCAGGGAACGCGCCTGGAGGCCCAACTTGGAGTCTTTGACCAGCTATTCCGAGCATCTTGGGCACACTTGGTCCGTGAATATCCGCGTCCAATATACCAAGCTGATTGGCATGCCCGTGCATGGCAAATGCCATTGCAAGATTTACAGTCACTGTGCTTTTACCGACGCCGCCTTTGCCGCTTATCACGGCTATCTTATGTCGGATTTTGTCCATTCTTTCCTTGACTTTCTTTTCTTGTTCAATCATCTCATTTCTTCTTTCAGGGATTGCATGCACAGTGCCAGCCATTTTGACATCTCCATTCATGAAGAACTAAGTTTAATAAATAAACAAGATTAAATAGTTTGTGTTTAGAAAACAAAGGTGGGAAGCTACAACTTGGATGATGTGGACAGGAAGATAATCTCGCAGCTTGAGCTTGATGGTCGGACAACGCTCGAACAGCTTGCGAAAATTACAGGGTTAACCAGCATGGGAGTGAAAAAGAGATTCGACAAACTCCTTGAAAAAGGCATCCTGAAAGTTTCAGCATTGGTCAGCAGCAAAAAACTGAACCTCCACGCAGCTGTTGTCCTCATTGAAATCGAAAGTTCTGAAGCAATGCAACGGCTTCTTGAAAGATTCAAAGATTGCCCACGAGTGGTTCATATTTTAACAGCACTGGGCGGCTTCAATCTGATCGCCATAGTAGTGGCAGAAGACAGTGACACACTAGAGAGCATATCCGTAGAAAAATGCTCGTTAAGGAGCAGTAAAGGCATAAGAAGGTCCGAATTCTACCCCATCGGCAACATTCACTATTCACAGTTTCTGCCTGTCAGAGAATATCTTGCGCATAAAAAGATGACGCGTACACCCTGCAATGTTGACTGCAGCACCTGCAACAGATATAAGACGAAAAAATGCGTCGGATGCCCAGCCACAAGCTATTACACGGGCATACTCTGAGACAGAACAAAAAAACTGAACGACATGGTGTGTTGAAATGAACAGTAAGCATGTCTCGCTAAGAGAAGTTGATGGCGTAGAAACGATAAGCCTAGTCGACAACTCTGTGGATTTTGCATCTTCCATCGGAAGAGAAGACGTTGAACAGGTTCGAGAATGGGTGACGAAGCGTCATGGGGAAGAATGGGTCAAGAAACATTTTCAGCTTCCAGTTGCTGAACACGGGTTTTCCATGCTGATCCGCATTTTTGTGGATGACAAGATCCACAGTGTTCTGTTTGACACTGGCGTGAGCAGAGAAGGAGCCGTAAACAACGCAAAGAGAATGGGGCTGGACCTGACACGAGTGGAGGCCATTGCATTATCGCATGGACATTACGACCACTTCGGCGGACTGACTGAAGTGGTTAAAGCCATTGGCAGGGAAAACTTGCCGATCATCGTGCATGAGGACATGTTCAAAAAGAGGGGCGTGGCAAACTCGGACGGCAGCATACGGAAATATCCTCACTTCCCAGAAGAAGAACAAGTTAAACCAGCCAAGTTTCTTGCAACGAAACAACCATACTTGCTTGCAGAAGACACGGTGCTAGTCACAGGGGAAATTCCTCGCAAAACAGACTTCGAGAAGGGATACCCTCAACAACGCACGTTCATTAATGGTCAGTGGCAGCCAGACCCGTGGGTCTGGGATGATCGAGCCCTTGTAATCAACATCAAGCACAGGGGGCTAGTCATATTATCAGGCTGCGCTCATGCAGGAATCATAAACACCACACTCTATGCAAGGCAAATCACCGGCGTCACAAAAGTTCACGCTGTACTCGGCGGCTTTCACCTAGCAGGAAAAGAATATGAAACAAGGATAAGGAGAACCGTGAAGGGTCTGGAACAGCTGAAGCCCGCGTTGATAGCACCTTCGCATTGTACTGGTTGGAGAGGCTCATTTGCCATTGCCAAAGCTATGCCGCAAGCTTTCGTGTGGAACAGTGTTGGGAACCTCTACTACCTTTAGATCCTTGCCAACTATGCAGCAAGCCTCGTAATCAGGTCATGTTAAAAAGAAAGTTAAAACGTTAAAAGAAAACAGTGTTACTTCAAAATTCTCAGGCTGTATTCCGCTTTCACTCCTGCCTTTTCAAACAGTTTTCCAACGGGGCAGTTCTCTAATGTTAACTTGAAGATTCTTTGCATCCTGTCTTCGGGGGCGTCAGCCTTTGCTGCCACTTCAAATCTCACCTCGGTTATCGTCCCTGCTTCCTCTGTCTTAATTGCTTCCATGTTGACCTCTAAATCTTTCAGTGGAACCCTCATCTTCTTTGCTGTTAACGCGAAGATCGTAGCAATACAGCCAGCATAACTCATTGCGCCAAGTTCAAGAGCCGTCGGCCCCATGTCAGTTCCAAGTTCAGGCGGCAAATCCAAGCACAGACTGTGAGACCTGCCGTCGTCCACGGCTATTCTAAGGTCCTTGACCAATTTTGCTGTCAAGTGAAGTTTCTGCACCAAACTGCTTCACCTCCAAAAACAAAATAGAAAACATCCTCATCTGGACCTAATACAGGTCTCCATTCCTCAACTCTCTCTTCCATTCCAGAAACCCCTGTTCCTCTAAGCTTAAGGAAATTTCGTGCTGCATTATATATTTCTTGTTTCGAAAAGTGAGAAAAACGAACCAAAAAGTGCGGGTAGCGGACCAACGCCCCAGGTTACCCCTCGCTAGAACGGACAGAAAAGAAGCTTAAGTGTAGAAGAGTCTTAGCCATGCATAAAGAAAGAGTAGAAAAAACAGCACCAGAAGCAAACCTTATCGAGTCGGGAATATGCAGCCCAGCTTCATCCAGGAGTTGAATGCGCCCTGTCGTCTGCTTCTTCACATCTTATCTTTGCACACCTCTGGAAGTTAAACCCACGATTAGAGCAATGCCAATAGATGCTCCAACGAACCCGCCGATCATGTGCAGGCCCGCCCACCCAAGGACGCCACCCCACCTTTCCAACGCTGGCGTAGCCATAAAGAAGACCCCTATTATTGCACCTGCAACTGAGGCTGAAACAAGGGAAGCAAACATAACTGACACGGTAGCAAACGACGCTTTCCTGAAAGATCTGTCATATCCGGCAAATCTCATTATTACATCAAACACGGCACAGGCTGCCGTGAAACCAAAAAAGTGAACTCCACCAGGGTTAAAGATGAAGTTTACAACTGTAGCGACAAGCCCCACCGCAGTCACTGCGCCAAACTTCCTGACCCACCAAGCAGTGAGTGCAAGGATTGCAAACCCGATCATGTCGCACAGTACGGGCACTCCAAACATTCTGAAAACTATCGGAGCGAAGATGGAACTCAAGACGCCCCACAGTGCAGCAAACATTGCTATAGCGGCTACTTCTCGAGTGTCAAAATATGTCATGCTCATGGCTCCAGTATTACAAATCAACAGAATCGTAACACTTAGTATAAAAGCTTTCCTCACCAAAAATGCATGTGGAAAAGTGACCAAATACCAAAAAACAAGGAATGAGCGGCCGATATGAAAATCT
>Ga0315282_10010675_pt1 | contig 14350 bp, 9 predicted proteins | sample YL17G07_20_MG_FD_203693 | JGI IMG/M metagenome (GOLD analysis project Ga0315282, IMG submission 203693) | Sediment microbial communities from Yellowstone Lake, YNP, Wyoming, USA - YL17G07_20 | ecosystem: Environmental > Aquatic > Freshwater > Lake > Sediment | place: USA: Wyoming | collected...
ATACGAAGACACATTAGTTAACATAACATTCATTATCAGACTCATAAGAAACGGTCCGTAAACCCCCCCTGTGCATGGATTGTGGAAGCCACGCGCTCTTCCTCCCCCCTCCCTCGGCAGGCGAACCGCCGATGCAAGCGCCTGAGGCCGAAGACCCAGCAATCCCGCCAGCTCGCTTCTTGGCTCTGGGGTCTCGGCTCCGTGCCCCAGACGTCAGGCTCCCCAGGTGGCTTCGCGACGTTCGAGACCGGCCTCAGCCGCGCGTGCTGAACTCGATCGGGCTGTGGAAGGGATAGCGCTCGATCTCGCCGCCCCTCGTGTTGACGACGACGAAGAAGGCGAGGCTGTTGCCGGCGCTGTCGCCGAGGGCGCCCAGCGGGACAGCGATTTCGAGGATGCGGCCGGCCGCCGCTTCGGCGTCCTGCTCGGCTCGCGCCCTCCACCGGCCGTCGGCGCCCTGCGCCTCGAGCGTCGCCGCGAGGGTCGGCCCGACCCGCCGGACCACCAGCCGGAGGCCCGCCGGGTGCACAAAGGCGAGGACGATCTCCAAGCCAGCCCCGAGCAGCCTCTCGACGCGGTCGGCGGCGTCCACCCGCACGACGAGACGTGCGCCGTCGCAGCCGAAGAAGATGGCAGTCACACGGTCGGTCGCCTCGGAGGACTGCCGCATCGCGCCGAACACCCGCCGCAGCACCGGGTACCCGGCGGGCGCCCATTCGTCCTCGTTGCTGACTTCCCCGTCGATCACCGGCCGCACCCTCGCCGTCGGCGGGACGATGGCCGTGCGTTTCAGGCCGACCGAGATGTTCGTCGCGTAAAGCTCGTCGGGCACCGGCCGGCCGAGCGCGCGGTAGGCGTTCCGGACGTGCCCGCGAAAGAGCGCATCGAACTCGTAGTCCTGGTCCGAGAAGTGATCGTCGCCGTACCACCAGAACCAATCGCTGCCTTCGGCGATGAACAGTTCCTCGCGCGCCCGCTCGCGGGCCGCGGCATCGACCTCGGTGGCTTCGTCCAGGACCGCGCGGGCGGCCGAGAGCTGCATCCACGCCTTCTGGTCGTCCGCGTGGCCGATCCAGATGTAGAAGTCGCCGCCGGCCCACGACCCGGGCAGCAGTCGCCGCAGCGGCGCCGCCCGCTCCCCTGCCGCCTCGGACATCGTGACCGTCCGCAGCTCGGGGTGCTCCGAAAGCCGCCGGTAGAGCGCACGCAGGAATGGCCGGCCCCCGCCCTCGAAGTTCTCCCAGGCGTTCTCGCCATCGAGGGCGATCAGGATCACGGCCTCCTCTCCGCCAGTCTGCGCAGCGTAGCGCCGCCCGGCCTCGACGATGCGTCCGACCAGGTCCGCGGCCGCCGCCTCGCTGGGCCAGCTCGCATAGGTGAAGCCGATCAGGTCCGAGAGCACGTGGTCGCGGAACAGGCAGCGGAGGCGGTCGGCGCCGATCGTCAGCTCGTACGGGCGGTAGAGCGGCTCGGGGTGCTCCAGGTATCCGGCGCTGTCCCGGGTGAAGGCGATGCCGAGCGCGCGGGCGAGGATCAGCTCGTCGGTCGCCATCCAACCGAGCCCGAGTCGGGCGGCGAGCGGCACGATCGCCTCCGACACGCTCCCCTCGGGCGGCCAGAAGCCGCGCGGCATGGTCTCGAAGAGACGCTGATGGCAGGCGACGCCGCGCGCGAGCTGCTCGGCGGCGTCCTCGGGATGACGGAACCGGAACGGCAGGCGCAGATCGGGCCGCACCTGGGTGTATGCGTCCGTATCGCACAGCAGGGGCAGGATCGGGTGGTAGAAGGGCGAGGTCGAGAGTTCGATCTGCCCGGTGCGACTCGCCTCGCGATAGGCAGGGATGGTGCGGCCGATCAGCTCGCGCTCGACCTCGCGGACCACCCGCTTGTCGTCCTCGGTAAAGTTGGCGCCCTTGGCGATCATGTGGCGCACGCGGCTGTCGCCCTCGAGGTAGTACGGGTCGATCCACGCCAGCGACTGCCACACCTGCAGGTCGCGGAAGTCCTGCTCGCTGAAGCGCGCCGCCGCCCGCTTCCAGTGCTCTTCCGACTCGCCGGTGCCCTCCTGCTCGCGCTTGCGCAGTAGCTCCGCGTACCGGGGCCGGGGCTCGATCAGGCGTGCGCGCTGCGCGTGGAAGAAGTTGGCGACGAGGAACACGCGCTCGTCCGGCGCGAGCGTGGCCGCCGGCGTGACGGCGAGTTCTAGGTAGCGGTCGCGGGCCCGGCCGTGGGCGAGGTCGTCGAGCTGGACGAGCAGCGACGGCACCAGGTTGAACGTGGCCCGCACGGAGGGGAACTCCTGGAGCACCCGCACCATGCCGTAGTAGTCCTTGAGCGCGTGCAGGCGCACCCAGGGCAGCACCTGCTCGTGCGTATCGAGGTCCCCGTAGTACGGCTGGTGCATGTGCCAGAGGATGGCGACTTTCGTCATGTGGTATCTTTCAGCCGCAGGTGTCCGCGCGTTGGGCGGTGCCCGAGCCCGGGCCCCGGCGTCGTGCCGCGCACTTCATGTACCGGATCATCGACCGATACGTCGTCCGCGAGATCGGGCCGCCGTTCCTGATCCTGCTGCTGATGCTCACCTTCGTGCTCGAGATGCAGCCGGTGATGGACATCGCGGACAAGCTCATCGCCAAGGGCGTGGCCTGGAGTGTGATCTTCAGGATGCTGCCCACGCTGCTCCCGCAGGCGCTGGCGCTCACCATCCCGATGTCGCTGCTCATCGCCCTGCTCATGGCGCTGGGCCGGCTCTCGGCCGATCGCGAGTGGGTGGCGCTGCAGGCGTGCGGCGTGAGCGCGTATCGGCTGCTGCGGCCCATCGGTATCGTCGCGGTCGCCGGTTGGGCGGTGACCAGCTACATCATAATCGTGGCGCTGCCGTCGGCCAATCAGACGTTCCGCGAGATCAGCTACGGCGTGGTGGCGTCGCGCGCAGAGGGCGAGGTGAAGCCGCGCGTCTTCTTCGACGACTTCCCCAACATCGTCCTCTACGTGCGCGACGTGCGGCCGGGCGTGGCCGGGTGGTCGGACGTGTTCGCCGCCGAGACCAGCCGCCCCGGGCAGCCGGTCGTCTACCTCGCGAAGCGCGGGCGCATGGCGATCGACCGCGCCAAGCGCACGGTGTCGATGGTGCTCGAAGACGGCAGCAGCCATACGACCGGGCGCACGTCGGGCGCGTCAGGCACCCAGGCCGCCGACACCTACGAGGTGAGCCAGTTCCGCCAGGTCGTGCTGAACCTCGATCCCGAGACGGTGTTTCCGCGCAGCGGCCCGCAGAAGGGCGATCGCGAGATGACGGTCGCCGAGCTCCAGCAGCGCATCGTGGAGTTGCGGCGGCAGGGGCTGTCGCCGGCGATCACGATCATGGAGCTTCAGAAGAAGTACTCGATCCCGGTGGCCTGCCTCGTGTTCGGCGTGATCGGCCTGGCGCTCGGCATCAGCACCCGGCGGGAGGGCAAGCTGGCGAGCTTCGTGCTCGGCATCGCGGTCATCTTTGTCTACTACGTGGTCATGTGGCTGGCCCAGTCGCTCGCGCGGGGCGACTACGTCTCGCCCTGGGTTGCGATGTGGCTGCCCAACCTGTTCCTCGGCGGCGTCGGCGCCGGCATGCTCATGCTGCGCGCGGCGGGCGTGGAGCGCTTCCGGATCCTGCTGCCGTTTCTCTCACCGGCTGCCCCGCCCGCCGGAGGCGACGCGGCCGCGGCGCCGGACGCGCGTTCCCGCCAGCGGGTGGTCGTCGTGGTCCGCGTGCCACGGTTCTCGCTGCCCCGCCCAAACATCCTGGACGGCTACATCGCCCGGATCTATCTGCGCATCCTGGCTCTGGCCTTCGCGGGGCTGCTGAGCATCTTCTACATCTCGACCTTCCTCGACCTCTCGGATCGGGTGTTCCGGGGCACGGCGACGATCGGGTTGTTGCTGGATTACCTCTACTACGCGACGCCGCAGTTCATCTACTTCGTGCTGCCGTTGTCGGCGTTGATCGCCACGCTGGTGACGATCGGGCTGCTGACCAAGAACAGCGAGCTGGTGGTGATGAAGGCGTGCGGCATCAGCCTCTACCGCGCGGCGCTGCCGCTGCTCTTCTTTGCCGCGCTCGCCAGCGGGGCGCTCTTCGTGCTGGAGGAGAACGTGCTGCCGGCTGCCAACCGACGCGCGGAAGGCATCAACCATCAGATCCGCTTCGGGGCGCCGCGTACTGTCAACGTGGTGGAGCGCAACTGGATCGCGGGCAAGGACGGCGAGATCTATCACTACGTGTACTTCGATCCGCGCCGGCAGACGCTCAACCGGCTGTCGATCTACGAGTTCTCGCCCGGCACCTGGCGCCTGGTCCGGCGCACCTTCGTCAATGAGGCGGCGTTCGATCCCCACGCTCGCACCTGGCACGCACGCGACGGCTGGGTGCGCGAGTTCTCCCCGCTCGATGCCGCATCCGACCAGCCCCTCGTCGTGCCGTCCGCCTACAGGCCGTTCGCCTCGCGGGAACTCCGGCTCGAAGGGCCGGAGTACTTCGCGACGGAGCAGCCGGATGCCGAGCGAATGACCTACTCGCAGTTGAAGCAGTACGTCGGCGAGTTGCAGGCCAGCGGCTTCAACGCGGGGCCGTACCTGGTGGCGCTGCACCGGAAGCTGGCGTTCCCCTTCGTGGCCCTCGTCATGACGCTCATCGCGGTGCCGTTCGCCGTGACGACCGGCCGCCGGGGCGCGCTCTACGGTGTGGGCCTCGGGATCGTGCTGGCGATGGTGTACTGGATTACCGCGAACATCTTCGCGGCGATCGGCAGTGGCGGGCTGATTGCGCCCACGCTGGCCGCCTGGGCTCCCAACCTGATGTTCGGCGCCGGGGCGGCGTACCTCCTGCTGACGGTCCGCACCTGAATGTGCGCTACTTGGCTTGTTCGAGGCGGACGTCTTCGAGCCAGATCGTGCCCGAGGTGCCGGGACGCGAGTTCACCGTGTCCACGACGAACAGGATCATGTCGGCCTTCTTGAGATCCGGCTGGTATGTCGAGGTGGCACCGGCCGGGCGCATCTCGTCGAGGAACACGGTCACGTCCTGTGCGGTCTCGTCGAGGTAGACCGATCGCACCCAGCGCTCCCCTGCCCCGCCGTTCGGTGCGCGAACCTGGACCGAAAGCCGCATGGGGTGGTCGCTTCCCGCCCGAAACGACAGCCGATCCGCCGTGCTGATGGCATCGGCCGGGACGGGCCGTGCGAGAGCAACGAAGGGCGACACGGCGGGCTTCGAGGCGAGCGTGTAGCGCAGCGACAGGCGGGGCGAGGCCGCCACGGGCGAGGAGAGGAGGCCATGCGAACGCGGGTCGTGCTCGAGATGCCACTCGGCCGCATCGACGGCTAGCGGGATCCGTACGGCCGCGGGCGGGCGCGTGAGGAGTGTCCGCGTCTCGAAGTCCCCCCCGACGTAGATCGGGTTGCTGACGACCCATGGAATCGGCGGCGCGCCGGGCGCATTCGGGAGCCTGACCTCGACCCGGTATGTCGCCGTCACCGGCCCCACGGCCTCCTCCAGCCGCGTGCCGCGTACCTCGCGCAGCGGCCGGCCGTCCTGCAGCAGCAGCATCGACGTCCCGTCCGGGCCGTTGACCGCGGCGCCCAACCGGACGGGGCCCGCCGTTTTCAGCACGTCGCCTTCCCTTGCCGAATACGGCCCGCTCGTCGCCTCGAAGTCGAACGTCGCCGGCGTGGCCAGGCCGTCGATCGCCGTATAGACATGGCCGGCCTGGATTGCGCCGAGCAGCGCCGCCGCATCCTGGCCGGCCTCGCTGGTCCACCGTGCCGGCAGCTCGACGCGGATCGCGAAGGTCGCAAAGACCGCCTGATACGACGGGAGGCGTACGAACGCGCCGTTCTCGTACGGGTCCGTGGCGCTGCGCAATCCCAGCCGGGCGTGCGCGTCGTGTCCCGCCATGGCGACGACGCGCCGCCGCGTGGTGAGCGCATCGTACCGCCGCAGCACGGGGTCGGGCCGCTGCAGCATCAGGGCGAGCGATTCGGGACCGCGGAAGAAGTAGTCGACGAACACGCGGGCCAGGCGCGTGCCCGGCTCGTCGCGCCATTCGCTGTCGGCGTTCAGCCACTCGAGCCCGTCGAAGGGCGCCGTCCACTCCCGCCATCGGAGTTGTGGTTTGGGTGAGCCCGGGTGCGCCGCGACGCCGAACCCGCCCAGGCGCCGGACGTCTTCGACCACGTCGCGCGGCTCTCCGCCGAGCGGATAGGGCGACGGCTTCATGCCGAGCGCCGCGTAGTGGCCGCCCTCGGTGCTGATCTCGACCCCATCGATGCAGAGCACGCCATGCCGGTACCCGGGTGGATCCGGCTCCCGCGTGCCGTCGCCGTGGTCGGTGAGGATGACGAACTGCAGGTTCGCGCGTGCGGCAGAGGCGGCGATCTCGCCTACCGTCCCGGTGCCATCGGACCGCAGGCTGTGGACATGGAACGCCCCGGTCACGGTCAGCGGCCTCCCGGCGCCGGCCGGGCCCGCGGGCTCGAGCGAGAGCCGGCGCGGCGGCACCGTGAATGCCGCAAGAAGCAAAACGGCGGCAACCGGTGCCGCCGTGACGACCGCCACGCTCCTGAGGATCTTCATTCGTCATCCGGGGACCGTGGAGACGCGGCAGGTCCCCACCGATCCCCGGTCCGTGATCCCATCCCTGTACCCTGTCTAGGTCCCTTCCTGCCAGGCCTTCAGGTACTCCTGCTGTTCGCCCGTGAGCGTGTCGATGGCGATCCCCATCGACGCGAGCTTCAGGCGCGCGATCTCCTGGTCGATCTCCGAGGGCACGGGGTAGACCTTCTTCTCGAGGCTCTTGCCGCGCGTGACCAGGTGTTCGAGCGACAGCGCCTGGTTGGCGAAGCTCATGTCCATGACGGAGGCCGGATGCCCTTCGGCGGCCGACAGGTTGATCAGCCGGCCCTCGGCCAGCAGGTACAGCGCGCGGCCGTCACCCAGGCGGTACTCGCGCACGAACGGGCGGACCTCGCGCTGCGCCGTGGACAACGCCTCGAGGCCGGGGATGTCCAGCTCGACGTTGAAGTGGCCCGAGTTGCAGACGATGGCGCCGTCCTTCATCACGCGGAAGTGTTCCTTGCGGATCACGCTCTTGTTGCCGGTGATGGTGACGAAGACGTCCCCGATCTTCGCCGCCTCGGCGATCGGCATCACGTCGTAGCCATCCATGACCGCCTCGATCGCCTTGACCGCGTCGATCTCGACCACCACGACGCGAGCGCCCAGGCCCCGCGCGCGCATCGCGACGCCCCGGCCGCACCAGCCGTAACCGCACACCACGATGCGCGAGCCGGCCATCAGCACATTGGTGGCGCGGATGATGCCGTCGATGGTGCTCTGGCCGGTGCCGTACCGGTTGTCGAACATGTGTTTGGTCTGCGCGTCGTTGACCGCGATGATCGGGTAGCGCAGCACGCCGTTCGCCGCCATGCTCTTCAGCCGGATGACGCCGGTCGTCGTCTCCTCGGTGCCGCCGAGGACACCCGGGATGAGGTCCTGGCGTCTCGAGAAGATCGTCGTCACCAGGTCGGCCCCGTCGTCCATGGTCATGTGGGGCTTGACGTCGAGGGTCGCGTTGATGTGGCGGTAGTAGGTCTCGTTGTCCTCGCCCTTGATGGCGAAGGTCGGCACGCCGAACTCCTGCACGAGCGCCGCCGCCACCTCGTCCTGCGTGCTCAACGGGTTGGACGCGCAGAGCGCCGGCTCGGCACCGCCGGCCACCAGCGCGCGCATCAGGTTGCCGGTCTCGGTGGTCACGTGCAAGCAGGCGGCCACGCGCAGGCCGCGGAGCGGCTTCTCCGTGGCGAACCGGTCTCGGATCTGACCGAGCACCGGCATGCTGCGGTCGGCCCATTCCATCCGCAGGCGTCCGGCGTTGGCCAGGCTGAGGTCCTTGACGTCGTAGTTCATAGGCTCTTTGTGTTGTCCTCGATCGTGGGTTGGTCGCTCGGCGCGGAGGCCGCTCGTGCTCAGGGCCTCCGTGCCTCTCTGGCCCGTCGACAACGATCCTCTGTGTCCCCGTGCCTCCGTGGCCCGTTCGGCCAGCCGGCTACACGCCCGCATCCGCGCGCAGGGCGCCGGCGCGGTCGGCCTTCTCCCAGGTGAATTCCGGCTCGCTGCGGCCGAAGTGGCCGAAGGCCGCCGTCTTCCTGTAGATCGGCCGTCTGAGGTCGAGCTCTTCCATGATCCCCCGCGGCGTCAGCTTGAAATGGCGGCTCACCAGCTCGGTGATCTTCTGGTCGGGGACCCGGCCGGTGCCGAACGTCTCCACCATGATCGAGACCGGGTCGGCGACGCCGATGGCGTAGGCGAGCTGCACGAGCAGGCGGTCGGCGAGGCCCGCGGCCACGCCGTTCTTGGCGATGTAGCGCGCCATGTAGGACGCCGAGCGGTCCACCTTCGTCGGGTCCTTGCCCGAAAAGGCGCCTCCGCCGTGCGGGGCAGCGCCGCCGTAGGTATCGACGATGATCTTCCGCCCGGTGACGCCGGCGTCCCCCTGGGGGCCGCCGATGACGAACCGGCCCGTCGGGTTGATGAGGATCTTCGTGTCGTTGTCGAGCATCTCGGCCGGCACGACCCGCTTGACGATCTTCTCGATGATGTCGTCACGCATGGTGTCGTTGTTGACCAGAGCGCTGTGCTGCGTCGAGACGACGATCGTGTCGATGCGCACGGGCGTGTCCCCGTCGTACTCGACGCTCACCTGCGACTTGCCGTCGGGGCGCAGGTAGTCGAGGATGCCGTCGCGCCGGGCGCACGAGAGCCCCTTGCAGAGCTTGTGCGCGAGCATGATCGGCATCGGCATCAGCTCTTCGGTCTCGCGGCACGCGTAGCCGAACATCATGCCCTGGTCGCCGGCGCCGCCGGGGTCGACGCCCTGCGCGATGTCGGGCGACTGCTCGTGGATGGACGAGAGGACGGCGCAGGTGTCGCAGTCGAAGCCGTATTTCGCCCGCGTGTAGCCGATTTCCTTGATGGTCTCGCGCACGATCTTCGGGAAGTCGACGTAGCAGCTCGTGGTGATCTCGCCGGCGATGATGGCGAGGCCGGTCGTGACGAGCGTCTCGCAGGCGACGCGGCCCACCGGGTCGAGGGCGAGGATGGCGTCGAGGATGGCGTCGGAGATCTGGTCGGCAATCTTGTCGGGGTGTCCCTCGGTGACCGACTCCGAGGTGAAGAGGTGACGCCCGTTACGGCTCATGCGCGGGACTCCTTCGGTGACGATCAGTGTTTCGGACCCGGGCCGGGCAGCCGCCCGCCGCGGCAGGTGCCGCTCGCTGACCCGTGGGTTGTGAAGCGGATATGCGTCGCAGCCGGACGTGCAGCGATGTGGGCCGCATGAAATCCACTAAGCGTAGCCGAGCCGTTGCACGCGGGTCAAGGGCCGCACCGGGCGAGTGTCACGGGCGCGGGTGGAAGCGGTCGTAGATCGTCCGCATGCGCGCCTGGAGCACGTGCGTGTAGATCTGCGTGGTCGACAGGTCGGCGTGCCCGAGCATCATCTGGATGGCCCGCAGGTCGGCGCCCCGCTCGAGCAGGTGGGTCGCGAACGAGTGCCGCAGCACGTGCGGGCTGAGGTCGCGCCGCAGTCCGGCGTGCCGGCCGTACCGCTTCAGCGTCTTCCAGAAGCCCACCCGCGAGAGCGGCCCTCCCCGGCGGTTGAGGAACAGCCGCGTCGTGCCCTTCTGCCGGGCGAGCAGAGGACGGGCGTCCTGTTGATAGCGGCGCACCCAGGCCGCGGCCTGATCGCCAACCGGGACGATCCGTTGCTTGGAGCCCTTGCCGGTGCAGGTGAGGTACCCGGCGGACAGGTTGATGTCGGCCGCCCGCACCCCGACCAGCTCCGAGACGCGCATGCCGGTGGCGTAGAGCAGCTCGACGAGCGCGCGGTCGCGCAGGCCGAGCGGGGTCGTGGGGTCGGGCTGCGCGATGAGACGGTCGACTTCTTCGAGCGTCAGGAACTTCGGCAGCGGCGGCCAGGCCCGCGGCGGCCGCACATCGTCGGCCGGGCTCTTCCCCAGGCGATGGTCCATCACGAGGAAGCGGTAGAAGCCACGGACGCACGCCACCGTGCGCGCCACCGAGCGGGGCGACAGGCCGCGCGACATCAAGCTGCGGACAAACGCCTCCAGGTCGTGCCGGTCCAGCGCCTCCAGCGAGCGCTCGCGCTCGGCCGCGAAGTCGGCGAGCTTCACCAGGTCGCGCGCGTAGTTCTCGACCGTGTGGCCCGAGAGGCGGCGCTCGACGCGCAGGTGATCTAGATACGCGTCAGAGAGATCCACTGCCACGTGCTCGTCCTTGGTCCTCACGTCCCGGCGCGGTTCCGAGCGCCTGGTCCCCGGCGCGGGAGCACGAAGCCCGCATTCGGCATTCGGGATTCTGCATCGGCGCGAGCGGTTTGACAACCCGGAGTGGCGGCGCTAGTATCTCCTGTTTTCGTGGAGCCGAGCGCTCCTCAGATGCCGACGTACTCGAAGTGGCACCTCCTGCCGACCGAGCAGATCAACCCCGCCAGCCTGGCGATCGACAAGCTGTCGCCCGGTGAAATCGTCGACCTGATGACCAGCGAGGATCGGAAGGTCGTCGCGGCCGTGGCCCACGAGAAGGAGCGGATCGCAGTCGGCATCGACATCATCACCCAGGCACTCGGCAAGGGAGGACGGCTGGTCTTCGTCGGCGCCGGCACGAGCGGGCGGCTCGGGGTGCTCGAGTCGGCCGAAATGCCGCCCACCTTTCGCACCGAGCCGAACACCGTCCAGGCGATCATGGCTGGCGGGCGCTCGTCGGTCTTCCGGGCGCGCGAGGGGATCGAGGACAACTACAAGCAGGGGGCCCGGGCAATCGGGCGGCTCCGGCCGACGCCGAGGGATGTCGTGGTCGGCGTGTCGGCCAGCGGCATGACGCCGTTCGTTCGCGGTGCGCTGAGCGCGGCGCGCAAGGCGGGGGCGAAGATCGTCTTCGTCACCTGCCATCCCGGCACCGAGCTGCAGACGTACGTCGACCTGACGATTGCGCCCGCCGTCGGCCCCGAGGTGATTGCCGGGTCGACCCGCCTCAAGGCCGGCACCGCGACCAAGATGGTCCTCAACATGTTGACGACCGCGTCGATGGTCCGGATCGGCAAGACCTGGGGCAACCTGATGGTCGACGTCCAGGCCGGGTCCGAGAAGCTCAAGGACCGCGCCCGCCGCATCGTGATGGTCGCCACGGGGCTCGACTACAAGGCGGCTGACAACCTGCTGCGGCGCGGCCGCTGGAACGCCAAGGTCGCCATCGTCATGCAGAAGGCCGGGCTGCCCTACCCCAAGGCTGCCTCACGGCTGCGGAGGGCCAACCAGTCGGTGCGCGACGCGATCGGCGAGGACGTGGAGCCGCGTCTGCGGGAGTTGCTGCGGGCTGCCGCGCCGAAGCCGGAGACCGCCTCCGAACGCAGGATGCGGAACGGCGAACGTTGAACGCCGCACGCTGACCGTTCGTTCCCGGCGGACCGTGCGGTGTCCCCGTTCTCCAATCCGCGTTCTCCGTTCTACCGTCTTCGTTCCTCGTTCTCCGTTCTCCGTTCCAGTTTCCTCGCCGCCCCTTCGTCCAGCACGACCAGCGTGTCGGCGTGAAGCTGCAGAAAGGATGCCGGCAGCCGGGTGGTGATCGGGCCGTGGATCATCCGCTCGACCGACGCCGCCTTCTCGACCCCCGTCGCCAGCAGCACGATCGACCGCGCCTGCAGGATGGTCGCCATCCCCATCGACAGCGCTTCGCCAGGCACCCGGCCGGCATCGCCACCGAAGAGCGCAGCGTTCGCGCGCCGGGTCTCTGGGCGAAGCGTCACGCGGTGCGTGCGGGCCATCAACGAGTCGCCCGGCTCGTTGAAGCCAATGTGGCCGTTCGATCCGATGCCCAGAATCTGCAGGTCGACGCCGCCCGCCTCCCGGATCGCCCGTTCGTAGCGTGCGCACTCGGCCTCCGGATCCGGCGCCGAGCCGTCAAGGACGTGAATGCGCTCTCTGTCGATGTTGATCTTGCGAAAGAGATGACGCTCCATGTAGCGGCGGTAGCTGGCGGGATCGTCCGGCCGCAGCCCGAGGAACTCGTCGAGGTTGAACGTTGTCGTCCGGGAGAAATCGACCGCGTGGCGCTCGGTGAGCGCCGCCAGCTCCCGGTAGAGCTGCACGGGTGTCCGGCCCGTCGGCAGGCCGAGCACGAGGTCAGGCTTCGTCCGGAGCGCACCGGCTATGTGATCGGCCAGGGCGGCAGCCGCGTCGCGGGCGGTTGGGAAGACGCTGAGATTCACGGGTGGGGCTCAGGCTGCTGCCGGCTACAGGTACATGGGCAGGCGCGCGCCGCCTCGCGCTTGGGCGATCGCCAGGCGCACCGCGCCGACAGCCGGTTCGACGTCCAGAAGACGCACCACACCTCGGGGCGCGAGTTCGGTGAGGCGCCGGGCGACCTCGGCGGCGAGCCACGGCACGCCGCGAAAGAGGCCGCCCGCCAGCACAAAGACGAACTCCGCGTTCCGCATCCCCAACCTGACGGCGACCGTCGTTGCCGCCAGCACCAGCTCGTCGGCAGCGGCCTGCAGGATGCCGGTCGCCACGCCGTCCTGCTCGTGGTGCGCTGCCTCGACCAGCGGGCTCAACGCCGCGATCGCCTGCAGGCCAATCTCCCGATAGTACACGAGGCGGACCAGATCCGACGCTTTCTCGACGTCGAGGTGTGCCAGCACGCGCGGCGTCAGGCTCGTGGCGGGGCCGCGTCCGTCGGCGTGGCGCATCACGGCGCGCAGCGCTTCCCGGCCAATCCAGTAGCCGCTCCCCTCGTCCGCCAGGATGTGCCCCCAGCCGCCGGCGCGCGCCGCCCGTCGCCCGGCGTCCCGGCCGTACGCGATCGACCCGGTGCCGGCAATCAGCACGATCCCCGGTCGGTCACCCACGCCCGCCTGGAGGGCGACGAGCGCGTCATTGACGACGAGGGTCGGCAGCCGGTAGCCGATCCGGCGCATGATCGCGCGGACCGTGCGGTCGTCCTCCTCGCGATCGACGCCTGCCATGCCCAGGCAGATGGCGGACAGCTTGATGTCCCGCTCGCCGATCGCCTCTTCCATGACCTCGTGCAGCACCTTCTCGACGCCAAGCTCTCCTGCGGTCTTCAGGTTCGCGCCGCCGCCGCGCGCCTGGGCCAGGACACGCTCCTCCTCGTCGGCCAGGAAACAGACGGTTTTGGTTCCGCCGGCGTCGATTCCGAGCACGTATTTCATCGAATGAAGAAGTCGGTGCGCGCGATCGCGTGGCGCGACGCGTGGTGCGTCAGGGGGGCTCGAGGAGCGCCGGGACGTTCCGAATCATGTCGCGAAGCATAGGAACTGCGACGCGGAGTGTCAACAGCCGGGCTGTCGGGCGGCACCGCAGTCGGGCTGTCGGGCGGCACCGCGATCCGTGGTTGTCGTTGACACCCGCGTTTCCCGGCTGGTAGGCTTGTGACCTTCATGTCGGCCCGCACTCCGCTCTCCTCTTCGCGGTTCTTCCGGCTGACCTGGTTCGGGCTGTTGAACATGGCCCTCGCCGGCCTGCCGCCGCTCTGGCCGCTGGCCGCCGCCAGCGCCTCGGGCATCCCCGAGGTCCGCGCGCTCTGGGTGGCACGAACCTCGCTGGCGTCGCCTGCCAGCGTCGCGGAGATGGTGCGCGCGGCGAAAGCCAGCGGGTTCAACACGCTGCTCGTCCAGGTCCGGGCGCGCGGTGACGCCTACTTCAACGGCGGCATCGAGCCACGCGCCGCCGCGCTGGCCGGCGCCCCGGCGACGTTCGATCCTCTTCAAGTCGCCCTCAAACAGGCACACGACGCAGGGCTCCGCGTGCACGCGTGGGTCAACGTCGACCTCGTGTCGAGCGCCTCGGACCTGCCCACCAGCCGCGCGCACGTCATCTACCGGCATCCCGAGTGGGTGATGGTCCCGCGCGAGGTCGCGCGCGAGATGGCCCTGCTCGATCCGCACACACCGCTGTACCTCGACAAGCTGGCGCGCGCGGTGCGCTCCCACGCGTCCGGGGTCGAAGGGCTGTACCTGTCTCCCATCCCTCGCGAAGCGGCCGACTACACGGTAGCGGTCGTCACCGACATCGTCCGGCGATACGCCGTCGATGGCGTACACCTCGACTACGTGCGGTACCCGAACGAGGAATTCGACTACAGCCAGGCGGCGCTGGGCGAGTTCGCCGCGGCGCTCGATGAGGGCCAGCCCGGCAGGACACTCGACTCGGGCGGGCCGAGGGCCGACTTGCTCGCCCGCACGCAGGCATTCGCCGATCACTGGCGGGCGTTCCGCCG
>Ga0315282_10010676_pt1 | contig 14349 bp, 13 predicted proteins | sample YL17G07_20_MG_FD_203693 | JGI IMG/M metagenome (GOLD analysis project Ga0315282, IMG submission 203693) | Sediment microbial communities from Yellowstone Lake, YNP, Wyoming, USA - YL17G07_20 | ecosystem: Environmental > Aquatic > Freshwater > Lake > Sediment | place: USA: Wyoming | collected...
CAGTTCGCGACAAATTTAATTGCGTCGCCATAGCAGTTAACTCTTCAATTCTGTGAGGATTAGGCGCAAGTGCAGTCTTGATGTTCTGGGTTTGTAAAGGATTTAGCTTCAAAATATGCATCATTCGCCCGTCTAAATTATAGCTTCGCCTTCTTGGTTGGGTGTTCGATCCTTTGCGGACTGTTACTGTGACATCATGAACTAAATCAGGAACGACTACGTCACCAATTTTTGCCTTGCCCTTTGCACCTGCGGCAATCCCGACCAGGCACATGATGCGAGGCTTTGTAAGTTGGATCATTAGCGCTGTCGCAATTGCAGATTCTATATTCCCCGCCGTCCCGGGCACAAACGAGATGGCTAGATTTAGGCGTTCATTCGTACGCGAATGGATTATTTTTCGCCAGATTTTAAGAGGCCCAATCTCCTCGGCGTCCGCATTCTTGTCGACGTCGAAGACGGTAAATGTGGCCTCGATTTCGGATGGAATTACTGTCAATATACCGACGTCAGTACGAAGCCCCATGGCCACATCTCCCAAGTAAAGCTTTAGCGTTCATTTGGTAATTACTTAATATATTAATTGCACGCATGAAGGTTGGGGCGTTTCGTTCGTTGAGCACTAATTTGCCCATTCGCCGCGTGTAAGGCGCAATGTTCGACGGGATGTCCAGAAAGCTGCATACAGCGATAAACAGCTTGTTTTTGGCCATCTGGTCCATTCGCTTCGTCGGCTCGCACTTACTGACGTCATCAATCGTATCCGCGAGCATCGGAAGCGCGGCACCACTCCGCGAAACTTGGGTATCGGAGGGTACGCAGAAAATCCCGAAACACTCGCTTCGGTTGTTCATCTGCGCATGAAGCATTTGGTGACGTATCCTACCCACAACACTTGGCAATTATTTCGCTTTCTTCGAAGTTAGGACAACCCGTACCGCGATGGCGAATACCTGTCAATAGCATTCAGAGAGTAAAGCGGAGCGAATCCAGACACGAAGTGCCTATCGTGTGTGTCATGCGGTAACCATGCCTCGTGACTTTTTGGCTTTGTACTCGAATCAAAAAAGGGCGACTTTTAATTCGAATCTCCTATGTTCGATCTGGAATTTTCGCGGCACGCCCATTTTTCCGATTTGAACTCACACATGGCCGATTTAACTTTCTCGTTTGATGCGCGTACACCGACAATGCGGAAGGAAACGCGAGTATCCTTTATAAAACGCGGCGTTGCGTTCGGATGCGCATTGTGTGCATTCCTGGTGCTGTTGGGTCGCGGGGCATTCAATCATTGCCTACACTGACATGAAGTTACAGGGAAAAGTGCCTTTTCAGGGAACTTACGGGTAAAAAAGGAGCGGCTACCTCCCGCCCCACATATTTCACACAGAGTTCGATATCCGATTCTCGTTTGAATTTCCGATACCGTTGCAATTTATTGTCGGTGAAGAGTCGTAGCTCATACCGATCCCTCTCAAGTATGTCCGGCTCCCAGCCTATTACGACGTAGACTCTGCCGTTGATCTCAATGAACGGCGACATGGTCACACCTCGTCGCATTTGTAGCGATAAGCGCAATCCGCGCAGGCCCAGGAACGGTTCTTGTAGAACACACCAGCATCCACGGCACGCACGATGGCGGAAAACGTCGCCAGCATTTCACGGATGTGTCCGTCATGGCGTTCGATCTGGCAGTACTGCAAGGACGGTGTTTTACTCTTGATGAGGAGTTGGTACGCCAGTTCCACATTTCCGATACCGATTTGCTGCGCGGCGTATTTGTAGACCGACGGCTGGACTTCGAACTCCAGTTGCCACGCTGCATATTTTTTCGCTGCGCTCTTATGTTCGACGACGATCGGACTCTGCGGCCCCTGCACGACGAGATCCATCGCTCCGATCAACGGCGCGTGAAAAATCTCGCCAGTTGCTGGATCGTATAGCGGCACGGCGAACGCCTGCTCGACCGCCAGGATTTGTGGACAGTCGGCGCGTTCCCAAAAGGTCTGTAGAACCGCAACGCCCTGGTCGATCATCTCACCACCATCTGAATCATCGTCGAGGCGGATCGGGATCGGCGCGTCCAACTCACGGTCGATTCTTGCGCGAAACAAATCGAGCAGTTCAGCTTCATCGAGCTTCATGCCCGTGCCCTGAAGGTGGGAATAGAAAACGGCTAAGGCTTCGTGAATCGCGCTGCCAAGCACCAAAGCGATTGGCCGGTGGCTTGGTTCGGTCTTGGCTGTGTACGAGTGAAAGAATTTCATCGGGCAGATCAGGTACGAACGAATTGCGGAATAGCTGATGTGCGGCTGCTTTCGCAAATTTGCCAAGGTGACAGGGGGTACTGGTTCAGCGACCATGTTTGTTCTCCTTTTTGAAGGGACCCGACAAGGACGCGGTGTGCGTCCCTGCCGAGCCTTCGGGTGGGGGTGTGATGGCGGTCAGGCCGCCTGCAATTCACCGATGAAGAACGACGCTTCCGAACGGGTGATGAATTCCAGGTTGCGGTTGTAGCGTTCGACAACCATTGCCTGGAGCTTGTCGCGGGAAATATTCCGTTCACGGGCCAAGGCCAAGATCATGCCCAACTGCTTCGACGACAGGCGGGACTTGTCTTCGCCATTGCTGCCGTTGTCGTTGCCGTGGCCGTTGCCGTTGCTGGGTTTGGCCTGGCCATTCCCGTTCCCGTTTTTCGGAGCGGTGTCCGCGGCGCCGTCGCCGCCGTACAGATGCAATCCGAGGCCGAGAAAGCTCGACGCCTTCTTGAGCGCGTCGGTGGCCGCGGCCTTGAGGTCGTCGGCTAGGCAGATTACCTCGCCGGTCTCTTTCTTGCGTTTGATGTCGCTGCCGCCGAAGGCCATCTTCACGATGCCCTCGGCGACGAGCTTGCCGACGACGATGACTTCATGCTCATCGATTTCGTGCTTGATGATTTCGAACGACCACTGGCCATTGAAGGCTTCATTGAGGCGCTTGATGTACTCGTGGCCTTCCACGTAGGACAGGCTGCCGCCGTAGCTAGCGGGGCGGGACTTGATGAGGGACGAGTCAAAGGGCTGTTCGAGAAGCTGACGGGCATTGTTTCCGTTCATAGCATCCTCCGTTTGGCACACGTCTCCTGTTGCCGAAAATGGCTGGAGCGATGTGCTATTAGTTGTTGACGACGTTGGTGTTGATGATGGTCAGGTTGGTTTCGATACCGTTGATGATGGATTGGATGGTGCCGACGATGTTTTCCAGGCGGGCGATGATGTCCTTGGAGTCGGCACCATGCAGGGCGAGATAGGCGGGTGCGGTGCATGGAACTTGAAAATGCTGGCAGACGGTGTAGGCGATGCTCTCTGCTTCGACTTCGCGGGCTTTCTTGTCAAGTTCTTCACGCCGGGCGCGGTGGTTGAGAACTTCGTGCGCGACCTCGTGGCATAGCACCGCGAACTGATCCGCGCCGTTGAGCGTTTCGTCGATGATGATAGTGCCGCCACGACTGACTCCCATGGCGCTGCCCATCATTTTTCCCGTGCGAACGCTGATGCCCAGGGCGTCGGCGTAAAGCGTTAATGACAGGCTCAGGTCGTCAGAGCATTCAGCGCCAGTCAAAACTGGCGGCTCCGGCAAGGCGAGCCCTTCTGTCTGCGAAAGGTCGAAGACGAAGACCGTCCGAAAGCGGGTGATGACCTGCGGCTCTTGTTCCTCAGTTGGGATTTGCCGTTGGTCAACGCGATTGGCCTTGATCAGAATCGGCGCCAAGATGGCGATCCCATGCTCACCTTTTTTTACGAACCGGCCCAGTTTCCTCCAGCCGTGAAAACCCATCACGCGAGTCGCGTCGGGCTTTTGCATGAAGATCAAGAGCGTGTTGTGCAGCGAGTAATCGTGAAACTGCGCTGCCGTTTTCAGGTAGGCCAGCAAGGGGGTGCTGCTTTTTGTAGCCTCAGTTTCCTCGGCCAGTCTCTCGATGTACTCCTTGATCCGGCCTTGAAGCTGTTGGGATTTTATATCCGCCATGGATCAACCTCCTTGGTTGCTGTTGCGGGACCAGAAGCTGCCGCCGCCGCTCCACGGCGGTCGAACCCAGGGCGTGTTGCCCAAGACGGCATCCAGGGCGCGGCGGGCACGGACGGCGATTTCGGCTGCTTCGAGCAGCAGCCGTCCGCTCCAGAGCAAATAGGGAATGAGCTTTTTCAAGAGAACCTCCTTTCAGGAATTTGGAATCCGACTGGACTCCTCAATGTTTGCTGGATTTGGTGAGCCGCTTCCGGCGCGGCTGTCGGGCTTCCGAGATGATCCAGCCGACCATACCCACGGTGAAGCGCACGAGCAGTTCACCGAGCAGCAGGTCAGCACCGAGAACGCCTCTCAACCAGGACAGGGTTTTCTTCATCTTTGTTTCTCCTTTCGATTTTGTTGGGTAAGGATTTGACTGCGGTTTGTCCGCGGCCTCCCACGCACGCACATTTCGATTCGATATCGATCCTCCGGGGAAATAGGTGTGGGGAAGCCGCAAGGTAGGGTGTCCAGACGTCTGGACACCAAATCATCACAGGTGATGGTCTTGGCTGCGGGAACGGTGATTGGCCTGCTTTGGCCTTGAAGTTTACGCTCTGCTCTGTTGAAGCATCAGCATGGGCATTGGCAGGAGCACAGGTGTCGTTCATTCATTGTTGGGGAGATCACGTTGCATAGCGGTTTCATTTTTCAGGTGAGTAGGTCTGGTGGGATGAAAGGCGGGTTGCGAGGCGAGATCTAAAAGCAGGAGTGGATGGGCAGGACGACAATCTGTTCCGAGAATGCTCTAAAAGGATGCCGTATGATCAGAGGCAAACCTCTATTAAGTTATAGGCAGGCAGGTCACTGGATGCAGCCAAAAGGAATGAGGTTCGCTCCTCATAGATCTTATGTCTGAAAACGCCAGAATTTTTCAAATGAGGGCGAGAGAAAACCATTCTCGGCATGAGACTGGCTTTTCTTGTGGACTCAGTGTGGACTCATAAGCAGTCTCAGGGAGGACTTAAAGAAAAATGCCCGTAAGAACAACGTCTTACGGGCAAGAATTTGGTCGGGATGACTGGATTTGAACCAGCGACCCCCTGCTCCCGAAGCAGGTGCTCTACCAGGCTGAGCCACATCCCGATAGGTTATTTGAAATTTAAAGGAATATTATTTAAATTTCTTTCAAGTTTGAATAAGCAGCAGATCATCTCCTCTAAAACGGCCACAGCCGAAGAAAATTCTTTTAGCTAATTCGTTTAAAATTACTTTTTATGCAATCCTTGCAACGCCAGGTTGCGTATCCGGCGGATCGCTTCCATGCGGTCACGCTGACCAAAAATCGCATTCCCCGCAACCAAGGCAATCGCTCCGGCGGCGGCTACTTTGTCAGCGTTGTCAACCCCGATTCCGCCATCCACTTCGATTATCACACCCGGCGCTTTTTGGTCAATCAGTTTCTTGGTTTCTTCGATCTTGGAAAGAGAACTCCCGATGAATTTCTGGCCTCCAAAACCCGGGTTGACGGTCATGATCAGAATCAGATCCACAATATCCGCTACTTCGCGAATATCGGACACCGGCGTGGCCGGGTTCAGCGAAACGCCCGCTTTTTTACCGAGCGACTTTATAGCGTGGAGAGTGCGATTCAAATGCGTGCATGCTTCCACGTGAATCGTGATGATATCAGCGCCGGCAGAGGCAAAATCATCAATGTACATTTCCGGGTTTTCGATCATCAGGTGCACATCCAATAGGAGATCCGTCACGCTGCGCAGGCTTTTGACCACTGGAGCTCCGATAGTGATATTCGGAACAAAATGGCCGTCCATTACATCCACATGCAGCCAATCCGCTCCATCGGGGCCCGTCACATCGCGAATTTCCTCTCCGAGTCGCGCAAAATCCGCCGACAACAAGGAGGGCGCTATGATCAGTTTCTGATTCATGATCACATTCCTTTCAAGAAACGGCACGCGAAAAATCCTTCTGTGCCGGTTTTCGGCGGCAAAGACAAGAAGGTTCCTCCCGGACCGCGAAACGGCTCCAACACGCCGCTGAGGTCTTTTTTAAGATCGTCTACGGCAAAGTTGCGATGCTCTTTTAGAAAGGCTCGGACCACATCCAGGTTTTCTTCCTGAGTCAAAGTGCAAACCGCATAAATCAGGATTCCACCGGCTCTCAGCCGCAAAGCCGCGTCTTGGAGCAACGCGAGTTGTATCGCCGCCATGGCTTGAACATCTTCGGGTTTGCGTCGCCAGCGAATTTCGGGATGTTTGGCCAGGGTCCCCAGGCCCGTGCACGGCGCGTCCACCAGCGCTCGGTCGAAATGACGTCCGGCTTCGGGAGGGATAACGTCATCGTGGACATCAATTGTTTTGACGATCTCTATCCCTTGCCGTCTAACGGCTTCATTCAACAAATTAATCCTGCCTGCGTGTTTATCCAATGCAACGATTTTGCCTATATTTTCCATCAAGCCGGCAAGGTAGGTGGTTTTCGTCCCCGGCGCCGCGCCGATCTCGAGGACTTTCAAGTCCGGTTCCACCTTGAGAAGTCTGCATATGATTTGCGAGGCTTCCGATTGGATCACGATCTGGCCTTTGCGAAATTCTTTTGACCACAAGGCCTCATCCAATGATCGAAAAATCAGGCCATGCTCGGAATAGACGGAAGGTTTTATCGAAATTCCTCGCTCGGCAAACGCCTTGATAATCTGATCGCGCTTTGCCAGAAGCGGATTTACGCGTACCGAAGCCGGCGGTTCATGCTGATCCCACTCGCACATCTTCTCCGCCGTTTGCTCGCCGAAATGCTTGATCCATCGTTCCACGATCCATTCCGGATGCGAGTATTGCGTAGCGATTCTATTAGTCGCTGAAAAATGCTTTGGGATAGGAACAGGCTTTTTGCCTTGTTCTGCAAGGCGGCGCAGAACGCCGTTCACAAACGACCTAGCGCGTTGGGGAGCCATTTCGCACGCCTCATTTACGGCTGCCGCAGCGGGAACGCGATCGAGGAACTTCAACTGATAAGCTCCAATCAATAGAATGTCCATAATCAGGGGCTCGATATCTTCCAAAGGTCTGGTCACAACGGTTTTGATCCACTCGGTAAGCAGGGTTATGTTGCGCAAGACCCCGTAGATGATCTGTGTCGCCAGAGCCTTGTCGCGCGAGTCCATATCTTTTTTTCGAATAGCTGCATCCAACGAAAGATTCGAATAAGCCCCGTGCTCGAGCACCGAACGAATCACAGTAAGGGCGACTTCACGCGAGGGCGTGACTGAAGGCGAATGTTTGCGGAATCTTGCATTTTTATTAACGGGCTTATTCATAATAGGGTGCATTTCTCGCCGGGCAGCAGGCGCGCTCCGCGGACGAAATCGGATGCGCTGATAATGCTTTTTCCTTCGGCCTGAACCTGAGTCAACAGAAGCCCTCCAACTGAGCAGGCGACCAATATGCCATCAGGTCGGATATCCAAAATCGTTCCGGGCTCGCCATGCATATCCGGCAAAAGCTTGGCCTCATGCACCCTGAGCATTCGCCCTCGCAAACAAGTATAGGCGCCGGGCCAAGGCCACATCGCACGAACCTTGCGCTCTTGTATCGCCGCCGGCTGCGTAAAATCCAACTGGCCGTCTTGCTTAGTCAATATGGGCGCATAAGTGGCTTTAGAGTGATCTTGCGGGGTTCTGGGGCACTTTCCTTGATCCAATAAGCGCAAGGTTTCCACCATGAGCGGCCCGGAGAGTTCGGCCAGCTTTTGCGTCAGCGTAACAGTTGTGTCATCCGGTTGAATGGGGATTTGCGCGGTCAGCAGGATATCGCCGGTATCGATCCCTTGGTCCATCATCATTATAGTGACGCCGGTCATTTCATCGCCGGCTAAAATAGCGTGAGCGACAGGAGAAGCGCCGCGGTGTCTCGGCAGAAGCGAAGCATGGGCGTTCACGCAGCCCAGTCGCGGAATAGAAAGCACGGAGGGCCGCAGGATTTTTCCGAATGCAGCTACCGCGATCACGTCCGGCTTGGATTCGGAGATTTTTTGCCGCCACTCCGCATTGATGATTGCGGGCTGCCAAACCTCGATTCCGAATTCCAAGGCAGCGCTCTTTACCGGACCGGGCTTCAATATACGGCCGCGACCCGTAGGTTTGTCTTCCTGCGTGACTGCGACATAAGGAATCAGCCCGGCTTCTACCATGTGCCGTAAAATCACTGACGCAAAAACCGGCGTGCCCATGAACAAGATGCGCAATGTTCACCCCTTCCATATTTTATAACGATCATTATCTCGAAAAATGCGGTTGAACAATATGCAAAAGGCAGCTCAACCCTTATTTTATTGATCGCCTGCAAGATCAATTCATAAAACGACATGAAAAAAATTGAATTCTAATTAACCTGCTACTTCACTTCGATCTCAATGCTTTTCCAGTCAAGACCCGTAACGTAGCTGCTTACATCTTTTTTAAATTCGAATTGATAACCGTCGCGCACAACGCAATATACGGGATACTTACCGGGTTCGTCCGGAGCGGTCCAATATGCGGTCGGTTTCAGGTTCACGTCGAATCTTTTGTAATTAATGGTGGAGAACCAGTGATATGTAAAGGCGTTCGTCGATCCGGGCACAACGGCTTTCAGCGTGACTTTCGTTTTGGCGTACACGGCAAAATTGCCGTTGTCATCGGACTGAATCTGCGCGCCATCGGATAAGAATGCTTCAATTTTTTCGAGAATCGGGTTTGCGTGCCTTTCGCTTTCGGGCCGATCTGAGACCACAAAGCTTTTCAAACCGATTAAAGGATTCAAGCTCGAATTTTCGGTCGCCGGTTGAATGGCTAGAATAACAGATAGAATCACACCATTCGGATTATAAGGTCCGTAAGCGGATTGCATATCTTCCGGAACGGAAAACGGCCACGGCGATAAAGGAGAGCCGGCAGGCGAAAAGATATCCGCAGGAATATTGCCTTCGCCCATAGTGCGGAAGTCCTCATTCGACAAAACACCCCACGCCACTGTGTCTTGATAAACAGAGCCGTCAGGATTCACAACCAGGGCCGTCATGTTCGCGATCTCCCCCGGCGAAACCTCCGGGGGCTCCACTTTCATTGCGAGAATCCTGGTCTTGTCAATCTGATTCGGCGAAGGAAAGGGCTCTTCGCACGCCGAAATCAGAAACATGGCAGATAGGATGGCTGCCATGAAAATTTTTGCCTTCATCGATATATTCGGCATGTTCATCAGAACCTCGCTTCCGTTCCGATACTGGGCATAAAAGAGGGATATGAGACCGGCTTTTTCTTGGTGTAGTCATAGTTGTACATGTATCCAAGCGGCTGTCTCTGAAAGTAAACGTTTTGCACATCTAAATACAGACTGAGAACCCATCGGTTGAATATCCATGCCTTGTCCACCCGAAGATCCAATTGGTGCATGGGCGGGTTGCGTTTTTCGTTAATTTTGCTGTCTGCAATCGGTAAATAGGCATCTGCATCGGCGCTATAAATCGAGCCCACGATGGGCGTATACGGCAGGCCCGTGCTGAACCGGAACCGGCCGCCGATGCGCCAGGTGTCGCCGATCTTGTAGCTGGCGAGCGCAGTGAGCGTATGGGTTTGATCCATATCGAAATAACGCCAATCCGCATCGGGCCTGTCTTGGCGACGCGATACGGAATATGAATAGCTGAGCCATCCGAAGAACCGTTTGGTCAGCCGTTTGCGAAGCAGCAATTCTGCGCCCCAAATATGGCCTTTTCCGGTATTGCGATAAGGAACTGCATCCGAAGGCTCGGTCGGCGAGACCATCTTTTCCAGCCACTTGAAGTAACCTTGAGTGTCGATGTAATAACCTTGGCCGAAGTCGTATGAAAATCCGCCGGAGGTCTGGTAGGAAACCTCGGCTTGCAAATTGGGGTTGCCGATCTTTTTCAAAATCTCATCGGATTGGGGCATTTGGTGATATATGCCTGCGCTGAGCTTGAAAGCCGCTTTTTCTTTTACAAGGAAACGGAAGAACAATCTCGGATCGAATGTCACTTCTTCGATGATGGGATAGTAATCCGCCCGGATTCCGGGAGTCACGGAAAACCAATTGGTCGCGTCTATCTGGTCTTCAAAATATGCGCTTCCGCCGAATATATTCGAACTATCGCTGCTCCGAACGAATTCGCCTGTGGAAAAATTCGGCATTACGGGCTGGCCCTCTTTCGGCGGATGAACGATGTCGGCTGAATAATTGTAATGAACGAAATCGGTGGAAGCTCCTAATCCGAGCTTGTTGTGCGAGCCGAGTTTGAGAGACGCATCCTCGCGCAGCTCCTGGTTGAGAATCCAGACCCTCACATAGGAATTCATTCCCACACCCACGTCTATGGCTTGATAAACCGGTGAAAGCGAGAGCTCGTTGGTGAAATCGGCCGACGGTTTATAAGTCCAAGAGATGTCCAGGCGATGAAAAAGAAATGTACCATCGAATTCGTTGCCCATAAGAGGATCTGATTCGTTGTAGCCTTTTTTATTGATCAAGCCCATGCGGTCGTCGGAACCCAGCACAAGGAAGTGGATTCGATTGGCGTCATTGGCCTGAATATCAAAAATGGCGGTGTAGTCGTAAAAGCGGGGTACGACGGTAAACGCCATTTGATCTTGGGGAACCACCGCCGGAAGAACAAAGTCGATAAAACTGCGGCGGACCGCGGCTGCATAAGAACATTTCTTGCCGGCCGGGCCTTCCATCAGGGCATAAGCAGAGTATGTGGAAACATCGACGATGCCGCCGAATCTGTCGGTGCGAGGCTTGCGGCTGGTCAGCTCGATGACCCCGCCTATCGCCTGGCCGTACTTGACGCCATAACCGCCCGGATAATATGCGATATCCTCGATCAATTCCTGGTTGACAATGCTGATCAATCCGCCGAAGTGAAAGAGCTGCGGCAAATAATGACCGTCGAGCAGATATAACGAATCTTCAGGCGCACTCCCTCGAATCACAAGGCCTTCTGAATAGGATCCAAAAGCCGGAATCGCGGCAACGCCGGGCATGTTTTCCACGACACGGATCGCATCTCCTGCAGAACCCGGCAGCACCTTGGCTTCTTCCGCAGGGATATTCTGCATCGCTGCCTGATCCGGAATCTTTTCTGCTTGCACCACCACCTCGGTGAGTTCGTGCACTGCGCCTTCCAGATAGATCACAAGATTTTTGCCGTTTTTGGCCGAACCCGCGCCGTTTTCCGTGGCATTGACCTCGATCTCAACGGATTTATAGCCAGCGCAGGAGATTTGCAGTTTCACCGGGCCGATCGCAGACGTTGAAATCGAAAACAATCCGTTCTCGTCCGTTATGGCGGTTTTTTCCGTTCCGACAATTTGCACATCTGCCGATTGAACCGGCTTTCGCGTTCCGCGTTCGACTATTTTTCCCGTCACCAATCCTGTGGATTTATCCGATTGCACAGGCTGAGGCTGAGGAGCGGCTTGCTCAGGCTGGGATTCGGGAGACGCACTCGTCCCGTTCGAATTGTCTTGTGCTACGACGTGCTCCGCAAAAGCCGTCAATGCGATCAGCAAAACCAGAAAGAAAACAGAATTGAATATAGAAGAAGGCTTTCGCCCGATAATCATTCGAAACATAGATAGCCTCAGTGAAGATAACCCAAAGATTGTAATTTATCTCGAAGCTTTTCAGGTACGGCGCTTTTTACGGCTTCATATCCTGGCCATCGATATCCCAGAGTTTGTTCCACCTGACCTGATAAAGAACAAATAACGAGTTTTCCCGAACTTAAGTACAACTTTCCCGAAACAAATCTCGTATTATAGGCATTTTGAAAAGGAATAAAATCAGTTTCGTGGAAGGCGGCATCCAGGCGATGAACGCCTGCCGCATCCGAAATCAGCAACTCACCGCCGGGCAGATCAGTGACATTCTTCGGGAATCGATAGCCGGTGATTTCATTCACCAACTTGCCCCGCTTGTCCAACCAAACCACCTTGCCTTCTCTGCTGATGCAGACACGAACGCCGCCGTCGGGCAACGGTTCCACATCGTGCAAATACACTTCTTTGGAGGCATGAGACGGATATCGAATTTCTTTCAATATTCTTCCGTTTCGCGCGAGCGTAAGAATTCGGTTGGGCATGGCCGACACCAGCAAGGCGCCGTCAGGCAAAGCTTCGGCATCGTTGACCGCGGCCTTCAATTTAATTCTGTCGATCACTTTGCCGAAAGGCGAAACAGTCAGAATTTCTTTTGCAAGCGTATTCGAGATCAAAAAATTTCCCTTGCCGTCCGAATTGATTGTGTGAGCAAAGCGAAGGCCGTCTCTCAGTTCCCAAATCTTCTCGCCTTTTGATGAAAAACGAATCAGCGCATCGGCAAAATTCTTTTGTTCCGGAAGCTTGGAGAAGAGCACCAAAATATCGCCGTTCGAGAGAGGCAGGCAATCGATGGCGCTGTAAAAAAGAGACTGCTCAGAGGCGCATCCGAAAATGCCGATGCAGAGCAGGGCAAACAAGGCATACGCGAATAGCAAAATGAAAAGTTTGTCTGTACGGGACGAATTCATTTTCTCTAACAGCCGCAGCCCTCTTTCTGCTTTATAGGGGGAACATCGGGTTTTGGCGGAAGCGGTCTTGCATCAAGGTCGGAAGTGTCATCGTCTTCCTCTGACGAAGAAGGCTCGTCGAACGGTTCATCTTCTCCTGAATCATCATCTATATTCGACGAGTCGTCATCCGCGGACGAATCATCATCTATTGCAGTATCATCATCGCCGCTGTCGTCATCGAGTATCGTATCATCGTCAATCGCCGAATCATCATCTGACGCCGAATCGTCATCTGTCGCGGAATCATCATCTATCGCGGAATCATCGTCGAAAGCCGAATCATCATCAGCCCTAAGCTCGTCGCCATAATGAGATAGCGATGTGAGGCGATTCGTCAACATGTGATTTGCCCCGGCAGCGGCGATGGCTGAAACGATAAGACAAAACAGGATCAACCAAAGCGCGAGAGTTTTTCGATTTCCCAACATGTCCTCCGATAATTGCGATTAGATCCTTCCTTGCACTTAAAAGACGAACGACGACAGTGTATCAGATTGAGGAACAGACTCATACTCTAATGAAGATACCCCAACGCTTTCAGTCGCTGCTTGGTGGCTTCGTCGAGCTTTTTCGTACTGGGCGCCAGCATTGCCTTGTCATGCAGCCGGGCTGCTTCAATAGACGTTTCAAGATCTTCGCGAGCTCCGAAAGTATGGATATTCTGATTTTCACCAGGGTCTTTTATCAAATCGAAAAGCTCCCATGACCTCACATAATTGACCTCGCTGCCTTGCAGTTTAACGGGCTCGATGAGCTTTGCATCTATGGTCCGGGCAGCGAAACGGCGAGGTCCGACCATCGATGCCTCTATGATGACGGTGTCGGTATTGGCCAAAGCTGCAAAGCGTTTCAAGACGCCTTTCTCATTGCAGGTGAGATCGGCGGAGTCCAATGGATTCGTTGCATCGATGAGCAAGGAAAATAATGATTTTTGCGGCCATTGAGCTCCCTGAAATCTCGATCCTGCGCAAGAGGATTTTGGAGCTTTTACAATCAGGACCGTTCGGATGGATTCATCGTACAATGCCAAGCCATGGCCCCAATGGTCGTGATCGCCGAGTTCTTCTCCATGATCGGAAACCACGACTATCCATGTGTTATCATAGCGCCCGATTTTCTTCAGGTAGTTGACAAATGCGCCAAAAGCCGCATCGGTTGCTGCGATCTCTTCATCGTAACGAGCTATGACCCGCTTTTTGGTTTCCAAAGGCTGCGATTCTATCCATCGCAGAAATGTATAAAAGGGAAGGCGCAATTTTTGATCCAACGAAGGATCGGGCTTGTCCAACATGCCGTAGAATCCTGGAGGCGGCAGATAAGGATAGTGCGGATCATAAGTGTGAAGAAATAAGAACGCGGGCTTTTTCGAACGGGTCAAAAAACGAGCGCCTGCATTAAAAACATCTTTTGCATGATAAAAAGGTTTGGCCGAATATTCATCGAATCCCGCGCCGTACCCATTTGCAGGCGAAAGCAAGAAAATGGTGACCAATCCGAAAGTTCTATATCCCTGATTCTTTATAATTTCTCCAAGCAAATTCAGCTTGGCTGGAAAAATTTTAGTCGGCGAATCCATGCCATGTTCGGTCGGCAAGAGGCCGGTAAAGATGGTCGCATGTGTGGGAATGGTCCAAGGTGCGTGTGCGATGGCATACTCGGCAACCATCCCATCTTTGGCCAGAGCATCCAGGTTCGGCGTGATATTAAGGTGATAACCATAGCATCCCAAATGAT
>Ga0315282_10010678_pt1 | contig 14345 bp, 12 predicted proteins | sample YL17G07_20_MG_FD_203693 | JGI IMG/M metagenome (GOLD analysis project Ga0315282, IMG submission 203693) | Sediment microbial communities from Yellowstone Lake, YNP, Wyoming, USA - YL17G07_20 | ecosystem: Environmental > Aquatic > Freshwater > Lake > Sediment | place: USA: Wyoming | collected...
ATTTGTAGGTCAAAAGAGGAAGAAATAAAGATAAAATATTATTTTTACTAAAACCGTGCCTAAGAGAGAATCGTCCCCTTCTTCATAATTAAAAAGAAAAGATGAAAACTGAAGCTAAAATGGAAACAATGTAAAGCCGTAATAAATGCTCCAACTGGTGTTTTACACTGTAAATTCATTTATATATTTTATTTACAATGATATTACTGGGTACCACTCCATCCTTACAAATTTAATTTATCATTCTACTTATTTTTTCCCATAGTGGACATGTAGACGGCTTTGATTGTCAAAAAGACCTCAATTCGAAAACAATGTAAAGCTTTGCAGGTAAGGCTAATATATGACTATCTGATTAGAAGTAGTTCGGTACTTCGGCTCTTAAAATCCTTCCCCTAAAATCTCGTTCCTGGATGATTCTTTTCTTTTTAGGCTTGGGGGATATGCAGATAATTTCAAAAGGTCGGGTAGTACTTTATTCTTATTTCTTGAAAAGATTGTTCGAATACGAAATAATGAAGGCAAGAAGGAATAAATATGAAGAAGAAGAAAGAAAATAATATTTGGGTCTTACGGATAAGGAGTATTTTATGTAACTTTAAGTTTTGGTTGGCTGTAGCGATTGGATATTTTATTTTTATTTCTTCTATTTATGCCATTATGTCGCTTGTAAAACACAGCCATTATGATACATTTGCTGATTTAGGAATTTTCAATCAAGGGGTCTGGCAGTTGAGTAGATTTAAATGGCCAATGAGTACGTTTCACCTGAATAAACCGTTTTTTGGAGACCATTTTGACCCAATTTTAATTGTGTTAGTTCCATTTTACTGGATATATTCAAGTGAAAAGACACTTCTTTTTCTGCAACCCTTTATCATTTTATCCGCAATGATTCCTCTTTTTCTAATAGGATATCGGCTTACCAAATCGATTTTTTTTAGTCTCTCTATACTTTTGGCTTATTCGTTTTTTATTCCTTTGCAATATACAATTTTTTATGATTTCCATGACATAATTTTTTTACCGCCACTTTTTGCCTGGGCATATTATTTTCTGATAACCAATCGAAGAAAATTGGTCACTTTGTTTCTTATTTTGCTGTTACTTACGAAGGAGGAAGTTGGTTTTTTTGTGGCAACTTTTGGATTATATATACTAATTTTCCACAGAAAATGGAGAATTTATGGATTCATATGGCTTGTGCTTGGAGCTGTATATTCCTTAATCGTCATGCATTTTATTATTCCCGCAATCGGTGGGAATTATGTGTATTTTAATTACGGGAAGTCGGGCAGTACCCCCACAGAAGTTTTATTTAATTTCCTAAAAAATCCAGTATACTTTATATCTCTTTTTTATGATCATCCCGTAAAAATTGAAACATTGAAACAAACTTTTTGGCCTTTTGCCTATCTTCCATTATTTTCTCCCGTAGGAATATTACTATCGCTTGAACAATTTGTTAGTAGGTTTCTGGATTATCGAAATGTCGTAAGGTGGACTATTGGGTATCATTATTCTGCTGCGATGACAATCGTTGTAGCGATTGGTACGATTTGGTCTGTAAATTTTTATACTAAGTTTATTCCAAAATATAGGAAAATTCTCATTATTATTGTAAGTGTAATCATTATTACTCTAACGAGAATTGAACAGATAAACCGTTCCGCAGTGCTTCTTGTGAAACGCCCGCAATTTTGGGCAAGAGACACTTGGATGGATTATATTGACAAGGCTATAATACTGATACCTGATGATGTCCCTGTATCAGCTCAGAATAATCTCATTCCCCATCTTTCAACAAGGAAAAATGTTTACTCACTGAACGATATGAATAAGGCAGAATATATTTTGGTGGATTTCCATAAAGGTCAATCTGGTTACAATTTCTTTAGTGATAAAAAATGGCAACAAGTAGAAAAGGAAATTAAATCTGGTATTGCGGACGGGAAATATAAGATAATTTTTCATGAAAAAGAAGTCTATCTTATAAAACAAACTTAAGGGTAGAGTTGGCTAATTATTTTTTTAATGTCTATTGGCTATGAAGAAAAGAAGAATTTATGATATGGGTAGTATATATCCTTTTATGATTACTCCTCATTCTTTTACCCAAATTCCCAAATAATTCCTCATCTAAAAGGCAAAAGCGAAAAAAGAGGGAAATGACATAAATTTTGTTCTATAATAATCTTATGCCACCCGGTAAACAAAACATAAGCCTTCTGCCGACGAAAAAGCTTGCCTGGGTTTTCTTAATTTTCCTCCTCATTTTTGATGCTGTTGTTTCCTATTATGGAATCAAATATTTCCATGCCCGTGAGGTTGATCTTCTGATTGCTCCTTTGGTGGAGAAATATCCGATACTATATTTTCCTATTATCCCTCTTGAATTTATTATTATGTTTCTTATTGTGAGGACGATAAAGAAAGTTGCTGCAAAAAGCCTTAAAACGGCTAGTGAAGACCTCATCGAAAGAATCGTCTTGGGTGCGACAGTGATCTATTGGGCGGTGGGAAATTCCTCAGCTAATCTGGTTTTTTTACTCGGGTTTCGAATATCAAATATCTGGCTGTACACCACTTCCACCGCTATCCCGGTTACACTTTTTTATCTCCTTTATATGCTTCTTCAGGTCAGAAAAATGGATTAGACGATTGCATAAAATTTCTCAAACAGATATTATACGTGAAGATAGTAAAAACGTTAGGCCCGCCTTAGCCTACCTTGCGGCTTTTCAGTATTATTCATACACGCCGCAAGGAGCGCTTGGTCGGCGGGCTTAAGAAACGCTAAGCGATAAATTTGCTAAACGTTTCTAAAGGAGGTGAGGGCGATGGATCAAAAAATAGGCAAAGTTACTCACTATTATAACAAAATCGGTGTAGCTGTAGTTGAGCTGACAAAACCATTGAGTACCGGCGATAAGATAAAAATATCGGGTCATGACAAGGAATTTACCCAGGACGTTGTTTCCATGCAGATGGAACACCAGAAGTTGGAAAAGGCAAAAGCAAAAGAAAGCATCGGTCTTAAGGTTGATCAACCAGTTAGGGAAAATGATGAAGTTTTCAAGATTGTGGTATGATATGATGTCTATAGCTGCCTGTAGCTTATGGGTAATGCAATTGATGCAATTGACGAGAAATTGGTTTTGAGGATTAAGAATGGAGACATAGCTGCATTTGAGATTCTGGTTAAGCGCTACCAAAAAAGACTTTTTTATTTTGTTTACCGACTTACCCGTGACTTTGGCGTAAGTGAAGAAATTGTCCAGGATACTTTTTTAAATCTTTATAAAACTTTCGACCGGGTGGATACCCAGAAAAAATTTTCCCCGTATATCTTCCAAATAGCAAAAAACGTCGCTTTTTCATATCTTCGTAAGCACAAAAAAGAAATCTCTTTAAACGAAGAATTAGCGCAAGATAGCGAAACAGTTTATGAGAAATTGATAAGAAGCGATATGGTAAATCTGGTAAGAGCTAAATTAAATGAACTTTCCCTGCCAAACAGGCGAATAATCATGCTTTACTATTTTGAAGACTTGTCATATAACCAGATACGGAAAAAACTGAAGCTGCCGCTTAACACCGTTAAAACGCGCCTCCGGCGGGCAAAATTGGAACTTAAGGGACTTTTTAATACTTCGATTGACTATGGAAATGCATGATTTGACCCAAAATATCATGGACAAGGTTGGGCGTTTTGAAAAAAAACGAATAACTTTTTGGCTAATTAGGTTTATCCTCATTTTATTATTCCTCACAGGAGCTTTCATTTTTGTTTTTTCGACAACACTTAGGATTTTTGATGAAAGAAAAATCTGGGATCTTTTAAGTCTCTTTGGCGAAGAAAGAGAAATTATTGCCGATTTTTGGCAGGATACGCTTTTTATTTTATGGGAAGAACTTCCCAGAATATGGCTCGTTTTGTGGTTTGGCATACTTGCCGTGATAATCATATTCATTATTGCAAACCGAAAAAAAATTTATATAATCAGGAAGAAAATTCAATATTTTAGAAAAGGCCCGCCTCCGCTTACCTCGCTTCGAGGTTTACATCCACGCAAGCAAGGAGCGTTTCGGACGGGCTTAAAAAGCTCTAAATTCGTTAACACTTATTAAGAGCTTCTAAAGGAGGTGAAATAAAGTTATGCAAAAATATATTCCTGTTGCCGCAGGCGTTGTAATTTTACTGGCAGTTGTTGTCGGCTTTATCATCATCCAGACAAATCAGTCTAAACAGGCAGCTAACCAATTACTTCAAACCCAAACAAATGCGACGGCAAATAACACGACAGACGTGGTAACACCGCCACAGGCAACTAATGTCCCGACCATGAGTGAAATATCCTTAACGATCAATTCGCCAACAAACGGAACGATTGTTAAAAGGTCAACGCTGACTGTAAGCGGCAAAACTGTTCCTAGGGCGGAAGTTGCCGTAAATGAAACTGAGGTGGTGACCGATAGCAAAGGCAATTTCTCTGCCAATATCACGCTTGATGAGGGAGAAAATCTCATTATAATTACAGCCAATGATGCAAGCGGCAATATGGCGGAAAAAGAGCTTACCGTCACTTACGATACCGGGCAATAATTTATCTCTTGCACCGCCGCTTCCTTACTCATATAATCGGAAAAGATGAACCGCAACGCGCAAATTGAATGGATGCCTGCCCGTGAGATTTGGGAAGAAATCAAAAAAATCATCCAGAGACTAAATTTTCGTTATGTCGATGCAAAACGGATTGTTTGTTTCCGAAGCTTCAATTCCACGTCTTATGCCCGGGCCAGAATCTGGAGTTTTCCCCGCATCTGGCAATTGGCTTTGAAACTTCCTCCTTATTATATAATTGAAGTTATTTCCCAACATTTTGACCACTTATCAGACGACGATAAGAAAAAGGTACTCATTCACGAACTTTTGCATATTCCGCAAAATTTTTCCGGCAGTCTTCTTCCGCACCGGGGAAGGGGAAAAAGAATTGACCGAAGAAGAGTAGAAGTATTATTTAAACAGTATCAGGACTTATGCTGACTATTATCCATGGCGATGACACAGTTTCTTCTCGGAAAATCTTAAATACTGAGAAAGATAAGGAAGCGAATGCTGAAGTTGTCCGTCTTGACGGCAATAAAATTACACTGGCTGATTTGACCATACTGTCACAGACGCCCTCTCTTTTTGAAAGTAAAAGAATCATCATCATTGAAAATCTTTTGGCGGGAGCCGCCAGTAAACAAAAGGAGGCGATTTTTTCGTATCTTGCCAAACTTACGTCACCGACGATAATTATTTGGGAAAAGGAGGAGATAGGGAAATCCATTCTCAATAAATATTTTTCCAAAGCCAAAATCATCACCTGTCAGCCGCCGGCTCTGATTTTTAAATTTGTGGAAAGTCTTGGTGCAAGATCCACCGCTGATACGTTGCTGCTTTTCCGCAAGGTTTTGACACAGGCTGAGGCGGAATTTGTCTTTGTCATGATTTTACGGCAGTGGAGGCATCTTCTCATTGCTAAGGATTTGGGGCAAAAAGGATTGTCTTTTCTTTCTCCGTGGCAAAGCCGCAAATTTATGGAGCAGGCGCGTTATTTTACTCTAGAGCAATTGATTTCCTCTTACCGGAATCTTTTGGCAATTGAATATAAGATAAAAACAGGCAAAATACCTTATAAGCTTTCAGAGCTTATTGACATTTTTCTGGTTAATCTTTAACATGGTATTAATCTTTCATACTTTTTCATAAATGGCGATTGATCCATCCATCTTTCATGATTACGACATCCGGGGGATTTATCCTAAAGAAATAAATGAGGAAACGTTTTTCATCTTAGGCCGTGCCATTGCTACCTATCTTAAAGTCAATGAGGTTGCCGTAGGCTTTGACGCCAGGCTTTCATCTCCTTCTCTTTTTACCTCTTTAACTGACGGCTTAAGAAAACAGGGAGTAAACGTGGTTGATCTTGGACAAATCTCGACAGAGATTCACTATTTTGCTTCAGGCTTTTACCACTTTCCGGCTGATATAGTCGTGAGCGCATCGCATAATCCGGCGGAATATAACGGGCTAAAAATTGTGACTACCAACGTCACACCACTTTCTGGCGAACACGGGTTGCCGGAGATAAAAAAACTTGCCTTAGCCGGTAATTTTCCCGAGAGTCAAACTTTTGGCAAAATACGGAAAATGAGTATCATCGATGAATGGATTAAACATGCGCTAAGTTTTATCGATCCGTCAAAATTGCGATCCTTGAAGGTAGTCATCGATGCTGGTAACGGTATGGGCGGAATATCCTGGCAAAAGGTGACAGGTAAATTACCTGTTGAAATAATTCCCCTGTATTTTCAGCCTGACGGCCATTTTCCCCATCATTTGCCTGATCCCCTAAAAAGTGAAAATATCAAAGATTTGCAAAAGGAAATCTTGAAACAGAAAGCGGATTTAGGTTTTGCCATAGACGGCGATGCCGACAGATTTTTTGTCCTTGATAACGAGGGCAAATTCGTTTCCGGTACAGTGACGACGGCGGTTCTTGCCTCGGCGCTTTTGCAAAAATATGGTCCATCCCACGTAATATATAATACTGTTTGCGGCCGGATCGTCCCCGAAATTATCAAAAAATTCAAAGGTACTCCTGTGAGAGTCCGTGTCGGGCATTCTTACATCAAGCAGTATATGAGAAAGTATAACGCGCTTTTTGCCGGAGAACATTCAGGACACTTTTATTTCCGGGATAATTTTTTTGCCGACAGCGCCTTTATTGCCGGCCTTGTCTTCCTAGAATATTTATCAAACCAGAATAAATCTCTCTCCCAAATAGTCAAAGATTTTGATAAATATCCTCAAAGTGGAGAAATAAATTTTAAGATAGAAGACACGGAAAATACTTTATCCTTTGTCAAAAACAAATTCAGTGACGCTTCCAAGACGGACGAAATAGACGGACTATCAGTTTTTTATCCCAACTGGTGGTTTAATCTGAGGCCGTCAAAAACCGAACCTTTGCTTCGTCTCAATATCGAAGCAGATAATAAACAGATTTTAAGTGATAAAATGGAAATTATGGAGAAGCTGCTTAGCATTCTGGGAGGAGTGAAACAATGAATATCCTTGACGATCTTGCCGCGATCAAAAAAATAGATCAGGGGCACTCTCTAACCTCAATCCGCCAACTGGCGGATCAGTGTGAAGCTATCTGGAAAGAGAGCAAAAATTTTGAAATTCCGGAAAATTACAAAGATGTCTCTTTTATTATCTTCTGCGGTATGGGTGGTTCAGCTTACGGCGCAAGGATAATCAAAAGTCTTTTTGTTGACAGTCTTCCCGTACCTGTCGATTTGGTTTCTGACTATCATTTACCATTTTCTGCCAAGAATAACACGCTGATTGTTGCTGCAAGTTATTCCGGCGATACAGAAGAGACAATCACTTGTGTTGAGCACGCATTGAAACATAACTTAAAGATTGTCGGCATAACCACCGGCGGAAAATTAGCAAGACTTTTACGTCAGGCAAAAAAACCTGTCCTTACTTTCACACCCAAATTTAACCCCTCCAATCAGCCCAGACTCGGTCAGGGTTATATCGAGATGGGAGAAATGGCTTTACTGTCAAACTTAGGCTTTTTGCCGATAACTGACAACGAAATTACTTTGGTAATTGACAAACTGCGGGAGGAGAAGGAAAAATTGGATGCAAATATATCTTCTGATAAAAATTTGGCAAAACAGCAAGCTCTTGTCTTCAAGGATAAAATTGTTGTTATTATCGGCGCTGAGTTTCTAGAAGGTGCCATACACGCCATCAGAAATCCTTTTCATGAAACCGGTAAACATTTTGCCGACTATTATATTTTGCCTGAAGCCAATCATCATTTGATGGAAGGTTTAATGTATCCAGATAGCAATCGAGAAAATCTTATTTTCCTTTTTATAAATTCGTCTCTTTATAGTGATAAAATTAAAAAACGGATGGAGCTCACTAAAGAAGTGGTCCGGAAAAATTTTCTCACGACAACAGAGATTGATTTGCATGCTGCCACCAAGTTGACACAAGTATTTGAGCTGATACAACTTGGAAGCTTTATCACCTTTTATCTGGCCATGCTTCATGGAACCGATCCTGCCAAAATACCGTGGGTTACTTATTTTAAAAGCAAGCTGGAAGGAGAAAAATAGCTTATGAAAACAAAAAACATTGTTTGGTTTGACGAGGTAGGTAAAGAGGACGTCGGCTTGGTAGGCGGCAAAGGAGCAAATTTAGGCGAGATGTTGAAGGCCGGTATACCGGTACCGTACGGTTTCATCGTCACTGCCGGTGCTTATTTTGACTTTGTCAAAAGTACCGGATTAGATAAAAAAATAAAAAATTACCTGGCTCGGCTTAATCATCATGACCCAAGAAATCTTCAGCAGATTGCCGGATTGATTCAGCGCGCTATCATTAAAGAACGCATTTCCAAAAATCTCGCCCGCGAAATAATGCTTGCTTATCTAGATCTCCCAATTCGTGCCAAGAAAAAAGCAAAACTGACCGATAAGTTAGGCAGTGCCTTGAAATATCCTTTTGTGGCAGTACGTTCTTCAGCTACAGCCGAGGATCTTCCTACCGCTTCTTTTGCCGGACAGCAGGAGACATATCTTAATGTTTCTGGTGAGGCAAACGTTGTCGGTAAAGTTAAGGAAGCCTGGGCTTCACTTTTTACACCGAGGGCAATTTTTTACCGGCAGGAACAGAAATTCGATCATCTCCAAGTAGGTATTGCCGTACCGGTGCAGCTGATGGTTGCTTCCGATACATCAGGAGTGATGTTTACTGTGGATCCACTGACGAACGACAAAACCAAAGTCACGATTGAAGCCATTTATGGCTTGGGTGAACTGATTGTGCAAGGAGCTGTTACTCCCGATCACTATGAAGTGGATAAAAAAACTGGGGAAATTGTCGCTAAAAAGATAGCTGAGCAGGCAAAAATGCTAGTTAAGAGAGATCGTGACAATAAGGAAGTGAAAGTCCCAAAAAAAATTGCTGGAAAGCAGAAAATTTCCGACAGTGTAATCAAGGAAATTGCCAGTATCGGAAAACTCCTCGAAAAACATTACTATTTCCCCCAAGACGCTGAGTGGGCGATTGAAAAAGGTAAAGTCTATATTGTCCAGACTAGGCCGATTACGACTTTTAAAGAGAAATCAAAGGAAGAAGACGCAAAAGCAGCCAAAGCGGAAAGTGTTATTGCCTCACTTAAAGTATTATTAAAGGGCGATCCGGCTTCGCCAGGTATTGCAACCGGATCAGTAAAAATTATTTTTTCTGCTAATGAGATCGACAAGGTAAAAACAGGTAATGTATTGGTAACTTTACAGACAAATCCCGATTTTGTACCAGCGATGAAGCGGGCAATCGCGATAATTACTGAAAAGGGTGGACGGACATCACATGCGGCCATCGTAAGCAGAGAACTTGGTATTCCCGCAGTTGTTGGTACCAAAGATGCCACCCGAATTCTGCGGAACGAGGAAGTCATCACCGTTAACGGGGCCAAAGGTGAAATTTATAAAGGCGGACTCTCAGCTTCACAAAAAGTTATTTTGGAGGAGCAAACCACTGCTAAAAAACAGTCAGTTTCCTATAAGACGGCGACGAAAGTATATGTAAACATGGCTTCTCCTATAAGGGCTGTAGAAGTCAGTAAAATGGATTTCGACGGTGTCGGCTTACTTCGGGCAGAATTCATGATAGCCGATATCGGCACTCATCCCAAAAAGCTGATTAAAGATAAAAAAGAAAAACTTTTCATCAATAAATTAGGCGCTGATCTTTTGAAATTTTGTGCAGCATTCAATCCTCGGCCAGTAGTTTACCGGGCTACTGATTTCAAAACCAATGAGTACAGGAATCTTATAGGCGGTCGGGAATTTGAGCCGGAGGAGCCAAATCCGATGCTTGGATATCGGGGTGCTTACCGTTATATGTCCGATCCGCGGGTATTTGAGCTTGAACTTGAAGCGATAAAATTAGTCCGGGACAAGCACGGATTTAAAAACCTATGGCTGATGTTGCCTTTTGTAAGGACTGTAAGAGAGCTTGTCGAAGTTAAAAAGATTATTACCGCCAATGGACTCTTGAGGTCGCCAACTTTTAAACTGTGGATGATGGTGGAGATTCCTTCCAATGTGATACTGATCGATCAATTTTGTGAAGCAGGGATAGATGGTGTATCTATAGGTTCCAATGATTTGACCATGCTTATTTTGGGAACTGACAGGGACAATGCCGAGGTGGCGCCGGAATTTGACGAGCGCAATCCGGCTGTTACCTGGGCAATTGAAAAAGTCGTAAAAACTTGCCATAAATACGGCGTCACCTCATCCATTTGCGGTCAGGCACCATCAGATTACCCGGAACTGGTCGAAAAACTCGTCGAGTGGGGCATAACCTCCATGTCAGTCAATCCGGATGCAGTTGATCGTGTACGCGAAACCATTCATCACGTCGAAGGAAAATTAGTTAAAAGGAAATAAATTTTATGGCCAGAATTATAGACATTAAAGCCCGCGAAATACTAGATTCGCGTGGTACGCCCACGATCGAAACCGTTATTTTTCTGGATAACGGCATCTTTACGGGCGCTTCCGTACCCTCAGGTGCCTCAACGGGCAAACACGAGGCTTTTGAGCTTCGAGACAGCGACAAAGCAAGATATAAAGGTAAAGGGGTTTTGAAAGCTATTGATAATATCCAAAATAAAATTTTGCCTCTTATAAAAGATATTGACGTGACGAAACAGAAAGATATTGACGCTAAAATGATTGAGGCGGATGCTACTCCCAATAAAAGCAACTTTGGGGCTAACAGTATTCTCTCCGTCTCTTTAGCTTGCGCCAGGGGTGCGTCTTTATCACTGCAAATGCCGCTTTATAAATATATTAATTTATTAAGTCATTCTGGTAAGCCCCGATTAAATCGGGGCGCATCCAGAATTCCAGGGGGATCCTGGACAAGCCAGGATGACAGTACTGCTGTCACTCCCATGTTTAACATCATAAATGGTGGTTTACACGGAAGCGGAAATTTAAGTTTTCAGGAATTTCTTCTTATTCCTGATAAATCAAAAAGCTATAGTCAGTCATTACAAATGGGAGCAGAGTTGTATCAGGAAATTAAGACGTATTTAAAGGAAAATAAATTAAACTATTCTGTTGGCGACGAAGGCGGTTTTACTCCTAATTTAAGGGACAATGAGAAAGTTTTAGATTTGCTTAGGGAGATAATTGACAGTTCAAAATACAAATATGGAGTAGATGTTCACTTAGGTCTTGATCTGGCTGCTTCCCAATACTATAAAATTTCATGTTATCATGTTTTAAAACATGATAACAAAGGGTTTGATAGTCATACCTATATTGATTATTTAGAAAAGCTACAGAAAGAATATAGTCTTTTTTCTTTGGAGGATCCTTTGGCTGAAGACGATTGGGATTCTTGGATTGCTTTAACCGCAAAAATAGGTGATAAAACTAAGATTATTGGTGATGATTTATTGGTTACAAATCGCGAAAGGCTAAATAAAGCCATAAAATTGCAAGCAGCCAATAGTGTTTTAATTAAGGTCAATCAAATAGGTACTCTGACCGAGACTCTGGAAGTCATAAGGCGGGCAAAAGAGGCTAATTTTACGGTCATTATTTCTCATCGATCAGGCGAAACTAATGATGACTTTATTGCGGATTTAGCAGTTGGAGTAAGCGCTGATTTAGTGAAATTCGGTGCGCCAGCAAGGGGAGAGCGAGTAGCAAAATATAATCGACTAGGTCAGATATACGAAGAATTGCGTATTTAATTTAAAGCTTATTGGATTTATATATTATGCGTCCTGTTGTTCTTATTATTCTTGATGGTTGGGGAGTAGCTCCACCAGGGCCGGGTAATGCTGTTACACAAGCTAAGATTCCTTTTTTTCAGAATCTACTTTCCTATTATCCTCACGGTCTTTTGGATGCCTCAGGAGAAGCGGTAGGATTGCCGCGGGGTGAAGCTGGAAATTCGGAGACTGGCCATCTGAATATTGGAGCTGGTTTGATCGTTTATCAGGATCTACCTCGAATTAATCTGGCCATTGCAGACGGATCATTTTTTAAAAATTTTGCTTTTCATGCCGCTATCGATCATGCACGGAAATATGAAAGTAATATGCATCTTTTGGGTCTTGTCGGATCAGGCGGAGTTCATTCCAATATCGAACATCTTTTGGCTCTTCTTCAGCTTTTTAAAGAGCAAGGAGTGAATAGAGTTTATCTCCATCTAATCACAGATGGTCGTGATTCTCCACCAGAATCATCAATCCTTTATATTAAGGAGATACAGTCATATCTTGATTCGTTGGGTTTTGGGGAAATAGCAACAATTATGGGTCGTTACTTCGCTATGGACCGAGATAGACGTTGGGATCGTACAGAGAAAGCATATTTAGCCTTGACTGGTGATATCAGCGAGAAAGGTGAGAATGTTATAGAAATCATTAATTCTTCTTACAAGAAAAATATCACTGATGAATTCATCGTGCCTACCGTTATCACGAAAAAAGGTATACCGCTACCTAGAATTTGTGCCAACGACAGTGTCATATTTTTTAATTACAGAGTTGACAGACCTCAGCAGTTGACTAAGGCTTTTGTACTGGATAATTTTGAAGAGGAAGCAAATATAATAGATTTTGATTTGTATGCAGAAAAGTATTATAAAAAACATACGCCAGAAATATCAGAGTTTTACCCTCCTTTTGCCCGTGGTCCCAAAATTCCTCATCTTTACTTTGTAACCATGACAGAATATAACCGCAATGTCCATGTGTCATCTGTCGCTTTTCCTCCGCAGATTATTACTTACCCGTTAGGAGAATCTCTTTCGAGAAAAGGACTTCTTCAGCTTCGGGTAGCCGAAAGTGAAAAGGAGCGTTTTGTGACCTATTATTTCAACGGACAGCGGGAAGCTTCGTTTATGGGCGAGGAAAGGTTGATTGTGCCTTCACCCAAAGTACCCACCTATGACTTGAAACCAGAGATGTCTGCTTACGAAATGACCCAAATTTTTATAAGCAAACTGCGGGAGAAAAAATATGATTTTTTTCTTATCAATTTTGCTAATCCAGATATGGTAGCACATACAGGTAATCTTCCTGCTACAATCGTCGCCTGTGAAACAGTTGATAAGTGTCTCTCCCAAATGATACCTCTTATTTTAGCGGAGAAAGGTACCGTTTTTGTTACAGGAGATCATGGTAACGCTGAGGAACTTATTAATCCAAAAACAGGGGGTGTCGATACAGAACACTCAACTTATCCTGTTCCGTTTCTCGCCATAAATAAAAAATGGGAAGGAAAATCAGGAAAATTATCCCATGGTATTCTTGCCGATATAGCACCTACTATTTTAGAAGTAATGCACATAGCCAAACCAAAGTCGATGACCGGTAGAAATCTGTTAGAAAATATTATAGAATGATCTAAGTCACCCGAGGTGACTGAGGAGAAAGGAGAAAAATGAAAATCACCCTTTCAGTTATCAAAGCAGATGTCGGATCTGTAGGGGGACATAATATTCCCAGTAAAAAACTTGTTGGAGCGATTGAAGATCACGTCAAGAGGGAGGGGAAAAGACTACTTCTTGATTATAAGATTTTCCATACAGGGGATGATACAGCTATTCTCATGTCCCATACTCATGGTGTAGATTATCCGGATATACATAAGCTTGCCTGGGACGCTTTTGCTGCCGGGACGGAAGTCGCAAAAAAACAGGGTTTATACGGTGCAGGACAAGATATCTTAAAGACTGCCTTTTCCGGAAACGTTAGGGGAATGGGACCTGGTTCATGCGAGATTGAATTTGAAGAAAGACCGGCCGAGCCTTTTATACTTTTTGCTTGTGACAAGACAGATCCGGGAGCATTTAATTATCCGCTCTTTCGCGGATTTGCCGACCCATTCCATAATGCCGGTTTGCTCTTGGCTCCCGATATGGCTGTCGGCTTTGAGTTTACCGTCATGGATGTAAACTATACCGAGGGTGACAGAGTGATAAAACTTAAGGTGCCGGAGGAAATGTATGATCTGGCCATATTACTCCGCGATCCGGAGCATTATGTCATTGAATCAATCACTGCGCGTTCTACCGGTGATGTGGCGGCGGTTGTTTCAACCTCCAGATTACACAATATTGCCGGCAAATACACGGGTAAAGACGATCCCGTCGCTCTGGTACGATCCCAGAAACAGTTTCCGTCAACAGGAGAAATCCTGTCGCCGTACGCTACCTGCCATTACGTAGTTGG
>Ga0315282_10010679_pt1 | contig 14345 bp, 12 predicted proteins | sample YL17G07_20_MG_FD_203693 | JGI IMG/M metagenome (GOLD analysis project Ga0315282, IMG submission 203693) | Sediment microbial communities from Yellowstone Lake, YNP, Wyoming, USA - YL17G07_20 | ecosystem: Environmental > Aquatic > Freshwater > Lake > Sediment | place: USA: Wyoming | collected...
GCCTATACGGATTTACAAGCTATTCAATCGAACATCGTGGCACGCGAAAAGGGATTAGCGGCCGCTAAGGAAACAGCGGATATCGTGGCCGAGCAATATAGACTCGGTGCCGCGACCAATGTTGAAGTGCTCTTTACCAAAAATGTCTACGAAGAAGCCAGAATTGCGCTGGATCAATCTAAAACCGATTTAAAACTGGCTTATTTGAGACTGAAATTTGTGATGGGGATACTGGCCAATGAATTTTAATCGTACTGATTAACCACCGTGGGAGGAAATAAAATATGACAGAGAAAATTCTGGGTGAATTTGAATTATTTCCAGATAAACTAATCGGGAAAGGAGCCTGGGGTGAGGTCTACCACGGCCGCCAGAGGTCGCTTAACCGGCCCGTGGCGATAAAAATCCTCAAGAAAGACCTGACCCAGGATGAGGAATTTGTCAAACGATTCCGCCGCGAGGCCGAAACACTTGCTAAGATGTCGGATGACCATATTGTTCATGTCTATTCAGCCGGCGAATATGAAGGTTCCCACTATTTCATCATGGAATATGTGGAAGGTCAGCCGTTAAGTGAATTTATTGAACGCCTTCATAAGTTTTCCGTGGATGAGATACTTTATATCGCGGAATCGGTTACCCGGGCATTGAAAACGGCCTGGGAATCTCCAGCCAAGATTGTCCACCGTGATATCAAACCCTCCAATATTATGGTGGCATATACCGGTTCTCGTATTAAGACACCCGACGAACCAATCAGCAATATTCTGAACACTAAGATTAAGGTTATGGACTTCGGTTTAGCCAAGGTCTCAGAAGGCGGCAAAGATGCTACTATGTTAGGCACGGTTATCGGAACACCTAAATATATCTCACCGGAACAGGGATTGGGTAATCCGGTTGATATCCGTTCTGATATCTATTCCCTGGGAATTGTGTTATATGAAATGGTAACCGGCCGGATTCCTTTTGAGGGCGAAACAGCGATAAGTATGATTCGGCATCATATCCATGACACAGCCACAGTACCATCCCGGTTCAATCCGGATATCCCTCAAGATTTAGAAAAGATTATCATGAAATGTATCCAGAAAGAACCGGAAAAGCGTTATACCGACCCGCAGCAACTCCTGGAAGACCTGACGGCATTCAAACAACAGCGTAAGCTACCATTTGCTTCAGATGCCGCGTTGGATGCCACGATTATCTCGGACATCGTGCGGCGCCGACAAAGAACACGGACCGCACTGTATCTCGGGATAGTAGGGCTGGTTATGATTGCCGGATTCGTTTTCTATATAATGGGCGGATTAAAACCCGCTAAGACTTCATCTCCAATACAAAATGGAGTTGTCAATCTACCTCCACCCGGCCCGAATACCGTAGTGCCTATTACGGATACCGTAAAACCCGGCCCGAATACCATAGAACCTATCACGGATACCACAACAGTTAGCACGGTACCTGCAACAACGGTAAATCAAGAAGAGGAGAAGCTCACCGTAAAAGTCTGGACCAATAAAAAAGCAGGGGAAGTCTATAAAAAAGGCGAGATAATTAAATTCTATTTCAAAGCGAATAAAGACAGTTATCTCTACCTTTATCATATGGATGCCGCGGGAAAGGTCAAGATGCTTTTCCCGAATGGCTTTAGTAAAGAGAACCGGCTCAAGGCAAACCAGGTCTACACCATACCTGACGCGGCCATGAACTTTAATATTGAGGTAACGCCGCCCTTTGGCACGGAGCAGGTCAAGGTGGTGGCCAGTCTCCAGCCGATGAAGGATATGGATATTAAAGACGGTGAATCTGGTTACCGTGACTTAGGTAAGGTAACGAATATTAATGAGAACAAGATAATAACCCGTTCACTTGATGTCGTGCCCAAGGAGGAACGTGCCGAGGATACCTGCACGCTTACCACAACTGAATGAAACATTAAAAAGAGCCATCAATATGATTAGTCCCGTTACAACATGAGATTGTTGAAAAACCCTTTTTTGTGTCATTGCGAGCGACTGAAAGGAGCGTGGCAATCTCATAAATTTGAGATTGCTTCGTCGCTACGCTCCTCGCAATGACATTCAGGGGACTTTTTCAACAATCTCAGCATATGAAATTACGAAAACCCGTTTTACTCAATGGGCGAAAATGTGAGTTGTATTCGGGATGAGGTATAGAGTTGTCGCCAGTCGCCTGAGGCGACTCTGTAGCAACCCTTCAGACTCGCCGCAGGCGAGAGGCGACCCTGATGCTATGCCACAGACCCGCCTCAGGCGGGCGATTTATTTTAATTAATGGGGAGGAGATACGATGAATCTAAAAAATAGTCTGCTAAACCTGTATTTGATACTCGGTATTTTGATGCTGGTTTCTTGCTCTTCCAAAGAGCCACCCAAGGTAGCCATGCTGCCCAAGGTAACGGTTACGCAGCCCACAACGGAAGATATGGAACGTATCATAACGGCCGTGGGAACACTGGAACCGGAAGACGATGTGCAAATCGCTACTGACGTCGCCGGGCTGGTACAGGAAATCAAATTTGAAGAAGGCGAGGCCGTTAAACAGGGCACGGTTCTGACCATATTAGACCCGACTAATTTTAAACTCAACGTGGCTAATGCCAAGGCCGCATCAGCCCGGGCTAATGCCAATTTAAATTTAGCCAGGTCAACCTATGAACGCAAGAAAAGCCTTTACGAGAAGAAATTTATCACGGACCAGGAATTACAAGAATTTGCCACAGCGCTTGATAGAACTAAAACCGAGTTGGCTGGTGCCGAGGCCGTTTGTGATTTAGCCAAAAAGGCTTTGGAAAATTCGGTCATCAAAGCACCACGTGATAAAGACAATAAAAATTATGTTTGGGAGGTGCAAAAAAGGCTGGTTTCCATCGGCGAGTATGTCAATGCCGGTAAACCGGTGGCCGAATTGATAAATCGCACCACCCTCAAACTGCGTTTTACCGTGCCGGAGAAGGATGCCGGTTATCTGGCCGTCGGTAAGCCGGTCAACTTTACCGTACCGGCCCTGCCCGATAAAACATTCCTGGCTAAAATCTATTATGCAGGTCCGCAGGCCACGGAAGGCACCCGTTCCGTGATTGTCAAAGCCCGGTTTGATAATACAGAGCATCTTTTAAGGTCCGGCTATTCAGCCAATGTGCACTTCGTGGCGGAAACTAAAACCAAGACCCTGAGCGTTCCACGCCGTTCCTTGAGGTTTGATGTTGATAAAACCTATGTCTGGGTGGTCAATGGCGGCATCTTGCATCGAAAAGATGTAAGTATCGGCATTGAAGAAGAAAAAAAGGTAGAAATTATTTCCGGCATTGATGCGTCTGATACAGTGGTGGTGCGTTCCAGTACCTTTATGGAAGAAGGTGCTAAAATTGAGATTGTTGAGGATAAATAAATTATATGTGGGTTTCTGATACCGCAATAAAAAGGCCGGTTACGACCTGCATGGTCATTAGTGCGCTTCTGGTCTTCGGCGTCATCGGTTTCTCCCGGTTAGGCATTGCACTCATGCCCAATATCCAATTCCCGATGGTTACCATAACTGTCCCCTGGCAGAATTCCACCCCGGAACAGGTGGAAACCAGCATCACCAAGGTTATTGAAGACCGTGTGGGCGAAATAGAAGGTGTCAAACATATCTCTTCACTCAACCGCCGCGGGCAAGCACAGATTATCATAGAATTTGAATTATATCGGGATGTTGAAAGCGCAGCCCAGGATGTGCGGGATGAAGTAGCCCGGGCCATGCGTCTGCTTCCCAAAGATGCGGATGCGCCGATTATTAACAAGTTAGATATTAATGCCCAGCCTATTATGTGGCTGGTGGTTTATGGTGATTTGCCGGTAACTTATATCCGTGAATTTACCGAAGATGTAATCAAGCCGCGTTTCCAGCAAAAGCCGGGCGTAGGCGTCGTGCAGATAAACGGAGGCCGGACCAGAGAGGTCCGGGTCTGGCTCTATCGGGATAAACTCAAGCAATACGGCATAACGGTGCAGGACGTAATTCGGGCCCTGCAGACCCAGAATCTGGAAATGCCCGGAGGCAAGGTGGAAACCAATACCCAGGAACTTGTTATAAATACCAAGGGCCGGATAGATAGTGCATTCCGCTTTAATGATATTATTGTCGCCTACCGGGACACCACACCCATAAAAATTCATCATATCGGCTATGCGGAAGATGGTATGGGTGAGATTGACTCATTTGTCCGGTATGTAGACCCGGCGGGCGTTGAGCGGACGAGTGTAGGCATCAGTATCTCGCCCCAATCCGGGGCTAATGATGTCGCGATTGCCCGGGCAATTCGCCAGGAAATCAATGCTATCAGGAAAATATTACCAGCCGGTATGTATATTGATATCGCCAGTGACAATTCGGTTTTTATTGAACGTGCGATAAGTGACGTGGAAAGCAACCTTCTGGTGGGTGCCTTGCTCGCTTCGTTGGTTATCCTTTTATTCCTGCAGAATATCGGCACGGCGATTATCAGCGCCATTGCCATCCCGACCTCAATTATTTCCACCTTTGCCTTTATGCATTTTATGGGGTTTACTTTAAATACCCTGACCATGTTGGGCCTGGCCCTGGCCGTGGGTATTGTGATTGATGATGCGATTATTATTGTAGAAAATATTTATCGCCACCGGGAAAGCGGGAAGGGAATCCTGCAAGCCGCTAAAGAGGGGACCAGCGAGATTAGTTTCGCGGCTATGGCCGCTACCTTTGCACTACTGGGTGTATTCATGCCCGTGGCTTTTATGTCCGGAATTGTCGGACGATTCTTCTTCGAATTCGGGATGACCGTAGGTTTTTCCATATTTATTTCACTGGTCGTGGCTTTAACCTTAACCCCCATGCTGTCTTCCCGATTCCTCACCGTGGGCATACCGAGGTTTTTCTTGTTCAGGTGGTTTGAAGTGCTAATGAAGGGTATACATGGGTTATACGAGCGGCTTATCGCCTGGACCTTAAAAAATAGTTTGGTGACCATCTTGATTGCCGTGGTGCTTTTTATCGGGAGTTTAGTTTTGGTCCGGACACTGGGGGTGGAGATGATGACTCAGGAAGACCAATCACGGTTTATGGTCCGGATTGAAACTCCGATAGACTATTCTATTGAAGCGACCGACCAGGTTGTGCGAAAAGTGATAGATATCGTTAAGCACACGCCGGAGGTAGATTATTTTATTGCCTCCGCGGGGTCTACGGAACAAGCCAATTCGGGTCATATGATGATAACACTTAAAGATAGAGACCAAAGAAGCAAATCACAATTTGAGGTGATGGCGGAATTAAGACGTAAACTGACTAAGATTCCTGACTTGTTTGCTACGGTTTCTATATTCAATATGATGGGTGGTGGGGGCGGAGGTGGTATGCGCGGTGCCGACCTGATGTATGTTATTCAGGGGCCGGACCTCGCCGTGCTGGATAGTAAATCCAACGAGATTATGGCGGAATTAAAGAAGATAAAAGGTATCACGGATGTGGACCGTGATTTGCGTCTCAGCAAACCCGAACTGCAGGTTAAGATTGACAATGAACGCGCCGCGGAGATGGGCATATCGGTGGCGGATATTTCCAATATCATCGGCGCCAGTTTCGGCGGGCTCCAGGTGGGCGATTACGCCGAACACGGTAAGACCTATTACGTGCGGGTGAAAGCCGTGGATAGTGAACGGAAAATCCGTGATGATGTAATGGATATAAGTATTCGTGCGAAAAACGGGGAACTGGTGGACCTATCGTCCATAACCGATATTAAGCCTTCGGTCGGGCCCAATATCATTAACCGAACGGACCGCGAACGTTCCGTAACCATTATGGCTAACCTGGAAGGCATGCCCTTAGGCGAGGCACTTAACCGGTTGGAAGACATAACCAGAAGAGTTTTACCCGCGGGCTATTATGGCCGCAGGTCCGGTCAGACCGAAATCTTTGGCGAAACTATGTACAATATTGTATTTGCGTTGATTCTGGCTCTTATCTTCAGTTATATGATTCTCGCGGCACAGTTTGAAAGTTTTCTCCATCCTTTCTCTATTACACTCTCTTTGCCGCTGGCCGTGGTCGGGGCGCTGGGCTTTCTCTGGATGGGTGCTACTTTTACCAGTATGCGCGGTATGACCATAAATATGATGTTTTTAATCGGGGTAATTTTACTCGTGGGACTCGCTAAGAAAAATGCTATTTTACTGATTGATTATACTAACCAACTGCGCCGGGGCGGCTTAAGTCGTGACGAGGCATTGCGGAAGGCCTGCCCGGTGCGTTTACGACCGATTCTTATGACCTCAATTGCGACCATTGCCGCCACGATTCCTGTGCTTTTAGGATTAGGTGAAGGTTCCGAAAGCCGAAGACCTATGGCCATAGCTATCTTCGGTGGTATGTTCACTTCAACGTTACTGACCTTGCTGGTTATTCCAGCCGTGTATCGGGTCTTTGATATCATACTTAATAAACTGCGCCGGTCCACAGGTAAGGCTTAGTCAGTTTGAGATTGTTGATAAACTCCCAAATTTCCCGATGGCTATCGGGACAGAGAACACGGAGTAAATCTTTAAATAAATTCATTTTTATTCTCTGTGAACTCTGTGTCTCTGTGGCTACCATAGGTTTTTCAACGGTCTCATTGTGTCCCCTGAATCGCCCTGTCGAGATTAGAAATGTCAGTATCCCCCACTAGGATTTAGACTCCAGCGGAGGTGTGGTTTTAATCCAGTAGAGGTATAATCGTAAAGCAGTAGAGGAGTAATCCTAAGACAGTAGAGGAGTAATCCTAAGACAGTAGAGGAGTAATCCTAAGGCAGTAGAGGAGTAATCCTAAGGCAGTAGAGGAGTAATCCTAAGGCAGTAGAGAAGTAATCCTAAGACAGTAGAGGAGTAATCCTAAGGCAGTAGAGGAGTAATCCTAAGGCAGTAGAGGAGTAATCCTAAAGCAGTAGAGGGATAATCCTAAAGCAGTAGAGGGATAATCGTAGGGTAGTAGAGGTGTGGTAGATGGGTAGGGGACTACCGGGAGATGTCCCCCTCTCCTTGTCCTAACCCCTTGATATATAAAGGAAATCGTTTTTTGAAGGGGGCAAAAATGCCTTTTTTGGGGGGTAAAATTTGCCCCCTTCAGGGGCTATTTTGCCCCCTTCAGGGCTTGGGCTTACCCATAAAATAAGGGCTGGACAACCCTTCCTTTTTCCAGATATAGACACAATTCTTGACCGTCCGATAACACATACCTAATCGCTTCATTATCTGTCTGAAGGTAAGTCCTTGATTAGAGAGGAAGACAACCTGAAGGCGTTTTCGTTCCCGGTCTTTACCTTCTCTGGCGAGTCGCTGTAAGTGGGCTGAAACCAGCCATTGTTCTTCTTGGGTCAGTTTAATAAATTTATGGGGATAGGGCATAGGTTAGATGTCATTCCTGCGTAGGCAGGAATCCAGGACTCTTGTAATAATGGGGACGCTTCCCATGATGGCTAACTCCGGAGGGCGGGACAGTCCCCAATGCGAGTCCCCAACGCGAACGTTGTAATTACGGGAAGCGTCCCCTTTATAGGGATATCTTAATTCATAATTCGGTAGTGCGTAGCCTCCCGTTAGGGATGGTATCCCCCCGAACTCCCCCCAAATAATAATGAGATTATAGAGATTACGGCAGGGATGTAGTCAAGGTTCATATCAGAAACTCAGCGTTACCTGTTGCATATAACCATTGTATATCAATATCCCATGAGCAAGGGTATCTCGTCCGATTAGACACTGAATGTTTTGTCCTTTAAGAGGCGCCTGAATAGCATCAAATGTTTCTATCACTATTGGAATATTAAAGTATAATGTAATCGCATATTGTGCACATTCATACCCATCACAAGAAGGAGTATTTATAATGGTTGTTCCTATTGGAGAAATTTTCAGCTGTTCGATGATAGCCGGTTGTATAACGGTACTGGTTGAACCGGTATCAATCATTGCTCTTGCTCGTACTGGTTGAGGCACAGGTTGATTATTCTTTTTGAGTTGTTCTACAAGGAATCGTGACGGGCCAATTGAGATATCAATGACTGGACCAACAGCCGCAAGATTAGGTATCTGACTAGTGCTCCTTCACACCTCAATTGATGGATAAAGTTTTCCGAGTTTAATTCGTGCGTCAGCGGTTGTAAATCGCCAATTAACTTTTCCTCCTATAGCGTTTTGCTTTTCCGTCCAAGCCATTACTTCTTTTTCTAATCGTTTTATATCCTCTATTCGTTCCGCCAAACACTGACGAGATAAAATGCTCAGATCAATCTCTGCCATATTTAACCAACTGCCATGCTTGGGAGTATAGTGTATCTCAAGTTTATCCGCAATGCGTTTCGCCTCGGCGGGCTCAAACACTTCATATAACGAAGCTTTTTTATGAGTATTAAGATTGTCTAAAACCAACTCAATCTTATCCGCCTCCGGATAAATTTTATCAACTAACTCCTGGAGGCACTCAGCCAAATCCTTTTTAGTGCGCCGTTCAGTAACTTTAACCCGCCGTTTGCTAACCAGTGGTTCAAACATCATAAATAAATTCGCGACTCCATTGCGTTTATACTCATAATCATAACGAGCCGGTTTGCCTGGAATCGCCGGAACCGGCCGACGTAGTTCTCCAACCAATTGCTTGGGACGTTCATCAAAACAAACTACAGGACGCTTGGGGTCATAAGGCCGTTGATATACATCTAAAACCTCTTCCATCTGGCAGACAAATTCTGCATTGGACCTCGGCGGAATACACCATTGCTGATTTAACCAAGGCTTAAGTTCGTTTTTTTTAGTGTTCGGCGCACCGTTTCATAGGAGACACTATCAACATAACCTAACTCTACTAATCGATCAGCCAAAAGTTGTAACGTCCACCTCTGATAGCCTTCTGGTGCTTGGCTGCAGGCTACCGTAATTAAATGAGCTTCCCCTTGACCATCAATCTTACGCCGGTATATTCGTTGAGGTTTATCTCTATTCAAAGCAGCCTCCAGTCCTTCTTCTATAAACCTTTTTCGTACCCTTTCCACCGTAACTCTACCCACCTCAAGCGCTTGACTGATCCGCCAATCGGGCCAGTCAGGTCCTTGCGGACTACGATCAGCCTTTAGTAAAATTCGTGCATGGGTTAGCTTCCGTGCCACTGTTTTGCCTGATGAGATTAATCCCTGCAATAGCTGGCGTTCAGCCTCCGTTAACTCCACAATATATATTTTCTTCATAATGGACCTCCTTACCCGTTTATATCGGTAAAAAGGCCCAAAATATCCATCAATTTATGTGTGATGAACCACTAGTCAAAGAAGGCATATTTTAAACTCCCAGTAAACACGAGGTAAAATTCTGCGGTATTTCTAATTCTTCAATTCGCTTAATGAGAAAAGGGGTGTTTCCATACAGTTCGTATCCTTTTTTTACCGCATCTGCTTTGGATTTGAATGTATCAATAACCTGTTTGCCTTTGATAAGAACAAATTCACCTTTTGCCTTCCCTAATAACTCCGGTTTAATAGAATTATAATAGGTTTGTTCTTCTTCTAATACTTTTATCATATTAATTCACCTCCTTTGTAATAATACACTATTAATCGTTTGTTGTCAATAGTGTTGTTATAAATTTTTGGATACGGTTCCGGTGACGCCTTACTGAACTATTCGGTCTGGTGTCCACCCAATTCTACTTTTTCCTTATCAAATATTTTCTTTTGGACTCAAAAAGAGTGAATTGTCGATTTGCTCTGCCGATTGCATATTCTTGATTTTCCGCCTCTTCGGTATCCCCCAGCCTCCTCAAAGCGATTTCTACATATTCACGGTTGGAGTCAATCCCAATAAATTTCCGCCCCAAACTTTTTGCGGCAACGGCCGTGGTGCCACTCCCGACAAACGGGTCTAAGACAACCGCATTTCCAGAAAAAGTCGTCAGTTTAAGCAAGTATTCGCATAGCGCCAATGGTTTAACGGTCTGGTGTATATTAAAATCGCCTTTTTCCTCTTTAGTCGGTTTGGGCAGTAGAAAACATTTATCAATAATTTCGTTGATTTTCTGAGTTGTTACGACGTTAGCAGGAAACATATTGTTACCGATTTTTATATTTGTATTGGTTAATCCAACCTTGTGTTTTTGCATATTGTTCAAAAATGTCCCATCACATTCTTTTTGAGCCATTACAATCGGTTCAAAACAGGATTTTAGCTGGGGTGTTTTCCAGCCGTTTAACTTTTCTTTCAGTTTAATCCGGATTCCTTCGTCAGGTTCTAATTTATCAATGAAATGATTAAGCGACATACCTTTGGGTTGGTTTTGTGTATAAAGCCAGATGAAACAATCTCGTATCAAGAAGCCCGCATCATCAACGGCTGAAACCATTCTATGATAAAGCCGTGGGCTTGAGAACGAGAAAAAGAATCCGCCCGGTTTTAATACTCTATGTAACTCTTTGGCAATTCTGAAATACCAGTCGTAAAACCTTTTCCCCTGCTCTTTATCAAACTTCATCCCGGGAGGGAGAGATTTTACAACATGGCAATAATCTGTTAGGTTTGAAACTGTTCGGTGATTCCAATGATTGTCCATTTTATCCAGAAAATAAGGCGGATCAGTTAATACTAAGTCTATAGAATCGCTTTCAATTTTGGGGAGTAATTGCAGGCTATCTGCACAAATTATTTTATTAATGAAAGTTTCATTTTTCATAATTATTCCAGTTTATCAGGGGGCAGGCCCTTAAACTCATGATAAAGAATTTTGTAAACTCTTTTTTGCACTTCTATATCACAAGTTTTGATAACTTGAGGATTGGCTAATTTTATAACCCGGCCTTTATCATCATAAACCCATCTGTTTCTATCCCCTCTATTACATTTCTGGCATTGGGGGATAATATTCCCTGCAATCAATGGCTTATTGGGGTCCATATGTGATTTCTGCAATACTGTTTTTGTTGCGGGCCAGTGAAAATGAGGCTTACCTTCCAAAGAGCCACAAGTAGCACATCTGCAATTATATCTCGCCTTTATTTTATCCCAATCATCTGTGTCGGCTACTCTGTGTCCTTTCTTAAAACCCGGGTAGGGCTGTTCTAATGTATAAAGTTGATACTCTCCTCTTTTGATATTCAAAACAATATTATCTCTACTGCCGGCAACAATCCACCAGCCACTTTGAGCGCCTAAATGTCTGGCTTGCTGAACATCATTCGTCTCGGGATAATAACTTCTGACGAATTTTGTTAGTTCCTCTTTAGAAACTATTCTCGTTTTGGGATAATCATAAGCCAAGTAAACCAAAACAAGGGCGTCTTTGGTAAAATTGCTACTGGCATCATAGAGTTTAGGTAGTTTTACGCCAAACTGCTTCAGATATTTTTCATGATATTCACAAATGGTTTTATAAATACTCTCTATTGATTTCTTATTCAAAATAAGGCTGTCTAACATATTATTCAAACTCCTTAAGAGTTACCCGTATATTTTACTAGGGACATAAATAGGGACAACGACCATTTCTATCCGCACTTCATCATCCCAGATTATGCTCCAGCCCGCCAGAGAAGTCAACCCCGTTAGAAAGCAATCCTAAAATGGATAAGAGATAGTTATGGCGATGGTGCTACGCGTAGTATAACGAAACTTTCTAACGGGGTTCATTTATTCTCGGTGATTATTCTCGGTGACACACACCACGCCCGGCACCCCTTTTCTCGGTGACACACACCACGCCCGGCACCCCTTTATTTCCAAGGGTTTCGGGATGCGGTTTGCGTTATGTAACTCTCATTCCCTTATACCCCTGCCTGAGCATTCTGGCGCTCGGATGCGGGTAGATACAGGTCGGTATGGTCATTATGCCGGGTCATACAGAGTTTATTTTCATGTGCCAGCCAGCCCATCGCACCATAAGCCAACTCCGGTGTTAAACCGGTCTTCTTCGGTAAATCCTCCATTCTAATCACGCCATTGCTGGCCAGGGTTCGCCAGACCTTACCCGCGGGTGAGCCGATCTCCTGCACCACATCTAATTGAGTACCCTGCGGGACGAAACCCGTGGGCACCGGTTGAGTGGTCAGTTCCTTAATCAGTGCCTCATAGCGCGCCTTAGCCTCGGGCCGGGAGTCGTATTCCCGGGCACGCATCACCGCATAGGTCGCTTGCCAATTCTTCAAATCTTCACGACACTTCGCACACGCCCGCAGATGCTTAACCAGTGCTTCCTGAGAAACATCCATTTTCTCACCCAGCACATAATCAGTGATGGCTAACCCGTATTTCTCACATTTATTCTTCATATTTTATCTTCTCCTTTCTGATAACCTTTCCGGATTCTCTGCCTGATATTATATATCTTATGTTTAAGATAGTCAAGAGAGTATTTAGCAAACTCCGGCTCCTGCAAAATCTCTTTATATTCCTTATGCGCACTCACTAATTGCATCAGTTTCTGCTCTTCCGTGGTCAGGTATTTAAGCACCGCTTGCAGTTTTCTATCAGCCGATTCATAATCAGCGCTCTCGGGACTAACCTGCATCAGTAAATCGCTGGGTAGTCCGGTGGGTTCTTCGGGGAAAACCTCCGAGACGGGCTTAAACTGCTTACGACGTTTCTTATCCTGATTAAGGCATTCCAGTTGGGTCACCCGATAAACCCATTTCCTGAATGAGCCGTCACCGGCGGGATTGAATCTACCGCTTCTTATTTCCGTAAAGAGGGTCAAGACGATCTGTTGGCGGACGTCATCTAAATAGCCCTCATCCTTAAAGAAACTTAGTCCGAAGAGGTAAGCCCGGATAATCGTGTAATAACGGGAGAGGAGTATCTCTAAGGCCGCCGGGTCACCCGCTGAATAGGCTGTCACCAAAACTTCATCAGAACGAGGGTCTTCGGGCATCGGATTATGATAGTAATTGTCTCGCCCCGTGTCAAGCAAGTATTTTCACATATTGTTCATTTTCCCATATCACCTTTGACCTCTTTTGGACTTTAGTTATAGAGAAGGGGTAACGAGAGAGCAAGAAACGATAGGTTAGAAAGGGGTGAAATATGAGAAAAAATAAGGTTGTAGCAAATTCTTTGGATGGTCATTGCGAGGTCGCCAAAGGCGACCGTGGCAATCCCATAAATAAAAGAGATTGCTTCGCTAATGCTCGCAATGACAAACCGGAGGCAGAGGATTTAGAGAAGCGGTGTCACGATTGCGGTGGTAATCTCCCAAGAGGCAAGGGGCGAGTGTCTTTCTATTGCCGTTTAATCGGGTTGTGTCGGTATTGCTACCGGCACAAGTTCCCCAAGCGGGGCAGACCTAAATGGCCTCCGATTAGTTCGGGTTCGGAACGGCTCTTATCCTGGGACGAACGCCGGTATATGGAACGAGCGGGCTTTAACCCGGAGGTCTGGTCACCCGAATTCCGCCGGGAAATGGAGGATTACTGGAGAGCGAGGATGAGGGGAGAATGTTGAGTTAGCATCCCTCACCTAACCTCTCCCACAAGGGGAGAGGAATGGAGAGGGGGATAAGAAAGTAGGTGGGTTATGAAACACAGTAGAAGATTATTATTAAGTTGGATTATCGCAATGGGACTGGTGGGTTTTGGGGTGCTGGCGAATTGGTATCTGGTCTTTGTCGTTGCCGCCCAACCCACATCACCTGTGGTCGTAAATCCTTATCAAACGTTATATGAGGATTTGCTCTATCCGAGTGTCCGAATCACTACGGCAGACGGTATTGGTTCGGGGGTGATTATCGGAGTTAATGAGTTCATAAGTTCACGAGCTCATGAGTCTACTAATGAACTAATGAACTCATCAACTAATGAACTGTTTATCCTGACCGCCGCACACGTGGTCGGTGATGAGGCATTGGTTAGCGTAGAACTCTTTAATTCTACTGAATCTTTACCTGCCTTCGTGGTAGCCACGGATACAGGTAAGGATTTAGCCTTGCTTAGGCTGAAGCCTAACACCCAAAACACTGGATGCCAGATTAGGCTGAAGCCTAACACCCAAAACACTGGATGCCAGACTTTAGTCTGGGTCGCTAAACTCGCTCCCAGAAGTTATGTGCCATATATTTTCACGCCGGTCTGGGTTATTGGTTGCTCATTAGGATTACCAACCAGACCTTCAGAAGGAATTATTAGTGCAATTTCAAATGATGCCTGGGAAATATCCGCCCCGATTCTGCCGGGTAATTCGGGTGGCGGGGTCTTTGATGGGAGGACCCACGAGTTAATCGGGATTGCGGTCTGGGTCAGGGTCTATCAGGGGCAGTTAATAACGACAATGGCAGGAATTGTTCCTATTAACCA
>Ga0315282_10010680_pt1 | contig 14344 bp, 16 predicted proteins | sample YL17G07_20_MG_FD_203693 | JGI IMG/M metagenome (GOLD analysis project Ga0315282, IMG submission 203693) | Sediment microbial communities from Yellowstone Lake, YNP, Wyoming, USA - YL17G07_20 | ecosystem: Environmental > Aquatic > Freshwater > Lake > Sediment | place: USA: Wyoming | collected...
CCTCGATGAACATCCCCTCGTACTCGGGGGCTTCCGAGGTAAATCGCCCCATGTCGTCGACGGGCATGGGCATGGGAAGGTCATATTCCAGCCCCACCTGGTAGTCCTCCTGGCCGTGACCCGGTGCGATATGCACCGCACCTGTACCCTGTTCCATGGTCACGTAATCGGCGGTGACCAGGAGGGAGGGCCGGTCCCGCCAGGGATGCCTGGCCTTCAGGCCCTCGAGATCGCCTCCCTTCAGCCTGCCCTGCTCCTTGTATTCTTCTATGCCTAAATCGCCCAGGGCCCGCTCCAGCAGGGGCTCGCCGATGATGAGGTTCTCCCCACCCGCCTCCAGAAACACGTAGTCCATCTCGGGGTGCAGGGCGATGGCCACGTTGGCCGGGAGGGTCCAGGGGGTGGTGGTCCAGATCACCACCGACGCCTCCCCCCCTTCCTCCATACCCTTGACCGCGCTCAAGAGCGGGAACTTCACGTATATGGACGGGGATACCTTCTCCTTGTACTCCAGCTCCGCCTCGGCGAGGGCGGTCATGCAGCGGGGACACCAATGTATGGGCTTACGGCTGCGGTAGATGAGCCCCCTCCCCAGCAGTTCTCTAAGAACCCGGATATCGACTGCCTCGTAGGAAGGTTTGAGGGTGAGGTAGGGGTCTTTAAAATCCCCCCTCACTCCCAGCCTCTGGAACTGCGAGGATTGCCGGTCAACGAAGCGCAGGGCGTACTCGCGGCAACGCCTTCGTACCTCCATGACCTCCAGCTTGCCTTTCTCCTCGCCGAGGAGTTTTTCCACGTTATGTTCGATGGGCTGCCCGTGGCAGTCCCACCCCGGCACGTAGGGGCAGAAATAGCCCCGCATGCTTTTGTACTTGATGATTATGTCCTTGAGGATCTTATTCAGCGCCGTGCCCAGATGGATATCGCCGTTGGCGTAAGGGGGCCCGTCGTGAAGGATAAAAGGAGATCTCCCCTCCGCCTTCTCCAGGACTCTGTGGTAGATGTCGATCTCCTCCCAGAACTTCTGTATCTCCGGCTCCCGCCGTGGCAGATCCGCTTTCATGGGGAAATCCGTCCGGGGCAGATTAAGGGTCTTTCGGTAATCCATTCTGTAACATCTCCATTATAACTTGGGATTTTGCTCAATTATTAGCACGAGCAAAATAGGGTGTCAACGAAACTCCTTTCCATGTGCGGGATTGTGTTGTTTTAATAGAGCATGGGCTTATCGAATGCCGTTACGGGAGGGCGATAGCCGTTAACTTGGAGAAGGGTCCCATAAAGGCACACCGCGAAGGCGCGCTCATAGAGTTAAAGGTACACCCCGGTTCCTCGCGCCGGGCGGTGGAGGAAATTCCGAACGGAAGGATCTCCGTCTACGTCCATGCTCACCCCGAAAAGGGCAAGGCCAACCAGGAGACCCTTAAGGTCTTGTCCGAAGCGCTCGGCGTCCCCGTTTCCCACCTGGAGATAGCCAGGGGCCAAAAAACCCGCGATAAGACCGTCCTGGCCAAAGGCATATCCGCTGTCGAGGTCAGAACGAGGTTGTTGAAGGAATAGGTTCTTCCCCCCGAAGTGTGGGTAACGATGAGGTGGTCAACGCAAGCTCAACGTACATAATGGCACTTAAGGGGAGGCTTGCCCGCTACGGGCTTGCTTATCTTCCGCCGATTACAACGCCACCCCTCAGGAACCGTTTACCCGACAGGAGAGCAATAGATCCACATGGCCATCACGCCTACGGATATTTATCGCTTCCTCACCAAGCCCCATCCGAACGGGGATGGGCCCGGAAAACCTTGCGAATCCTGAGGCATCAGCCGCCAGGCCCCCCCTTTAGGGTTACCTTTTATTCCCAAAAGAAGTGCTTCTCCCCTTCCTCACCCGGGGCCGGCCCCGGTGCGGGCCCGGGGGCGGGAGGTTCTCCCTCCTTTTCCAGCGATCCCTGGATCATCTCCATCTCGGCTGCGTAGGATGTCCTGGAAGGCTCGGCTGGAGGAGGTGGGGCTGTGGGTGTCACCGGTTGTTCCATGAATGCGGGCGGCTTCTCTCTCTCGAACCGCATGTCGGCTGGCTCCTGTACCGGCTCCTCCGGAAGGGGTTCAGGCGCGGTCTCAAGCGGAGGGGGTTCTACCCGGAATTCCGGTATTGTCTCGGTTGCGGCCGGCGGCGATTCCACGGCCGTTTCCTGCACCTGGAAGGGGGGAACAGCTATTTCCGTCGCAGCGGGCGGTTCCTCCCGGGGCACGCTGGGGATCACCTCGCTTATCTCGGGTGGTGGCGGGGCGGGCGGCGGCGGAGGGGCCACCGGCTCGTGGGGAGCCATGGTCACCGGAGGCGCCGGCTGTTCCTTCAATTCCGCGGCGGTGAGGCGCGATTCATAGTCCCTTATCAGGGCCTGGTTTTTATCCAGCAGCTCGCGGATGGTTGCTATGTACCTGAAGACCTGGTCGCGGATGCCCGCGAAGGACTGGGAAATGCGGGCCCTTTCAGAATGTGCCTCCTCGAGGATGCGGGTGCTCTGTTCCTGGGTCTCCCGCAGTTGGGCCTCCGCCTGGGCTCGCGCCTCCTGCACGATGTTGTCGGCGCTCTTCTGGGCGTTGATGAGGGCGTTCTGGAGGGTCTGCTGCATGTTATCGAACTGGGTGGCCTTTTGCCTCATAGACTCCACCAGCTCCCCCTGCTCCTGGTTACGGTGGAGCAACCTGTCCAGTTCATCGGCCACCATATCCAAGAATGAGTCGACTTCCTCCTTGTTATAGCCTCCCATACGCACCGTATTGAATTCCTTATGATGAATATCCATAGGGCTTATAGCCAACTCGACCGCCTCCTTTAAGACAAGCCACACCGCCTTTTCAGGCAGACCTTTCCTTTTACCCTACAATATAAGATTTATCGGGGCTTTCCGCTAACAAGTTTAAGGGTCTTTCCACTAACCGAAGATCTCCCTTACCAACCATTGTAAAAAGCCTATGATTACCATGACTATAAGCGGCGACAGGTCCAACGCGACCCCGGCGCTTACGGGGATCACCGGGACCCACCTGCGCAGGGGGGAGAGCAACGGCTCGGTAATGTCGTAGATCAGCACCACCAGCGGCCTTAAGCTCCTCGGCCATCTTATGGGTAGCCACCCGATGATAACCCTCGCTATGATGATACAGAAGTAGACCCACAATGCCCACCACAGGATATCACCAACTACCCGCACCTCAAACCTCTTTCGCCCTCTTCCAGGCGGCCGTAACCGCCTTATAGAAGGCACTGCGCAGCCCGGACTCCTCCAGTGTCTCCAGGGCGGCGATGGTGGAGCCGCCAGGGGAGGTGACCATGTCCTTCAGGTACGCCGGATGATGCCCGGAGTCCCGTAGCATCATGCCGGCCCCGATCATGGTGCCGGTTACCAGTTTAAGGGCCAGGGAGCGGTCCAGCCCCAGCTTTACTCCCGCGTCGCATAGTGCCTCGGCCAGCACGTAGAAATAGGCGGGGCCGCACCCGGAAAGGGCCATGGCCTCGTCCTGGAGCTTCTCGTCCAACTCGTAGACCTCTCCCAGGCAGGCAAATATATCCATAGCCTTGCCGCGGGCATCTTCGCCGGCGCAGCGCCCGTAGCTCAATACGGACACCGCCGCACCCACCATGGCCGGGTTGTTGGGCATAGCCCTCACCACCGGAATACCCTCCGGGAGGAGGGACTCGATAAACCCGGTGGTCTTCCCCATGGCTATGGAGATCACCGTTTGTGCGGCGGTGATGGAGCCGGAAATCTCGCGCAGAACCTGCTCCAGCTTCTGCGGCTTCACCGCCAGGAGCACGATCTCCGCATCCCCGGCCGCGGCGCCATTCGACTCCGCCGCCTGAACGCCGTATTCCGCCGTCATTATCTCCAGCCTGTCCCGGTCGATGTCGGAAAGAACGATCTCCTCCCCGCTTACCCATCCCACGCGGAGAAGCTCCCTGAGGATGGCCCCGGCCATCTTTCCCGCACCTATGAACGCGATTTTCTTCATATGTTCACCCCTGGTTCTCAAGAGACCTCGGCTGTCGACTTAAAACTGGTTGAAGAAACCCTTTTCGCGCAGCCAGCGCTTGTCCTCCGCGGACACCTCCACATTATGCGGGGAGAGCAGGAAGACCTTCTCCGCGACACGCTGGATCCCCCCTTCCAGCCCGTAAGTGAGTCCGCTGGAGAAGTCTATGAGCCTCTTTGCCAGTTCCGGGTCCGCCTGTTGCAGGTTTATGATTACCGGGATGTCCGCCTTGAACTTCTGCCCTATCTGCTCCGCATCGTTGAAGGACTTGGGCTCAACCATGTGCATGCGCACCTGCTTTGAGGGAACGGCCTGGATGGAGGCTACCCTGGCCTCCTCGCGCATGGCCCTCCGGGAGAGAGGCGGCCCGACCATCTCGGGCTGCACCTCGTCGTACTCCAGCATCTCCTCGAACTCGTCGTCCTCCACCAGCCCCAGGTAGATCAGGGCTCTTCTAAAAACACCAGGCATGGCAATACCTCCCCACGTCTTATCCGGCAAATATGGCCGTACCTATACGCACCATATTAGCTCCCTCTTCCACCGCCACCTCGAAATCCTGGGTCATGCCCATACTCAGTACCCCCAGGTCGGCTAGGGGATATTTCTCCGCCAGCCCGTCCCTGAGCTCCCGCAAGCCCCGGAAATAAGGCCTCGCCTCCTCCCGGTCGTCCAGGAGCGGCGCGATGGTCATCAGCCCGCGAACCTTTAGTCCAGGCAAGGTAAGCGTCTTGTCAAGGAGGCCGGACACCTCCGTCTCCTCCATGCCATGCTTGCTCTCCTCGCGGGAAACGTTCACCTGTAGCAACACCTCCTGGGAGATCCCCAGGTCCCTAGCCCGGCCGTCGACGGCTTCCGCCAGCCTCTCGCTGTCCAGGGAGTGGATAAGGACCGCTTTTCCTACCACCATATTAACCTTATTCCTCTGGAGATGGCCAATAAAGTGCCATTCCAGCTCCCGGTCCACCAGCTCCAGCTTATCGCGCAGCTCCTGGGCCCTGTTTTCCCCGAATACCGTCTGGCCCGCCCGGGCGGCCTCCATGATCAGCCCCACGGACCTCCCCTTGCTTACCGCGATCAGCTTCACCTCGCCCGGATTCCTGCCGGCCGCGGCGGCCGCCCGCGCGATGCGCTCGCGTACCCGCTCCAGGTTATAAGCCACCGTACCCAACCTTCGTACCCCCTCGTTCCCTTGCATTATTCCTCGAAGCTGACGAAAGTCACCCCGGGGATATCGTACAGCTTATCTATAACCTCCAGGAGGTTCACCTTGCCGGAGACATTGGCACGAAGAAGGAGGGAGCACTCGTTTTTCTCACCCTTGCATGTAGAGTACCTTAAGAGCGTGTTCCCGATACCGTATTCAGCGAACACCGATTCCACATCCTCGGTAAGACCCGGCCTGGGCTCGCTCCTGATGTTGAAGTAGAGCTTTCGCTGCAGGAACCTGGAGATAACCCGGTCCTCCACCCAAGGTAGGGCGATCAAGACCACCAGTATGATCCCCGTGCAATAGAGGCCGGTTATAAAATAGCCCGCGCCGGCGGCCATCCCCACCGCGGCGGCCGCCCACATGGTCGCGGCGGTGGTGATCCCCACCACGTGCGTCCCGCCGTAGATGACGATTACCCCGGCACCCAGGAAACCTATTCCCACCACCACCTGGGCCGCGATGCGAGCCGTATCGGATCCCGGAAACGCCGTCAGCGAGAGAATGGTGAAAAGCGCGGCGCCCATGGATACCAGGATATAGGTCCTGAACCCCGCCGGGCGGTCGCCCCTCTCCCTCTCTATGCCGATTAGGCCGCCGCAAGCCGCGGCCATCAGCAGCCTCAAAAGGATGTCTGTCTCTCTCATCTGGAGACCCCTAGTAACCGTAATTTATGGAGAAATCGCGGTACTCCCCCGTTGCTTCCTCCCATGCCACCTCAATGCTTGCCACCCTGGCGGAGGGAGAGCCCTTCCGGCACCACTCCACCATATCCCGCACGGCTTCCTTTTCTCCCTCGAACAGCGCCTCCACGCGGCCGTCGCGGGTGTTGCGAACCCACCCGGTTAATCCCAGGCTCTCGGCCATATCCTGGGTATAGGAGCGGAAGTACACTCCCTGCACCCTTCCGGCAATGAAGACATGCGCTCTCTTTTCCATGCCAGGCATCCGACCGCCGCTATCCTTCAAAATATATGAAGGCTCCCTGCCTGCCGGTCACCCCGTCCCTCCGGAAGGAGAAATACCTCCGGTCACAGCAGGTACACCCGCCTACCCTGCTTATGTTCTCCTCTTTTAAGCCAGCTTGAAGCAGGTTTATGCGGTTGGCCCGGAAGAGATCCAGGTTATATCCATCCCTCTCGAGGACCACTTCGCTATCCTCACCATATTTTTCGACGAAAAGGCCGGCTCTGCCTTCATCCACCGCGTAGCAGCACGGACCTATACCCGGGCCCATTATCGCCTTGAACTCCTTCGCGTCCAAGCCAAGTTCCTCATCCAGCCTGGCGAAGGCCGCCGCGGTTATGTCCCCTATCGTCCCCCGCCACCCCGCGTGGAGCATGGCCACCACGCCGTCACCCGGTGACGCCAGGGCCAGGGGCAGGCAGTCAGCCGTAAGCACCGCCAGGACCGTTAGAGCCTCGGTGGTAAAGACCCCGTCCGTCTCCGGGAAGGTCTCGAAGGGATGGTCCACCGCCTTTCCCAGGTCGCTCCCCACCGCCCTCTCGATGCTCACGCCGTGAATCTGCCCCAGGTAGACGAATCGCGACGGCCCGATTCCCAGCCCGCCTGCTACCACCTCCCGGTTGGCGCTGACGTTGCCGGCTTGATCCCCGGTGCGATAAGCCAGGTTCAGGGTGTCGTAGGGAGGTGTGCTGCAGCCCATGGTGCGGTCGGTAAAAATAAGCCCGATGCCCTTGCCCAGCAGGTGTCCCGCATCAAGCCAGGCGGAGCGGGCGTGGCCGGAGCGCTCAGTCCTTTTCACTTTTCTCCTGATCCAGGACCTCCAATAGCACCTTGAGAATACGCCTGCCGACGACCTTCTGGGCGGTCAGGCGAAGCCCCTCGTGCACCGCCGATTCCCCTTGTTTGGGAATTTTCCCCATAAGATTGTACATCAAGCCGCCTAGGGTATCCCATTCATGGGCCGGCAGGTCGGTGCCCAGGAGATCGTTCAAGTCGTCTATGGGCATGCGCGCATCGAAGGTATATCTTCCGTTCCCCAGGTTCTCGTAGAGCACCTGCTCGCTGTCGTATTCGTCGAAGATCTCCCCCACGATCTCCTCCAGAAGGTCCTCGATGGTGACCAGGCCGGAGGTACCCCCGTACTCGTCGAGGACGATGGCCATATGTACCGTACCGGTGCGCAGCTCGGTCAACAGCTCGCTGACCCTCTTGGTCTCGGGCACGAAATATGGTTCGCGCAGGAATTCCCGGGGCTGCACATCGCTCTCCCCCCGCTTGAGGTAGGGAAGAAGGTCCTTGGCGTACAGGATGCCCACGATGTGGTCGAAGTCCTTGCTGTAAACGGGGATACGGGATAACCCGGTGCTCAGGATAGTCTCCAGGGCTTCCTCCAGGCCGGCATCGTCCTCCAGCATCACCATGTCCGTCCTGGGTATCATGACCTCCCTCACCAGGGTATCACCGAAATCGAAGATGGAATGAATGAGTTTCTTCTCCTCCTCCTCGATTACGTCTTGCTCCTCCGCCGCCTCAACCAGGGCCTTGATATCCCCCTCGGTGACGAAGGGCCCCTCCTTGATGGTCTTGCCACCGAAGAGCCTGATAACGCCGTTGGAGACGTATATCAGTATCCTCACCAGGGGATAGAAAACCCTTGACAGCAGGTTCACCACGGGGGCCACCGCCAGCGCCACCTTCTCCGTGTTGTTGGTGGCGTAGGTCTTGGGGGCCATCTCCGAGAAGATGAAGATGAGGAAAGTCATTACCCCGGTGGCGATCGCCGCCGCTATGGGAAGCTGCAAGCTCAATGCCAAACCCGTCGCTATCGCCGAGGCCCCTACCTGGACCAGGAGGGTAAGCATGAGAATGGTGGAAAGGAAGCGGTTGGGCTGTTCGAGGAGCTTGTCCAGCGCAACAGCCCTGCGGTTTCCTTCTTCCCGCAGCGACCTTATTCGGAAACGATTGACGCTGACCAGCGATATCTCCGCGGCCGCCAGGTAGGCGGCCACCCCGATAAGAACCACCAGGGCGATCAACCGCCAGGTGACCTCGCCGGCATCAACCGCCGCCTTCGATACCTCCGCCGCCAGCAGGCATACGGCGCTCATCGTTCCCTCCCCTCCGGCAGACCGAGTATCTCCCGCTGCCTGCGGTCCATCTTCAACCAGCCCTCTTCATCGCCGTCCTCATAGCCCAGGAGATGCAAAACCCCGTGTGCGGCCACGAACTCCAACTCCCTTCCCTCCTCCACATCGTAACGCCCCTTGTTTCTATCTATAAACTCGGGACAGACAAGCACGTCCCCGAGGAGAAATCCCGACTCGCACTCCTCCCCCATGGGGAAGGCAATGACGTCGGTGGGGCCTTCGCGGGAGAGGTATTTACGGTTCAATTCCCCTATCCCGTCCTCGGACAATACCGTAAGGGAAAGCACGGCATCGCGCCTCACCTCCTCCGCCTTGAGCACCCTGAGGCATGACTTTCTCAAGGCCCTTTTGTTCACGCCACCGCCGCGTCGGTCGTTTATCGCCACCTTCACGGCATGCCCTCCCCCTTGACCAGGGTCGGGTACTCCAACCTCTCGTGGTGCATCGCGGAGAGGATGCGCACGAAGGCCTTGGTTATCTTATCCAAATCGCCCAGGGTCAGCTGGGAGTCGCTCAACTGCCCGTCATCCAGCCTCTCCTTGATCAGGGAGCGGGTCAACTGGTCGAGCTTGACCGGGGTGGGTTTATCAAGGGACTTCGCGGTCGCTTCGATGGCATCGGCGAGCATCACCACCGCCGCTTCCTTGCTCTGGGGCTTCTCCCCCTGGTAACGGAACCTGCTCTCGGAAACGGCGCCCGTCTTGTCTCCCTCCTGCAAAGCCCGGGCGTAGAAGTAGCGTATAAGAGAGGTGCCGTGGTGCTGGCGGATTATCTCCGTAACCTCCTCGGGGAGGTGGTACTCTCCGGCCAGGTCCACACCCTCCTTGACATGTGCGGTGATGATTAATGCGCTCAGGTTGGGCTTGAGCTTTTTGTGGCCGTCGAAGCCCCTGGGTTGGTTCTCAACAAAGAAGGCGGACCGCTTGATCTTGCCGATATCGTGGTAATAGGAACCCACCCTGGCCAGGAGGGCATCGGCTCCTATTTCCCGCGCCGCCGCATCGGCCAGGTTGCCCACGATCACGCTGTGGCTGTAGGTCCCCGGCGCCTCGGTGATGAGCTCCCGCATCAAGGGATGGTCGGGAGAGGCCAATTCCAGGAGGTGCATGGGGGTGGTTATGCCCGAAATCCTCTCCAGGACGGGGAAGGATCCCAGGGTGAGCAGAGTGGACATCACGCCGTTTCCCAGGCCCAGGGCGCCGGCCACCGCTATAAAGCTGAGGCCCTTGATCAGGCTCGCCGTGATCATGGATATGCCGGCGACGGCCAGGGACAGCTCCGCCCCGGCCCGCACCAGCCTCTCTCGATGCCGGATGTGGGTGACCAGGAGCACGCCCACGATCCCTCCCAAGAGAACGGTGATCACTAGGTAAAAATTGCCTTTCAGGATTAAGCCCGCCATTATTCCCCCCATGGCCACCACGAACAGGGCGACCAGGTGGTCGAGGAGGGTGGCGAGGGTCAGCCCCACCATGGCCAGGGGGATCAGGTAACCCCACATGATGTTTTCGTCCGCGAATACCGCGAAAAGGCGGCACAGGAGGCAAAAAACCAGGAACACCAGGCAGATCATGGCCACGATCCTCCAGTTGCGGGCCATCTTCGGGCGGAAACGTCGGAAGAAGAGAAGGGACGCCGCGTAGAGGGCCAACAGCAGGAGGCCGATCCCCAGCACCTGTTGATAGGTGCCCACCGGGGAGAGGGACCCCGCCTCGCCCAATAAGGTCAGGGTGAGGGGAGTGATCAATTCCCCCCTATCCACGATCTTTTGGCCCACGGTGTAATGGACGTAGACGGGCTGCACGGCGCCGGCCGTCGCCTCCATGTCCCGGTTTATGGTGGCGGCGGAGTAGGCCGTATTGACCTTGGTGAAAGCCGTGGTCAGCCCCGCGGCATCCACGCGCATCCTCTCATCCAGGCGCAGGTCCTCCGCCTCTGCCTTTATGTCCTCCCGCACCTTATCCAGGTTGTCATAAGCCACCGGGTCGGACATGGCCGCGGAGAGGAGTTCCACCGCCGCGGTGTATAACAGGCGCGAGTCCTCGTCCGATGATGTCAAGAGGTACTCCAGAACCTGCCCGTCCAGCTCCGGGTCGCCGGGCTGCTTCAGCTGCGCCATCCTCCCCTCGAGACTTCCCTCCTGCCCGGCGAGGATCCTGGCTTTATTGAAGTAATCCCCCAGGCTGGAAACCGCGGCCGCCTGCGCATCCTCGTCGATGAAGAGGGATTTTATCCTCTGCCGTTCCGTATCGCGCGCCTTCTCCGTGGTCTCCTCGTCGGCCACGCTGAAGTCCCGGGAGGAGATGATCGTCTCCGTGCTGGGTTTACCCACCTCGAACCTGGCGGCCCTGGGAACGTATTCCATGATGAGCATGACCAAAAGGATCACCAGAAGAATAAGGGAAAGAAAAAAAGCCTTTCCCTCCCCGCTGCGGGGAATCAGGGGCCGGCGCCGGGGTTTATGCCGTTTTGAGCCTTCCTTATCATCCATCTTCTTTATCTCATTTTCCATTATACAACAGGAAACGATGCCGTCACCGGTTGAAAGCGTTTCCTTTAAGATAGGTCGGGGCGTCCACCTCGCGGCTTTAGCCGCCCATCAGACCTCTCCATTGTTGCGGGAATCGTCGTACAGGCGATAGGCGCGCACGATCTCCTGAACGATCTTATGCCGGACCACGTCCCGCTCATCCAGGTAAATGAACTCGATCCCCTCGATGCCGGTGAGGATCTCCCTCACCACGTTCATCCCGGAGCGCTGGCTCCCCGGCAGATCTATCTGGGTTATATCCCCGGTTACCACCGCCTTGGAGCCGAAGCCCAGGCGGGTGAGGAACATCTTCATCTGCTCGGGGGAGGTGTTCTGGGCCTCGTCCAGCACGATGAAGGAATCGTTCAAGGTGCGGCCGCGCATGAAGGCCAGGGGGGCCACCTCGATGATCCCCTGGTCCATGTACGTGGAAAATTTCTCCACCTCGAGCATCTCGTATAGGCAGTCGTAGAGGGGCCTGAGATAGGGATCCACTTTCTGGCATATATCCCCCGGAAGGAATCCCAGCTTCTCCCCCGCCTCCACCGCCGGGCGGGTCAGTATGATCCGGCCCACCTCCTTGGTCACCAGCTCCTTAACCGCCATGGCCATGGCCAGGTAGGTCTTACCCGTCCCGGCGGGGCCGACGGAGAAGACAATGGTGTTTTTGCGGATGGCCTCGACGTAGCGCTTCTGGTTGGGCGTCTTGGGGCGGATCACTTTTCCCCGGCGAGAGATGATGATGTCCGTGAACACCTCGGTGGGGTTTAACTCGCCCTCCTCCATAATCATCTCGATGGCCTTTTCCACGCTCTCAGCGGTCAGGGCCATGCCCGAGCTAAGGAGCATGAGCAACTCCTCGAAGAGCTTGCCGATGGTCTCCAGTTCATCCTCCTCGCCATAAATGGTGATCTCGTTACCCCGCACCAGGATGGAGCCCTTAAAGGCCTGTTCCACGATTTTCAACAGCTCGTCCCGCTCGCCCAGGAGATTGACCATTGGCTGATTCCCCGGGACGAGTATCTTCAGTTCCCTGCGCCTGTCGTTATCCGTTTTGACCCCTCCCATCCACATGCATTCCTGCTACCGGTCTAGCCCGGAGGCCAAAGCATTCTCCTGCCCCCCAGGACGTGGAAGTGGAGGTGAAAAACGCTCTGTCCGGCCTCCCGCTCTACATTGGTCAATATGCGTACCCCGCTGGTGGCGATGCCCTCCGCTTCGGCCACCTCCTTGATGACCGCGAAGATATGGAAGAGCAGGGACGCGTCCTCCGCCGCGAGGTCCAGGGCGGAACGTATATGCCGCCTCGGTATTACCAGGACGTGGACGGGCGCCTGGGGATTTACATCCCTGAAGGCCACCACCCGCTCATCGGAATACACGATATCCGCGTCCATCCCTCCCCCTGCGATTGCGCAGAAAACACAGTCTTCCATGCCCCTCCTCCCGTAGTCCCGCCGCCATGCCGTGTCGTTTATCTATATTTACTCCCGCGGGCGCTTATCACGCCACTCTAACCGCGCCCGGCCTCCCGACACGCCGTATATCCTGGCCTCGATGAGGCATCCCGGCCGCGCCCGCAGCGGGGGATCCACCAGGGAAGCCTTGATATAATCCTCGGTGGTCCCCACCGCCACCCTAACGCCGTTTTGTTCGATCACCCTCTCCACCAGCAGCCGGCGCAGCTCCCCCACGCGCTCCTCAGCGTACGCCACCCGCCACATCTCCGCCAACGCCCGCAGCATGGCCGACCTGGTCTCCATTACCTCCGCCGCGACCTTTCCCTTTTTATTCCAGGCCGGCGTACCCGGCCGCGGCGAGAAGCGGAAGACGTGTACCCGCGAGGGCCGCACTTCCCTGAGCACCTCGACGGTGCGGCGGAAAGCGGCGCCGCTCTCCCCCGGATATCCCACGATTATCTCGGTGGTCAAGGTCGCCCCGGGCCAAGCGGAGCGTAAATCTCTTGCCGCCCCTAAAAAATCTTCCGGCCGGTAACCCCTGCCCATGTCCTTGAGGATCTGCTCGTCACCGCTCTGGAGCGGAAGGTGCAGGTGGGGGCAGACGCGATCGTTTCCGGACCACTCCTGCAGCCATGACATTTTCAAATCCTCCAGTTCGATGGAGCTCAACCTCACCCGGAAGTCATCCCCCAGGGAGGTCACCTCCCGCACCAGGCGTGAGAGATCGAAGCCCGGTCCCAGGTTATATCTCCCCAGGTTGACCCCGCAGAGGACCAGTTCCCTGGTGCCCCTGTTCAGCCACTTGCAGGCCAACTCCAGGACTTCCCCCAGGGGACGGGATCGCTCCCTTCCCCTGGCCATGGGGACGATGCAATAGGAACAGCGGCGCTCGCACCCGTCCTGGACTTTAACCAAACCGCGGGTTCGGCCCGGCTCCGCATGGCTCTCCCCGGGCCCGCTCGCGCTGAGCATACCCTCGAGCTCTTGCGCCCAGGCGTCCTTCTTCGTATTGGGTAGCACCCGTACCACTCCCGGCAGGCCCCCCAGGTCCCCGGGGTTGACCTGGGCGTAGCAACCGGCAGCCACGATGGCTCCAGCCCCCCTCCTTCCCAACCAGCGGATGAGCTTGCGGCACTTGCGGTCGCTTTCGGCGGTGACCGTGCAGGTGTTCACCACGCAGAGGTCGGCGGATGCGGGGTCGCCGCAGATGGTATGCCCCGCCTCGGCCAGGGCCATCTTCAACTCCTCGCTCTCTCCCTGATTCACCTTGCAACCGATGGTGAAAACCGCTACCTTGGCCATTGTCTCCCTTGACCGCCTTTCCTAGAGTAATCCGAAATGGCACCTCACGGCCGCCACCAGCACCAGCCTGGGCGTCTCCGTCCTCAGGATGCTCCTTCCCAGGGCGACGGGGTTCCCCCCGCCCGGACAAGCCCTCCCTCTCCTCAGCGGTGAAGCCTCCCTCGGCCCCACCAGCAGGGCCAGGTCCTTCGAGAACCCGTCCTCAAGCGCCTCGGAGGGTCTTTTCCCTCTCTCCTGTTCGGCGTAGAGGCAGGCGTCCATCCCGCGCAGCCCTTCCAGTACTCCCTCCCAATCCAGTACTCGAATCTCCGGCAGGGCGGCCCGCCAGCCGGGAGGACTCCACGGCTATCTTTCGCCACCTCCCCACCTTGCCCTCCCCCGCCGCGCTCAAGGGCCTGGACCGCCGGCTGGAGAAAGGAGTGATGGAAATCACCCCCAGCTCCACACAGGCTTGGACCACGTTATCCATCTTTTTGCCCTCAGGGATCGCCTGGAAAAGATGAAGCCTGGGGTGTTCCTCGTCTACCCTGGAAATGTTTTCCATAGCGATTACGGTGCGCGACGCGGTTATCTCAACGATGAACGCCCGGCCCAAGGCTCCATTCCCGTCCAGGACCCCGGCCTCCTGACCCCGGCGCATCCTCAAAACCCGACTCAGGTGATGATGGTCATGGCCCTCCAGGACCAAACGGCCC
>Ga0315282_10010681_pt1 | contig 14344 bp, 14 predicted proteins | sample YL17G07_20_MG_FD_203693 | JGI IMG/M metagenome (GOLD analysis project Ga0315282, IMG submission 203693) | Sediment microbial communities from Yellowstone Lake, YNP, Wyoming, USA - YL17G07_20 | ecosystem: Environmental > Aquatic > Freshwater > Lake > Sediment | place: USA: Wyoming | collected...
TATCATACAGTCTTCTTTATAGAAGAGGATAATTTTGACAACGAGACTTGTTGACATCTGATTGATAAATCAAATATAGAAAAAGGTGAAGTTTTCTTCCCCCCTTTTTCTTTTTCCAATTGATGTGTATTTCTACTGCCACATTCCGGAGCGGCCTATTCCTTGGCCATGGTAGTGATGGTGGTGAAAACCACGACCAAAACCAAGGCCCATTCCACCCATTAATCCAAACTTCTCAATCTGTTCGGGCGTGAGGGAATTGCGAGCTTCCAATCTATATTGGACAACCTTGTCCCTCATCCGGTTTTGAAGGTCTCTCCACTCTTTTTCCTTAGCCAGAATGGCCTGGGGATCAGCTTTTGGATCGGTCCACAGTGACTGGAGTTCCAGCCTTTTAGCCACAAGTCCCCCTATGAATTGAGCGTTTTCTTCTATAAACTTTCGGCGCAACTCCTTGAACCTCGCCTTCTGCTCCGGGGTGAGGTTAAGCCTCTTCCATTGGCCCCAGGATTCCTGGCCGTGCATCCACCTATGCCTGGGACCAGCACCCGGATCTTGTGCATAGACATATGAGACACCAAAAAACATCACAACTACCAACCCTAATGCAATCATTGCCTTTTTCATCGACTTTACCTCCTCTCGTCTGTTTTATTTAAATGCAACTCCTGTACCAATCCATTTTCAAAAGAATTCAAAAGATATTTTGCATCCTCCTCTATTTGATTTATCCATAATATTCAAAGGATTAAGGACCTTTAACAGTTGGATAAATTCGATTGTTGTAAAAAATGGAGTCTTAAAGCTTAGTTTTAAACCGGAATAGTTTGTCGGTCTTTTTAAAGCGGGTAATGCTTTCTTCTTAGATTTCGATTAATAACGAGTTTCGACAATCTTGACGACCAATTCGACAAGAATTTCCGAATGGATGATATCTTCAGATCCAGATTCAAATTTTGCTTTTTTTAAACAAAGTAGTTTGTAAATAAATGGAAAGGTTTATTATTGATTTCCAGGTGAAATGTTGCATTATGGGGCGAGATTTAAAAATCAGGCTTTCAGGAAGAAGTTAAGTAGAAATATCCTTGTATCGCCAATTAAAAAAGGAATTTGTGAAAAATTTTGGACCGGGGGCAAATTAAATAAACAATTTTTGATGGAGTGCACCTACTATCCTTCAATAGCAAGATGTTGTTGGAGTTGATGATTATTACTGGAAATGTGGAAACAAGCCAATGGAGGATACAAAATATTGACCCTGCCTTTGCTCAACTTTAACTAATATCAGATCTTTTGTTCCCTGATTTCTTTCGCGCCTTGGAATAACTCCAGAGTGCAGCAAGGGCCTGGGCTGCCGGTTCAGGTGAAGTGAAAATCGGTATTGACCGACCACAAAGGGAAGCAATATCATCCACATATTCAGGATGGCCGACCACAACGCTGACCAGAGGCTTATCCGGATATCGCTCGCGAATAGATGCGATATCCCCAAACCAATCCCTCACCCTAAACCCAGCGCTCTTGAAGTTCCTGACAGCCGCATAGGGTATGACCATAATAGCGAGCCCCATGTCAATTTCCGGATCTGCCAAGAGCATCGGCAGGAGCTTGCTGTAGATCCCCGAGGGGCCGATATCGAGGGGATTCTTAACATTCATCCAATCCGGCGATATTTCCCGTGCCTGGTTCACCATAAATGAGGAAAAAGGAGGGACGGTGAGCCCACTCGACACCGCGACATCTGTTGCCAAGGCTCCCAGGCTTCCGCTCGTCGTGATAATGCCGAGGCGGTTACCTTTAGATAAGGGTTGAGTTGTGAAGACCCGCGCCAGATCGATGAGCTGGGAAAGGCTTTCAGCTCGAATCGCCCCTGCCTGCGCAAAAGCCGCACGATAGATATTATCCTGTCCAGACATGCTACCCGTATGAGAGGCGGTCGCTCGCTTGCCGGCCTCTGTCCTGCCGCTCTTCAATATCAGGACAGGCTTCTTCTTAGTCACACGGGCAAGTGACTCCATTAAACGCCGGCCGTTTGCGGCCCCTTCCAGATAGACCATGATCACTCGTGTCGTGGGATCACGATCAAAATAACCCAGCACATCCGATTCATCGACATCCACGCGATTGCCCAACGTAACCGCTTTTGAGATCAAAAGACCATGCTGAGGGAGGTGATCCAGCAGAATGTTTCCAAAGACTCCGCTCTGTGCAATGATGGAGAGAGGTCCCGGGGTAAGAGATTCCTCTATTACTTCTACTGAAGAGAATTTATTTTCCGTATTCACCACACCCACGCAATTCGGCCCAATGACCCGCATACGGTATTGCATGGCAATAGCTTTTACCCTCTCCTGTAAGGCCATGCCTCTCTCACCAATCTCGGCAAAACCGGCGGTCTCAATGATGACACTTCTTATCGCCCGCTCTCCAATTTCTTCCATCACACCGGGAACTGCCTCAGCAGGAACAATGACGATCGCCAGATCAATAGGCGCGGGGACATCTTGAACTCGCTTGTAAACATTTTGGCCATGCAGCTCCCCGCCTGCAGGATTGACAAGATAGAGGCGGTTCCCCCAGCCCTGTTTCTGCAGAAACAGGGGAATGCCATAGCCGAAGCCAAAAGACCTTCGCGCTCCTACAACGACAACGCCTTGGGGTTCAAAAAAACTCTGAAGGCTACCAACTGACATAGGATTCACCCTTGAAAACATCACATGATTTATGGATAAGATGTAATTCGGTCAAAAACTCCATTTTTCTCTTACCTTTTCACTTATTCATATATCACACCAAACTAATTTAAGGAAGATTGGGAAAAATCATCGTCGGATCGAACCCGGCCGGGCCAGAACCAAACAGGGAACCCTAAAATTCAAAAAGTTGAGATTCTCAAAAATGCTCCGAAATGCCATGAAGACCAAACCTAAAATATTGAATACGGGTTGAAAGGTTGCATAATCAGGAGAATTTTAAAATCACTCTTACAGGAAGGAGCCCTCATGGTCTCTGATGGCCGTCCTTCTTTAAATCCTTGCTTGGCCCTCTGTTTTCTGTTAAAAAGGAATCGAAATTTCCATTTTGCGATTCAAAATGGAAATAAGAACACTGAGAATTTCAGGATACAGATAGGGATTTTAACAAATGCCACTCCGTTCTCTTTCCAAAGAAGAAGATTTCTATGTCGTCTTGGTGATTGGAAAAGATCGGGTTGGGATCGTTTCGAAAGTGACCCAATTTCTTTTTAAGAAAGGGTTTAACATCATCGACATTGAGCAGTCGGTGATTCATTCCCAATTCACAATGGTCCTTCTCATCCAATCCTTCCATGTTCGTTTCCAACTGAACCAAATCCAAACAGGTCTTAGCCGCTTGGCCAAGGAACTTAGAATGAACATCGCAATCACACCTCTTCAGGAATTTAAGGGACTGAGATTAGCCGAGACCAAAAAGCCCTATGTTCTAACCATTCTGGGAGCCGATCGACCAGGCATTGTAGCTGCCATTTCCTCGACCCTTGCAAAACACCACTGCAATATTGATAGGATTAAGATGATTGCCAGAGGTGAACTCCTGGCGATGGAGATGTGGATTGATCTTCGGGAGACAGATTTTCAACTTCTACGCATGAACCTTACCGCGGTGGCGAAGAGGGTTGGGATGGATATTGTCGCTCAACCTGAGCATGTATTTAAGAAAAGGAAGAAGGTGATTGTCTTCGATATGGATTCAACCATTGTAGACGGAGAGATCATCGATGGAATGGCAAAACTCATAGGAGTGGGGGAGGAGATGGAAACGCTGACAGCAAAGGGAATGAGAAGGGAGATCAATTTTGTTCAATCTCTCCGCTCCAGGGTCTCTTTGCTAAGAGGTTTGAGAATCAAGAGTCTGGAGTCCCTTGCTAAAACTTTTAAGCTTACAAAAGGAAGCGAGGAACTGATTGCTGCTCTAAAGGAGATGGGGTTTAAGGTGGCCCTCATCAGTGGTGGGTTTAACTATTTTACAGATATTTTGAAGAAAAGGTTGGGATTTGATTATGCCTTCGGAAATGAATTGGAGATCAAAAGAGAAAGGCTCACCGGAAGAGTCAAAGGGAGGATCATCGATGCCCAGAGGAAGGCCGAAATCATGGATGAGATCTGTCGGGAAGAAGGGATCACACGTGATGAAGTAGTTGCCGTCGGAGATGGATCGAATGATCGAATCATGATAGCCAATGCGGGTTTGGGGATTGCCTTTAATGCCAAGGAGATTCTTAAAAAAGTGGCTGACGGAGCCATTACCAAAGACCATATGAAAGGAGTCCTCTACTGTCTCGGTATTTCAGAGCTCGACCTGAAAAAGTAATTTCAAATATCAAAGCTCATCCTTCGACAAGCTCAGGATGAAAGCTTGAAAAGTGTAACTCAACCCTTCAGGGTTGAGTTAAATCAAGGCTAAAGCCTGTTACGAACTTTGACATTCATTTGACATTTAAGTTTTGACATTTGGCATTTAAGCCTATGCGGACTCTCCACCATATCAAAGCGATCATCTTCGATTTTGACGGGACCCTCGCAGTTCTTAACATCGATTTCAATGCTATGAGGGAACAGGTATTCGAGTTGATGAGACATATTGGTGTCGAAGAGAAATCGATCACAGAAAGACATTTACTGGAGATCATCGATGAGGTCTATTCCATCTTATTGGAGAAGAATCCCTCTGGTGCTGAGAAATTTTATCAAAAAGCTCACCAGATACTTTATGAAGTTGAACTCCGTGCGGCTGGAAAGGGAAGGTTGATTCCTGGAGTGGAGAGGATGTTAAAATTGATAAAAGGGACGGGAATAAAAGTAGGAATCATCACACGAAATTGTGAGGACGCCGTTCGAATGGTTTTCCCCAACATCGATCAGTTTTGTGACGTTTTTATCTCGAGAAATTCGGTTAAAAAAGTTAAACCCCATCCAGATCATCTCTCCTCTGCGATGAAAGCATTGGACGTTGCAGGAGAAGAGGCGGTGATGATCGGAGATCATACGATTGATATTCAGGCCGGGAAGAGGGTAAGAATGAAAACGATTGGGGTATTGACAGGGAGAACCAAGAGAGAAGAATTTGAGAAGGCAGGAGCAGATTATATTTTGGACAATGCTACAGAGATTTGTAAATTAATCCCCCCATCCCCCCTTTAGTAAAGGGGGGGAGTGGGGGATTATAGGCAGAGGGGATTAAAAGTGATGAAGAAAGTAATCCAGACAGATAAGGCGCCAAAGGCAATTGGCCCATATTCCCAAGCCATTCAGGCAGGGAATATGATCTTTCTCTCTGGCCAGATACCAATCGACCCGAAGACAGGGGAGTTGACAGGAGGAGATATTCGCCAACAAACCCAACAGGTTTTGGAAAATATTAAAGGATTATTGGAATCTCAAAGGTTAGGGATGGAGGATGTAATCGAGGTCGACAGTCGAAGTGGCCAAGCTTCCCAGAAATGTGGAGATAGAGATAGAAGCCATTGCCCTCACGCGTGATGTAGATAATTGAGTTTACTTCACTTCAACGCCTCTCCCATGTTACGATTTTCTTCTCCCCTTCCGGGGGATTGATTTGGACTTCGAAGGTGATCGATTCCGGGCTTTCTGTCTGGAATGGGTAGCCAATGATCATCACGCGACCTGTTTTTGGGGGAAGGGGGAGGCTGAGCGTTGTCTCTTCGGGAGTTGGTGTAAAATCACTCGTAGATTTTGTTGATGAGAATTTTATCTCTTTTGGGGTTACAACCACTTTGATAGAATTAGGGGGAGCGACGGACTGCTGGCTCCGGTTAAGGATTTCGATTTGGACCTCCAATATTTTGAGAGGAGGAGTCGAGTCAAATTCCCTGATTTTGATAGTAACCTCTCCCAGCCTAATTTCAGGACCCTTCTCTCCTATAGACGCAGGTTGGGATAAACCCGCTCCCACTTCTAAAAAGAATAAAGAAATCAGAATGGTTAAGCAAAAAATGGTTTTTTTATAATTTGCCTTTTTCATAAATTCGATCCTTAGATCATGATATGATAATCTACCATATTTATATTTAGATGAGAAGTGTTTTTCCTATTGATAAGCGTCTCAAATCTGGATGACAAATTCTTGATTTTGGGAAAATATTTTCATAAAGTTCAACTCATCTCGTGGGATGGTGTTAACCAAATATGGATCGTTATTTAGTGGATGATCTGGAAATCATTTTTGATATTCAGGGAAGAGATGACTGGGGGAAGTTCAGCTTCCCGGTTTGTTATGGCCTACTGGTAAGGATTCGGTGGGGAGGTTATGAGTTTGACTTTAATCTGAGAGGTCATCTTAAAAGGGTCTCGGGGAAACCTTCTGTCTGGCCCAATCCGTTAGAGCAGATTAAGCGAACGGATGCGAACGATTTACTCTACTATGGAATCTATGGATATGAAAACACCTACGATTTGATTAAGAACTACTATGTACCTTATAATGGGGTTTATGATTTCCCATTATTTAGTGAAAAACCCCTTGAAAGCCCACACGTAAAAAAAGCCTTGCTTGCCTTTGATCTTCTCATTGATAGAGCCAAAGAAATTGTTTCTAAGATAGAAAATGGAAGGGTAAGAAGTTTTTTGGAGAAGGTGTTTGCTCGCAACCGAGAGGCTCTCGCTTTGGAAGGAGAGAAATTACACCGCATTATGGGGGGTACGTTTCCTATTCTTCCCCCTGATACCATCCATGTGGATTATGAGGTGATACCCTTGATGGTTATGGATGGCTGTACTCAGCACTGTGGATTTTGCCAATTTAAAACTGACAAAAGATGTAAGATTAGAAGCAGAGAGAATATCGTGGTGCAAATCCTGATGTTGAAAGAGTTCCTGGGAGAGGATCTGATCAATTATAACTCTCTGGTTTTGGGCGAGAACAATGGTCTCGCTGCGGGTCTAGAAATTTTAGAGTTTGCCGCTCAAAAGGCCTTTGAAATGTTGGGCTTGGGAAGATCCTATTATAAGGGAGATCCAAACCTCTTTCTTTTCGGAAGCGTTGATTTCTTCTTGGAAGCCAAGGAGTCATCTTTCGAAAGGTTAAATGCCCTGCCATACAACATCTACCTCAATATTGGCCTGGAATCCCTTGATGATGAAACGCTGAACCTCATAGGTAAATTACTTACAGCCAATGATGTTCGAGAAGCGTTTCAAAAAGCCCTGTATATAAATGCCACCTACGGCAGGATAAACATAACCAGCAACTTTATCTTGGGAAAACATTTACCCCGCCAACATATCGAAGAGTTAAAGACCCTGCTTGCTGAAGTTAACCGACGCCAAGAAAAAGGCACTGTCTATCTTTCTCCCTTAATTGGGACTTCCGAAAGAAGGCAGATCTTAAAAGAATTTAAGGAGATCAAGCGTGCTTCCCTTTTGCCAGTCTATCTTTACCTGATGCAGAGGCTTTAAAATTTACTTTTACACGAGCACATATGTCTTATCCGGTTTGTCATTCCGGGCTTGGCCCGGAATCCAGTTTTTTCCTGGATTCCCGCTCCCCGCCTTCGCGGGGACAAGTTTACCGCTGCGAAAGTAGGGGCGGGAATGAGTCGGTCGACTGTCGTTCCGACACGCCCTTTGCTGCGATCAATGTCGCCGTGTCTCAATCCAAAAAAGTTGCTCTTATTGTATGGAATTTATAGCTATTTTATAATGGTTTTTGGTTATTTTTGAGAGAAGTGACCATGAAGCCTATTATAGCCATTGTCGGTAGACCCAATGTGGGTAAGTCTACCCTGTTCAACCGAATCGTTGGGGGAAAGAGGGCAATCGTTTCAAATGAGCCTGGGGTGACCCGGGATAGGAATTACACTGATGTGGAGTGGGAAGAAAGTGTTTTCACTTTAATCGATACCGGCGGTTTCGAGCCAGTTTCAAAGGATCGGATCTTCATCCAGATGCGTGAGCAGTGCCAATTGGCCATGGATGAAGCCGAAGTGATCCTCTTCGTGATGGATGGAAAAGAGGGTCTCACCCCTTCGGACAAGGAGATCGCTGATATTCTGAGACGATTGAATAAACCTGTGTTTTATATCGTCAATAAGATTGATGGACCGATGCATGAGGAGAAGGTTTTCGAATTTTATGGGTTGGGTGTGGAACCGATCCATTCGATTTCAGCAGAACATGGATATGGTGTGGATGGGTTGATGGACGAGGTGATGAAGGTTCTTCCCAGATTGAGCGAGGAGAGGTGGGATAAAGATGCGGCAAAGGTGGCTGTGGTAGGGAGGCCGAATGTCGGCAAATCCTCCCTGATCAACCGCATTTTAGGCTATAAGAGGGTGATCGTGGATGAGGCACCTGGCACAACCCGAGATGCCATCGACACCTTCTTTGAGAGAGACGGGAAGAAATACGTCCTCATCGATACCGCAGGTATCCGAAGAAAGAGCCGGATTAGCTTAAGGTTGGAGAAATACAGTATTGTGGAGGCACTTCGAACCATTGACCAATCGGATGTGGCCCTGCTCCTGTTAGATTCAAAAGAAGGGGTGACCGATCAGGATGCACGCATCGGTGGGTTCATCCAAGAAAAGGGAAAGGGATGCATTCTTGTCGTGAACAAATGGGATCTGGTCGAAAAGGATTCCAATACCATGGTTGAATATGAAAGGGAAATACATTACGATTTAAAGTACCTTTCTTATGCTCCCATCCTCTTCATCTCCGCATTGACAGGCCGGAGGGTTAAAAAAGTTTTGGATGTGATAGACTTTGTGGCAGAGCAGTCGAAGAAGAGAATCCTTACCTCTCCATTGAATAGATATTTTGGGAAGTGGGTGGAGGGGAATCCTCCTCCACTTTACAAAAATCGAAAGGTGAAGCTGAACTACATCACCCAGGTTTCCACTGCCCCTCCCACCTTTGTGATCTATGCCAACACTCCAGACGGGATTCATTTCTCCTACGAGCGTTATTTAATCAATCAGATTCGGGAGACCTTTGGCTTTGAAGGAGTTCCAATTCGCCTCCAATTTAGAAAGAAGAGAAAGGAAGGGTGAGATGGTGAGTCGGTGGAAGAAACGTCTGGTGGTGATAGTGATTATCCTCATCGTGATTTTTATTGGAGGGTTTCTTCTCTATCAGATGATCGGCCAAAAAGGGTCGGACAAAAAATTCAGAATGGTGAAGGTTGAACGGGGGGAGATCAGCTCTATCGTGACCGCCACAGGCACGATCAACCCTGTCATCACGGTTTTAGTGGGAAGCCAGGTTTCAGGGACGATCAAAGCCCTTTACGCCGATTTTAATTCCCGTGTTAAAGAGGGAGAAGTGATCGCTCAGATCGATCCAGCGATCTTTGAGGCCCAAGTTGAGCAGGGAAGAGCTAATGTGTTGAATGCCCAAGCCAATCTATTAAATGCCCGGTCAAATCTTGAGAATGCTAAGGCCAATCTTGTGAAGGCAGAGGTGGCTGTGTTGGATACGAAAAGGACCCTGGATCGAAACCAACCGCTTGTGGAAAAGAAGGTCATTGCCCAGGCCACGATGGACACAGCGCAGACCAATTACGATACCGCGGTGGCGCAACAGGAATCGGCAAAGGCCCAGATCGAATCGGCCAAGTCTCAAGTGGAATCCTCAAAGGCCCAGGTGGAACAGACCAAAGCCGCTTTAAAACTGGCAGAGATCAACTTGAGATATACGACCATTCGGTCTCCGGTCAATGGGACTGTCATTTCGAGAAATGTGGATGTCGGTCAGACCGTAGCGGCCAGCCTTCAGGCTCCAACTCTTTTTACCATTGCCAAAGACCTTACCCAGATGCAGGTCGATAGCAATGTGAGCGAAGCAGATGTCGGCCGCATTACAGTGGGGCAGGATTCGACCTTTACCGTTGATGCTTATCCAGAAAGAATTTTTCGCGGAAGAGTTTCGGAGATTCGCAATGCTCCCATTATCGTTCAGAATGTTGTAACCTATGATGTCGTGATCCAAGTGGACAATAAAGACTTGAAGTTAAAGCCGGGTATGACGGCCAACATCTCCATTATGATTGCCCATAGAGAAGAGGTTTTGAAAATACCTAATAGTACTCTCAGATTTCGGCCAGAATCTGCAAAGAAGGAAACTCCGAAGGGAGGTCCTCCACAGAAAGTGGGTGAGCAGGTAAAATCCCCACAGGGAAACCAGGGAAGACCGGGGAGAGTATGGATCCTGTCTCCAGAGAAGAAACCGATTCCAGTGTCTATTTTCCTCGAAATTACCGACGGTACTTTCAGTGAGGTGGTGGCAGGGGATCTTCGAGAAGGGATGGAGGTCATTGTCGAAGAGACCTCGGGCAAAAAAGGTCAGAGCCAGAGCGGTTCTGCTCCGCCTTTTATGCGTGGAATGGGAAGATAAAAACAATAGATTGCAGATCGCAGATGGCAGATGGCAGATTGAAAAATCTGAAATCTATCCTCTCACCCTTCCCCTCTCCCCAGGGGGTGAGGGATGGGGGGGCATTTGAATATTGGTATTTGGGATTTGGAATTTAGGTTTAAAGATGGGTTCATTAATTCAGGTTCAAGATTTAGTGAAGGTCTATAGTTTAGGGGAAGTGGAAGTTCAAGCCCTCCAAGGAGTTTCCCTTTCGATTGATCGTGGTGATTTTGTGGCCATTATGGGGGCCTCAGGCTCTGGGAAATCAACCTTCATGAATATCTTAGGTTTTTTAGATCGACCCACAAGCGGGCAATACTTTTTAGAAGGTATAAACGGTGAACATCTTTCGAGGGATGAGTTGGCAGAAATACGAAATCAGAAGATTGGTTTCGTCTTTCAGGGATTTAACCTTCTGTCCAGAACATCGGCCTTAGAAAACGTTGAGCTCCCTTTGATTTATGCCGGAACTCCAACTTCCAAGCGAAGGGAGATGGCACAAAAGGCCCTTTCTGCTGTGGGACTTGAAGGAAGGTCGCATCACCATCCCAGTCAACTCTCCGGAGGTGAACAGCAAAGGGTTGCCATTGCCCGGGGCTTAGTCAATCAGCCCTCCATCCTTTTAGCCGATGAACCCACGGGGAATCTCGATTCAAAGACGAGTATAGAGATCATGGGCATCTTTCGACGCCTCAATGGAGATCTGGGAATTACCATTATCATGATCACCCATGAGCCTGATATTGCCTCCTTTGCTAAACGGAATATCCTCTTCAGGGACGGAAAGATCGTTGATGATCGTAACTCAGCCCTTCAGGGCTGATTATCAGGGCTGAAGCCCTGAGTTACTTATATGAGGAGTAGATGACACGTCTTCTCGCAAGCCTCCGGATTGCACTGAGGGCTCTCATGGTCAATAAGATGCGGTCATCTCTGACCATGCTGGGGATCATCATTGGTGTGGGTGCAGTCATTGCCATGATTGCCGTTGGTTCTGGTGCAAAGAAAAGGATTGCCGAGCAGATTGCCAGTATGGGATCAAACCTTCTTATTGTCCTTTCGGGGAGCTCAACAAGCGGGGGACTCCGGTTCGGATCGGGAACTGTCCCAACATTAACAGCCGATGATGCAAAAGCTATCCAGGCCGAAATTCCCGCTGTCAAGTATGTGGCTCCCAACCTCGGCGGGGTAGCACAGGTGGTTTTTGGGAATCAGAACTGGTCTACCGTTATCAATGGGACAACCCCTGAGGTCCTTGAAATCAGAGAATGGCCCCTCTCTTCGGGCCGTCCGTTCACACAACAGGACATAGAAGGAGCGACGAAGGTCTGCCTTCTGGGAAAGACCGTGGTGGATAGTCTCTTCGGAGGGGTTGATCCGGTTGGACAGATCGTTCGGATCAAAAAGGTCCCTTTTATTGTGATCGGTGTGCTTGCTCCCAAAGGCCAATCGACATATGGGCAGGATCAGGATGATACGATCATCGTCCCCCTGACCACGGCCCAAAAAAGGCTCTTCGGAATGCAATTTCCAGGAATGGTGAGGGCGATTGCGGTTCAGGCAAGGGAGCCAGAGGTCATGAAGCAGGTGGAAGATCAAATTAATGGCCTCCTTCGACAGAGGCACCACCTCCAAGCCAATCAGGATAATGACTTCACGGTGAGGAACCTTACGGAGGTCATGTCGACCGCTGAACAATCGGCCAATGTCATGTCCCTCCTTCTCGGTGCCATTGCTTCTATCTCCCTGATTGTTGGTGGGATCGGGATTATGAACATCATGCTCGTTTCCGTTACTGAGAGGACAAGGGAGATCGGCATCCGAATCGCCGTTGGTGCAAAGGGTAGGGATATTCTCCTCCAGTTTCTCATCGAATCTCTTGTGCTCAGTTTGATCGGAGGAACCTTAGGCATCGGGATTGGAATTGTTGGAACCCTCATCCTTTCTACCTTTACTCAATGGCCAACCCTCTTCTCAATCGAGGCAATCTTTTTGGCTTTTCTCTTTTCTGGCTCAGTAGGGGTCTTTTTTGGATTCTACCCGGCGAGGAAAGCATCCCTGCTCAACCCCATTGAAGCCCTGCGTTATGAATAAAAATAGAAGGCAGATAGCAGATTGCAGATGGCAGATTGCAGATGGCAGATTGAAAAGTTCTAAATCTATAGTGAACGCCCTAAATAAGTAGGCATTCAACGAACTGTCATTGCGAGCGAAGCGAAGCAATCTCATGGGATTGCTTCGTCACTACGTTCCTCGCAATGACAACTTTCTTTGGTCGTTCACTATAAAATCTGAAATCTTAAATTTGAGATATGACACTGATCCATTTTATGCTCTTTGTTGCAGCTGGATGTGTGGCCGGGTTTTCGGCGTGAATGGTTATTTATTTATCTCTCTATAACACTGGGCAATGGCCTCTTTCAGCCTTTGGCAGCCCTTTAGTTGTGAAATAGGCCAACGAAAGTTTTTCTGCCATCAGTTTGGCAATTCCATAAAAAGGCTTTCTCGCTTCTTCTACCAAACATGGATCTTCTTCAGTGATAGAAGATTTGATGGGTTTGCCATATACCACTGCGGTGCTGGTGTAAAAGAAATGAAAGATTTTCTCGGCTACTGCCGCATTAAGCAATAAGATATGCCCCTTTATATCGCTTTCTAAAAGCTCTATCGGGTCGTCCGAAAAAGACCAGGCCAAGTGTAAAATGACATCTATACCTTTGACCGCCTCTTTTACTACCATGGGGTCTTCTACCCTCCCCTTTATCAGTTCTAAATTTATATGACTCAGGGATGGTTTGAGTATGTCAGTATTTTTATCCAAAACCCTCACGTGATGTCCCTTTTGTAATAACGATGACGTGAGGGCTTGACCCACTGATCCAGCTCCACCCGTAATCAAGAATTTCATGATAACTTCCCTGTAACCCTTAACGTTGTAATGCAACCGCAGGACAGGGCTGCTTTCAAACCCTTGCAATACGGATTTCTTAGAAATTTAAGGGTCATAGACGATCTCACTTTGGGTGAAGTCTCGTTTCGACCTGGGAACGTATGCAGCCGGCTTGTCAAAGGTGCCGCTGCAAGGCTTTTTAAACACCCCTGTCCTGCTTTCATCGTGCAATTTTTTTAACTGGCAGATAGATTTAACTTTTAGCCTTCTTTTTAGCAGATAACTTCTGTTTCCATTTAGAGAGGGTCGGCAAAAAGAAGAGGAAGAGTGCCAGCAACATCAACGGGAGAGCAAAAGGAGGCCTGAAGAAGATCAGCGGATTACCCCGACTCATGATGAGGGCTTGTCTCACCGCTGACTCGGCCATATTTCCCAGAACTAAGGCCAACACCATTGGAGCGATGGGATAGTCGAGTTTTTTGAATAGATACCCGACGATTCCGAAGATGACCATGTAGTAAATATCGATCATCCTATTGTTGACTGCAAAAGCACCAATGGCGCAGACGTAGATGATCACAGGCATCAAGATGCTAAACCTAATCCTGAGGATAGCCGCAAAGGCCGGAGCGAAGGCCAAGACAAGGATGAGACCCAAGAAATTAGCCACCCAGATACTACCGATAAAACCCCAAACAAAATCGGCATGCTCTTTAAAGAGCATCGGCCCAGGTTGAAGGCCTACGATCATCAAACCACCCATGATGACAGCCATGGTGGGTGAACCTGGAATACCGAGTGTGAGCATAGGGAGGGTGGCACAGGTTCCAGCACCATGGCCTGCTGCCTCGGGTGCGATGACACCAGATACAGCCCCTTTCCCAAATTCGTCTTTATCAATGGCTGAGCTTTTTGCAAAACCATAAGCCATAAAAGAGGCAGGGGTGGCTCCTCCTGGTTGGATGCCCAACCAGCATCCGATCAGGGAACCCAACATAAGTATCCTTCGGTGTCGAACCAACTCTTTTAAACCCTCCAAGAT
>Ga0315282_10010682_pt1 | contig 14344 bp, 15 predicted proteins | sample YL17G07_20_MG_FD_203693 | JGI IMG/M metagenome (GOLD analysis project Ga0315282, IMG submission 203693) | Sediment microbial communities from Yellowstone Lake, YNP, Wyoming, USA - YL17G07_20 | ecosystem: Environmental > Aquatic > Freshwater > Lake > Sediment | place: USA: Wyoming | collected...
CAAAACTAATTCATCCACTCATTTTGCGATCCTTGCATAGACAATCTACCCGAACTCATTTCTACTATGAACATAGATTACGAGTTTTTAATTATTTCATTGAGGTAAAGGTTTGAACTCAAATGTACACTTTAACTATTTTGGGTCGTTAGTTTTTCACCCTCAACGAACTTCTTAATCTGTGAAACTACCTCACTAAAGGCCTTCGACGAAGCAGAGTCCGGGTGCCTTAAAACAAACGGTGTGCCACAGTCGGAGCTTTCAGCTATCTCCGGATCCATCGGAATAGAGCCGAGAAACGGGACACCCATCTCCTCGGCGACCCTCCTACCCATCCCCCCGAAAATACATCGATCTCCTTACCACAGTGTGGACAAATCATGCCCGACATGTTCTCAACTATTCCGATAATAGGAACCTTGAGCATCCTAGCGAATGTAACCGCCTTCCTGACAACGTCACCCGACACCTCACTGGGTATGGTGACTATCACGACTCCATCCGCCTCCGGCAGAAGCTGAAGCACCGTTAGAGGCTCATCCCCCGTCCCAGGCGGAAGATCAACCAGCAGGTAGTCCAGCGTACCCCAGGCGACCTCCGAGAGGAGCTGTGTTGATAGGTTATCCAATTACAGCGCGTGCTGAGATGCTTGTACTCCAAAAATGGAGCGCTGGGAAGAGTTAGCCTCTCCACTTTATCTTGGGCATTATAGTTGCCTTCTTCTGCTCGATTCTGTCCTTGTACTTCATCAGCTTCGGGATCGTTAACCTCAACTCAGCATCCAGATCATTCGTCGGCTTGAAGCCTAGGGCGGGGAGCCTCTCACGATCCGGATGATAGTAATGCTCCTCCTTCTCCAACCGGGGATTTTCGATATTCCAGATCTTTGAAGCTAAACCGAACTCTCCCGACACCTTCACCACATGATCCGCGAGCTGGTTCACCGAGTACGTCTCGTCGAACTGGTTGAAGACCCTGTACTCGCCTTCCTTCGGTGGGCTCTCCACCGTCAACGTCATGCACTGGATGCTATCGCGGAGCGTGATGTAACCCCGCGTCTGCCCACCCTTCCCATACGGTGTCAACTCGTAGCCGATCACCGCCTGCGCGCAGAACCTATTCAAAGCGGTCCCCCACACTTCGTCGAAGTCGAATCGCGTGAGAAGATCATCGTTCACCATCTCACCCGTGACGACACCATGCACAACGCCCTGCATGATGTCCGTGCTCCTTAGGCCCCAGATTTTGCAGGCGAATATGATGTTGTAGGAATCATGTACCTTTGTCAGGTGGTACCAGCTGCCGGGCTGGCGTGGAAAGGGGAGCGTATCCTTCCTGCCCCTGTACTCAACATCGAAGAAGCCTTCGGGTATGTCGATGTTCGGCGTCCCATACTCACCCATGGTACCGAGTTTGAGAAGGTGGCAGTGTGGGGCGTGCTTCTTCATGGCGAAGAGGATGTTGATGGTTCCGACGATGTTGTTAGTCTGGGTGTAGTTGCAGTGCTCAACGTCTATCATGCTGTAGGGAGCTGAGGGTATCTCACCTAGGTGGACTATGCAGTCGGGTTTCTCCTCCTCTATGATCTTTTCGGTGAAGGCTGTGTTTGTGAGGTCACCCTCGTGGAAAATGAGTTTCCTACCCGTAACCTTATGGTAGGCTTCAAGCCTCTCCCTCATTGTCTTGACTGGGGTGGCTGAGTGTGAGTGTATTTCTTCGACGTTTCTGCGTCTGCTGAAGTTGTCGACGCCTGAGACAGTGTGTCCCCTGGCGCTGAGGTGCATGGCGAGGGGCCACCCCAGATATCCGTCCATACCCATGATGACGACGTTCAAATTGGTACACCGGATGCTTCCAACAATAATCACTTGATGATTATTTTAAATGTGCGCGCGATTCGAACTCCATCTTAGCAAGGGTCTGGTATGATCCTCGTTCCCTGTAGGATCCGAACTCCTTCCTTCTTGGAACCGAGAACTAGTAAGAGATTATTTCTTCCTTAGTGAATTTGGCATAAGTCTCATCTTACGTGAAATAATTTATTCAAACTTCCCTGATACTCAATGATACTGATTGGTTGATGTTCGCGCAATTATGCAAGTTAGTGCCTATAAGCCACCGAATCGAATAGGTGTGGAATGAAACTGAAGAAACACATCAACTACGCGGCGAGGTCAACATGGAACCATAAGACGGGGGGAACCACAACGGTTGAGGGTTTCACCGTCAACTACGATACACCTAAAGAGTACGAGGGTGAGGAAACCGCCCCCTGTCCGGACCAGCTGTTTCTATCCAGCTTAACGGGTTGCCTCAACAATACGTTCCTCTATTATAAGAAGGCCATTGGAGCTGAGACGCTGGATTTGAAAATCGACGCTGAAGCAGATGTTGAGTTGTTTAACCCCATCGGGTACCGAGTTACTAAGATACGCATCGACGTGAATGTTTCGAGTTCCCCTGACTTCGTGGAGATCAATAGACGTTGCGCTGAGAGGGCTAGGGAGTTCTGTCACCTTACACGGAGCATTGAGTCAGCTATTCCAATTGAATTTGTTATCACAGTAAACTCGTTGAGTTAGATTAAACTTGCTTTCTTCTCGAGATTCTCCTAGACCTGATTACAACGACGATTCCCATGATCAATATTGGTCCCACGTAGAGCGCGCTCCTATGAGAACGTTCTCAGAGCACACGGTGCCCCAGGCAGCATCCCTCAGTTCCGCAGGCCATTAAACGCTTTCTTCCCCATACCCTTAAGCTTTCTCTCCGTCAACCCCCTATTCTCACCCCGATAAGGCTCCTCCCTCACCAAAATGAAGTACATTATCCTCGCCATCTCATGAGCCACAGCCACCACCGCACACCCCGAACCCCTACGCCTCGACACCCGCTCATACAGCCCACAGAACCTAGAATCATACCGAACCGCGGCCTGAGCACACTCAACCAACGCCCACCGAAGCCTCTTATTACCCGGACCCGAGACACCACCGATCCGGATCCTCTCCCCAGACTGGTGCACCGAAGGCGCCAACCCCATCCACGACGCGAACTCCTTATCGCCGCGGAACCTGCTGATGTCGCCGACCTCAGTCAGTATAAGCATCGCGGTGAAGTAACCAACGCCCGTCATCGTCATAAGCAGCCGCGCCTGCTTCTCCTCCGCCGCCAACGCGGCGATCTTCTCCTCAATACGCTCCACCTGCTCATCCACCGTCTCCAGCAGCGCCAGATCGCTGCAAAGTATAGCATCATCCATGAATCCGAGGTTCCGCTCCCGGAGCCAGGCGATGTTTCCATTGCTGAATGGGGTCGTCCCCGGCATACGGAGCCCGTGCTTGTCCAGGAGGCCGTGGATCCGGTTCTTGACTCCGGTGCGTATCTTAACCAGGTTCAGGCGGTGGCGGAGGAGCTCACGTCTGCTCCTCAGCTCCTCGCCGGGGACGTAGCAGGTAGGCAGCATGTCGGCTCTGAGCAGCGCGGCGAGGGTCCGGGCGTCGACTTTGTCTGTCTTCACCTTAGCCTTGGCGATGAGTCGTGTCTTCGCCAGGTTGGATAATGCTACGTCGAATCCGTGCTCCTCGAGCCTGTCATGGATCTGGATCCACAGGTTCCCCGTCGACTCGACGACGGCTTTCACCTCGTCGTGGAAGGTGGTTAGCTTACCGGCGAATTCCTCTATCTCTTCGGGGTCATTCGCGAATCGGATCTCGTCTAGAAGCTTACCGTCCTCTTCGAGGATGGCGGCTTGGCACATCTTTTTATGGACATCTATTCCAACGTACTTCACGGGTGTCACCTCGGGTGGCCTGCGGGCGGCACGCTCCTATTGGGTCTCAGGGGACCAGTCAGGTAGCCGCTCGGGTCTGGCCCAGTCTAGGGCAAGGATCTCACGTGGATCAAGCGCGCGACGGGCCTAGGCCACCCGGTGCACCCTCAGGGTCTCTCCGGAAAACGTTTCTCATACCGTCTAGGTTGTTTAGAAAATCACCGTTTTTAATCCTTCCTCCAGTGACCTCAACCTCATCGATGCCAAGTTGAACACACAATCCCCAAACCCAGCGCCAAGAGAACGATGAAGACAAGACGCCTAGATTCAAAGCGATGGGAAACCCTAGGCAAGCCCCCCCAAGGAGACGACGCACTCACTCAACGAAGACGCGCGCCTATATGAAGTCGTATTTAGCAGTATCCTCCCGCCCCAACCATCCCACCGCCGTGAATTAACTGCACGCGCCTATCCGCCCACCAACACAGGGGCAAAATGACACTGCGCCACCAGGCACCACCAATCGCGCGCTGGCTCGTCCCTAAAATAGGCACACACCCAGCAGCCACCAAAACAAAACCACCAAACAGACTACCCAAGTGACCATCAATCAGCCAAACGAGCACACAGCCAGCACAGCAACCCCCAGAAAACGAACGAACCCACAAAGACAAGCAGAGCACCGACTAACCACACCACCAAGCAGACCCGAGGCCAAGCCGTCACACGTTGAAGAACGTCGGAGACAACGCCTTATCCGGCTTACCCATATTCTCCGCCGCCTCCCTGTTCAACACCAGGCACAGCACACTCAGCAGCGCATACACCCCCACGTTCACCAGGCCCCGAACCCTGTTCACCGTCAACCCATACTGGTTCTTCACGAAGGCGAACATCGCCTCAACAGCAGGCCTCCTACGATACACCCCCACCAGATCCTCCGGGCCATGAGTCCGGAACAACCTGTCCACACGCAGCGCATCGTCCCCACACCTCTGATTCCCCATGTAGGGAATCACCGCGTGCTCAACGAGGGACCTGACCCTCCCGCTGCTGTACTGACTGTCAGCGATCAGACACCTCAGCTTGGCACCAGCCCTCGATAATACCACTCGGGTCCTCTCCACCAGCGTCGAAGCGTGCCTCTTCTCGTTCTCGTTAGCCGGAGCCAGCACGCTAGCCAGAGGCAGGATGCGCCTCGGCTCCACCGACGCGTGGAGCTTGTACCCGAGGCCGTAGCTCCTCCCGTTTCTGCCTACACGTGCATCCGGGTCTGAGAGACCAATCTGGTTGTCGGCTGGGTTTCTGATGCTCCAGGCCTTGAGGAAGCTGGCGTCGAGGACCACATCCACCTCTGTGACTCCGCTTCTCCTCAGGAGCCAGATGACCTTCTCCTCTATGATGAGTCGGAGCGTCTCTGCTCCGACTCTGTGGGTGAAGCGGCTGATGACTGACCTCGGGTAGCCTCCCTCATCCTTCTCTATTAGACAGAGCCGTCTGATGCGTTGGTCTATGTCGAGGATTCTGGTGAGCTCCCGTAGGCTGCGGATTCCCTTCAATCGCATTATGAGGAGGGCTCTGAGGATGCCGATGGGGTTTCTGGGTGGTCTTCCTGGTCCGGTGGTGTGGTAGCATCCGAGGAGCTGCTGCTGGGCAATGCTTAAGTCGACGTTTTTGAAGAGTGTTTCAAGGGTCTCGTGTTCATCTTGTCCTAAGTGAACTCACCTCCTCTGGTTGGGCAGACCATGGGGGACGAGACCCCAACTATTAAAATAAGCTTATTCTATCTGTGGGAATTTAGGGACAAGCCAGCGCGCACCGCCAACGCTTTACCCACAAGCACAGTGATCAACGAGACCGGAGCCGTAAGGTACCTGTCGAATGTGTGCATTCTCCTCTCCATCGGTATCGAAGTAGGTCACCCCCATGGCGGGAACCAGAGGAGGTCCGATCCATAACAGGACGAACATGAGATCCTTGAGACACTCTTCAGAAACGTCGACTTAGTAAGTAGCTGCTTCTGGGCAATAGCTGCTACTATAGAGTAGGAGCGGGGAGAAAGGTGAGGAACCCACTCGGCATACTAAGAGTCCTACTCATCATGCGGATGAAGGGCATCCGCAGCCTCCGAGAGCTCACCAGGATTCTCGACGTAGACCGGCGCCTCAGACGACTATGCCTGATACATGGGGACCAGAGAAGATACACTCGGTCCGTGGTCAGCCGCTTCACTAGAAGAGTCGGAGCCGATGTCCTCCATTTCATCATCGAGGAGAAGGTCATCCGGCTGCTTAGGAGCAGAGCATCCGACGTGGACATGCTCCTGGACACGAGCTTCGTCAAGGCCTGGAGCATCAGGCACCCAGACAATAGCAGAAAAGCGTACTCGGCGCCCCGATGCGCTGGTGGGGAGGAACGGGAGAGGTTAGACCTCGGGTACAAGCTCCACGTGGCCATGGACCACAGGACGATGCTTCACCTAGCTGCCATTCTCACCCCCGCTAACGACAACGAGAAGAAGCATGCGCCCTCACTTGTGGAGAAGGTCAGGACGGTGTTGGGGAGCGCTGGAGCTAAACTGAGGAGCCTTGTGGTTGACAGCCCGTACAGCAGCAGAGCGGTGAGGGAATTAGTCGGTGAGTCGGTGATCCCGCACATAGCTAATCAGGGTGGCGAAAGTTGGATCACGTCGAGTCGAACCCGGAAGGCGTCTAGGTCCCGAACATCTACGGACTTGTGGGGAACGGTCTGCGCGCCGTCGAAAAGGATGTGTGCACCGTGTTCGTGTGCCAACTTGACTATCTCTTTGGCTGGGATAGTGTAGCCTGTTAGGTTGGAGGTTAAGCCCATGCTGACGAGTTTTACCCAGCCTCCCTCCAGTTTGTGTTCGATCTTCCCGAGGTCGTAGACGCCGACTTCTTCGCCTTCTCTATACACAAGATGTGCGGACCGAAGGGAGTCGGTGTACTCTAAGTCAAGCACGTGTTCAACGTTCAACCTGTCCTCATCGATGATTAGTCCCGTGATCTAACTGATCCTTCCCCTGCGAGAAGCTTCGAACCCACCCCTACGCTTCTTGATGCCAGCCGCCTTCCTGACCTCAAGGTGAAGCTCAGAGAGGGCGTGCCTAGTCACCCGTTCACCCGACCTCGTCACGAAGAGGGCTAACTCGTCCCCATACCTCCATTTCCCGAGCCTCATACGACTCCTCAGGCGCGTCTGCATATATTCCCGTAAGATACGAACCGTCTCAGGACTGATTCCCCTCACAACCTGTTCTCGCTTACCGGTCCTCAGATGGAGGTGCGGGCGAAAGTAGGTGGTCCTAAGATACTCCATCTCCTCCCCGGTGAGGGTCTGCAGCCGATCCATGGGGTACTCGTCCTCAGGGGTGAGGTGAACGTCCCCGAAGTCAATATTCGCGATCTCAATCAACTTGAGGCCCAGCTCGTTGCTGAGCCTTATGATGGCGATGTTGCGGAGGTTGGTGAAGGGCACTCACAGTGTCGACCTCCAACTTTACGTCCTTGAACTCGTCTCTCAACTTCTCTAAGATCATATTCTTCTCGTTGATGGAGTCCATTATCCTCTGGATAGACTGCTGTGACATCATTACAGGCCCACAGCAGCAGCCGCTCGTGGGATCCGAGTCCCATATCTCGACCTTCATCTCATCACCTTTAGTTTTACAAGATTATCGGTTGTAGCAGCCTCTTCATACCCGCGGCGTCCGCGTATGGGCAGTTCTCAATGCTTTTCTCACCAAGGAACAACTTGGACGCGAAGGCGAAGCAGCCGCTCTCGCCGCACTCCTTACAGTTTGTCTGGGGTAGCTTCTTATTGATAGCCATGGGGCTCAGCTTCTTCTTCTCCTCGATAAGGTCGTAAGGTATCTTTGGGTGGGTGGCTTGGTAGGCTAGGCAACGGTTCAATAGGTCTGTTATCTTCTTCTTTAAGTCCTTCAGCTCGTCATCGTCCTTGATGAAAGTCACTGCGACTTCTCCGTTGTAGCCGACGACCACGTTGTGTCTGTCGAAGGAGTAGCTCGTGGTCTTGGAGGGCTCGGAGTACCTCGCGTTGGGCGCCGCTAGGAAGAGGATGGGTAGGATGTTCTCTAGTTTCTTGTCAGTCTTTGCTACGATCTTGAACCTCTCTGGATCCGCTAGGCATGGTGATCTGTCGACTTCCTCGAACTTTTCTATGTAGATGCCTTTGAACAGGAGCCCTAGAAAATCGTTTTTGCTCATTCTCCTCCTCCCTAATTAGAGTTGTATATATATATTTAAATTATTAAATGTAGTATATCAGCTCACGCGCACGCACGAGCTGGTGATTAAGCTGAGCTACAATAACACAAAGAAGCTAGCATGTGATAGAAACTCATGTGTGCATTATAATGACGGGTACTGTACCCTCAAGAATCCGGAACGCAATGGCGACAACTGCCTCTACTATGAGGATACCTTGAGTTTCTCACGTTTGAAAGTGGGTTCGTTCAAAGGATCCTTAAGAAGATAGTAAATTCATGTTCAAACAGAGTGGAAAGGACGTGCACACTCCACCATGACTCTCAATGAGTCAGGTAGTTAGTAGGTCTCTCATTAGTTGTCTGAGTAGTAGGAATGTTTGAGTACTTGATTATATTAGACTCTTGAACTTTTAGTATCCATAGCTTTATCCTATACCAACCGCGTCCAGTGGGGACGCTGATAGCTTCTACAAGACAAAATACAGTTTGACAAGATTTGACTGAACAGAAGGACTTGAGAAGGAAAGCATACATCGCCATCATGCTCATGGGCGTCGTCAGCATGCTCGGGGACATCGTCTACGAGTCGGGGCGAGGAATCGCACCAGACTACCTCTACTTCCTCGGGGCATCAGCCTTCCTCGTCGGATTAACCTCAGGAATAGGGGAGCTTGTCGGCTACGGCATGAGACTGATAAGTGGCCCGCTAGCGGACCGCTCACACATGTACTGGCTCTTCATCTTCCTCGGATACGGCCTCATAATAGCCATACCGATGATGGGCCTCACAAACAGCATATGGCTCGTTGCGGCCCTCGTAATAGTTGAGAGGCTCGGGAAGGCGCTCAGATCCCCGTCACGCGACGCTGTCGTGTCGGTTGTGAGTAAGGGGATGGGCTCCGGGAAAGCCTTCGGGCTCCACGAGTTCATCGACCAGATAGGAGCCGTCGCTGGCCCCGCCTTCCTCGGGCTGATGATGATTTGGACTGTTAACAACTTCAGCCTCTCCCTCCAGTCACTGTTTCCATTCTACCTTCTGATGATGGGTGTCCTCTATCTGACGTATCGTAGAATCAGGGGCACTGTCGAGGAAATTAGACGGCAGAGCACGGCGACGAACGAGAAGCTCAGCAGGGGATTCTGGATGTACTCCGGGGCAGTTCTAATGAACACGGTGGGGCTGATGCCCATCGCCCTCATACTCTACAACGGTGCCAAGATCCTTGAGTCGGGTGGGCAACTCTGGTTGGTGCCATTCTTATACGTTATCGTTCAGCTGGTGGATGCACCGATGGCCCTGGTCTCCGGGTATATTTACGATAAGATTGGGATAAAGTTCCTAGGGGTACCCTTCGCATTATCCATCCTACCAATTGTCTTTTCTAGCCTCGTTGGCTTGCCGGGGGTGATTCTCGCCTGCATCTCGTATGGCCTTGTACTCGGCATGCAGGAGTCGATTTACCGTGCAGCTGTGACTGACATTGTGCCACTCGGCAGGAGGGGCTCAGCCTATGGGTTCTTCAACGTGATGCTGGGAGCGGGAACCTTCGTCAGTGGAGTCGCCTTCGGCTACATGTTGGATTCTTCGGTGTCACCCTTGATTATGCTTGGCTTCGTTGTTGCGGCCCAGATCGCAGCTATCACCTTGCTCTTAGGTGCTAAGAAAGGGAAAACGGTTCAATAGCATCACTCCATCCACCAGCGCCGAGCTCCGGGAGGGCGGCTACCGGTACCGCGCTATACTCGACGTGCTCCGCGACGTCAGAAGATCCTAGGAGAGCAAGACGCATTCTCCTTCCCAGTTAGAGGAGCTGTATTAGAGAATAACTTGTTAATACCTATTCTATGTAATATATCCTAAATCGCGAAGATACCTGCGAACAGCCTCCTTCGTAAAATCGGGAACATTAGTGTAACCATGCTTCCCACTTGCTATTACCTCAAATATTTTTTCAGCCAACTCCATTGGGAGATTAACTGTATGATATAGATACTTTTTTTCAACCATTTACTCGACCCCCAACCCTTTGTCTAAAAACCGATTACGAAAAAACCCTCTACGATGCACAGTTATCCCATCCGAATCGTATGACGACTTCAGTAGGAAGGGAGGAATAAGCGTCGTGATGAAGACAACGGCGACTAGGGCCGCGTATATTTCATCAGAGATAATGCCGTAGGTTATACCTATACTCGCAATCACGAGCCCAATCTCGCCGCGGCTAATCATACCGTAGCCAACCCTAATACCCTTCACCCTATCCTTTAGGAAGAACTCAGCAGGGATACCACAACCAATCAACTTAGTGAATACCGCGCCAACTCCGAGGAGACCTATTAGAAGGAAGTTCCCAGACAGGATCGCCCCTGGGTTCACGCCAGCTCCAGCTAATATGAAGAAGAGCGGGATGAAAAGTACACCCAGCAATTCAACGAACGACGCAACCTCACTCTCGAATCTACTCCCCGCCACAGCCATGCCAGCGACGAACGCCCCGACCAGTGGGCTCAGACCAATCAACCCCGACAAACCAGCGAACCCAAAGCAGAGGAGCAGTGATGCTATTGGCACGAGGTGTTGCTCCGCCTCGTCGAGCCTCTCCAGCGTATTAACGTACTCCGTGAATCGTGGAATAACCCAAGCACTGAACGCGGTGAAGGCGAACCAGACAACCAGGGTAGCTGCAATCGAGCGAATGAAGCTGAATGTACTTATTGGTTGTGACTCTACTACAACACCGATTATGACGCTGGCGATGCTCAACGCGAGGACGTCGTCGATCACGGCCGCCGCTATGATTAATTTAGCCTCCGGGGACCCGAGCTGGTTAAGCTCACCCAGAGTCTTCAGACTTATCGCGATGCTTGTTGCGCTCAGTGAGCCTCCTATGATGAGGCCGACTGTCAGGTCGTAGCCGAGAAGAGAGGAGGTAGCGATGCCGAAGGCGAATGGCACCACGACCCCCATGACAGCAACAACTAGTGCAGCGACACCCGATTTAATCAGTTCGAAGAATCTCATGTGGAGCCCGGCCTGGAAGAGCAGGAGCACAGCCCCTATCTCCCCGAAGATGAGGACTATGTCGTTATACTCGATGAGCGGGGAACCAAGTATCTCGAGTCCACCAAGGATATATGGGCTAAAGAGTACACCTGCTAACAGCGGACCAATTATTCTTGGTAGCTTGAATCTGGCACTTAGTGTTGTAGCTAGCTCTGCGGCGATTATTAGGATGCATATGTCAACGATTGCCCTGAATAGCTGCGCCTGCTCCATTTTTTATTGCCCCCTAATATCGTTCTCATTTCCCTCTCGCGGTATTTACGTGTTGATTATAGCTATACTATATCATATTTAGCTAATTTAGTCAAAGATAGGCAATAATTTATTACAATATATTAAAATGAGGCAAAATTGCCTGATTCCCTTGAACTGGTTCATATATAAATAATTTTAATCAAGAGGGTAAGTCTCATTGCTCTCAGGATATGACTCATATACGCGCAATAAGAAGATTTGATATGCCTAGGTAGTTCGCGTTGTATTAAGGGCCTGTATCTCACGCATCGTCAAGTAGTCGTCGAGGATCATCGCAGCTCTGATTCTCAGGTAGGCTTGAGGTTTTAAAACTCACGGGTGGGCTACGAGGTCAGCGATCTAGCTCACAATTGGTAACTAATAAGCACCTTCGTCCCCAAAGAGTATCAGGGAACACAAAAATGGCAACAGCATTCGCGTGCGCGATCATCAAACCCCTCCTCAAAGATCCTAATACATATCTCCTTATCTCCCCAAATACCCAGGTAAAACTTACCCTCTTCAAGGCAAATCTTCTCAGCTGCGCTCGAGTCGCCTATGGGTTCTTCAACGTGATGCTGGGAGCGGGAACCTTCGTCAGTGGAGTCGCCTTCGGCTAAATGTTAGATTCTTCGGTGTCACCTTTGGTTATGCTTGGCTTCGTTGTTGTGGCCCAGATCGAAGCTATAACCCTACTCTTAGGGGGCTAAGAAAAGGAAAACGGTTCAATAGCTTACTTCTGCCTCTTGATTCAGGTTTTTATTAAAGACTTTCAGCGAATAATCAAATCATGGGAAAGATATTTAGCGAACTGCAGAAGGAGGCATATCGAGAATGATGGATAACTGGGATTTACACATTTATTCGGCAGGAGCCGTAGCACCACCATTACAGGAGGCCATATCTTATTTTGAAAAGAAATCCGGCACAGTGATCAGACTCACTGCTGGGAAACCCGAGAACCTGCTAAAATCCATAGCACTCAGGAAGAGCGGCGACGTGATAAGCTGTGGCGCCGAGTACGTCCACGACGAGGCGGAAGACAGGGATCTCCTCATCAAGGGGACGAGGAAGAGCTTGGGTTATCGCCGGAGTGTATTAATCTCTCAGGAGGGTAACCCGAAGGGAATCCGCGGCCTTGAGGACCTGTGCACACAAGGTATCAGGATTGGTACAGCCACCGGCGGATGCCTCAAGGGTGTATGGGACGATGTTAGCAGCAAAGCTGGACTAATCGAGCAGATTAGAGCCAACATAGTCGAACACGCGGACGCATGCGGCTCCTTGATGGCCCTGATCCACGAGGACAAGGTGGACGCCGTTTTCGGTTGGAATGCCTTCAAGAACATCTGGCCTGACACATGTGAGGCAGTGGAGCTTTCGAGGGACCTCCAGATCTACAGGAGCACAGCAGCCCAGGTCGTGACCTACACAAAAAATAGGCTTCTTGCCGAGGAGCTGATCGGCTTCCTGGTCTCACCTGAGGGGCGCAGGATCTACTCCTCATACGGTTGGCTTCATTATGCCGGCTCAGCTTAGACGCTTCTCAAGTACCCTCGTTGACGCAATCATTATCACGGCGGAGAAGACCACGAGGACAGCCATGTCTATTAGATACGTTCCAGTCACGCCGTAGTTCGTCATCCCCTCCTTCATTGCCTCGATTGAGTATGTTAAAGGTAATAGTCGCGAGATAATCTGCAGGAAACCAGGCATCGTCTCAACAGGGATGAAGGCACCCGCGAGAAACGCCATCGGGAACCTCAGGAAGTTTGAGTACATCTGCGCCTCGGGTATCCATTTTGCGTATACTGAGACAAGTATTCCGAGAGCCGCGAAGGCGAAGCTACTAACCGCGATCGCGAAGAAGACCGCCAGAGGATTGGCGACCGAGGTGCCAGAGATAATCGTCACAGGGACGAGGACCACCACGGCGGTCAGAGGGCCGAGCATGAACCCCGCCAAAGCCTTGCCTAAAAGAATTGAGAAGGGGCTAACCGGCGCCGCGAGAAGCCTCTCAAGGGTGCCGCTGGTCTTCTCCAAAACTACAGCCACCGCTTCGATACTCGTGCTCCCGAATAGCACGACGAGTGAGACGAGTCCCGAGATGAGTGTTCCAGGATTGAGGTTTCCCGCGACGCTGAAAGCTAAGTACAAAGCTACCGGCATCAGCAGACCGTATGTGAAGTTAGGCGCCTTAAGGTAGTACACCCTCATGTCCTTGCGTGCTATGTAGAAAGCCTTCGACAGCTCCTCCCTCAAATTCATCCGTCATTCCTCCTCGGTTTAGGCTGCTCCTTATCTTTCACCGCCTCCTCAGGGTTGAGACCCGTAATCTTGAGGAAGGCATCCTCCAGAGAGGGTTTGAGCGTGTGGATGGTGGTTATATTCAGCTTTTTGCCTCTGGCGAAGTCTGAAATCTCACCGATGATGTCTTTCTCATCGCCTACTACTAGCCTCACTTTATCCCCGATGCGGTGGACCTCGATTACGCCTTTTATAGAGCCAGGCTCGGTCTCAGTGACCTGTCCGCTGAGGGAAAGCTCCACGACATTTGAGCCGGTCACGCCTGCCTTCAGATTCTCCGGCTTGTCTAATGCAACTATCTTTCCCCAGTTAATCATCGCGATTGTGTCGCATAGCTGGTCCGCCTCCTCAAGGTAGTGAGTAGTTAGCAGGATCGTTGTCCCTTCTCGGTTCAGCCTTCTCACCTGCTCCCTGAGGGCCAGTGCGCTATGGACGTCCAACCCGGTCGTTGGCTCGTCGAGAATTAAAATTTCAGGTCTATGCACCATACCGCAGGCAATTGTGAGTCTCCTCTTCATGCCCCGACTGAACCCGACCACAAGGTCTTGACCCCTCTCAGCTAGTCCGAAATCCTTGAGAAGTTCCGCCGCACGTATCCTTCTTTCTGAGGATGAGACCCCGTAGAGTTCTGCAGCGAAGATGAGGTTCTGCTCCGCTGTCATCTCCTCGTAAATATTTGATGCCTCGGGTACGATACCGATCTTCTTCTTCGCCTCAA
>Ga0315282_10010683_pt1 | contig 14343 bp, 18 predicted proteins | sample YL17G07_20_MG_FD_203693 | JGI IMG/M metagenome (GOLD analysis project Ga0315282, IMG submission 203693) | Sediment microbial communities from Yellowstone Lake, YNP, Wyoming, USA - YL17G07_20 | ecosystem: Environmental > Aquatic > Freshwater > Lake > Sediment | place: USA: Wyoming | collected...
AAAAAAGACTCTCCTGCACTATAACGGAAAGCTAAAGGCAAGCTCTAGACACCTCAGAAAAAACCCGACTGAGGCAGAAAAGCTGCTTTGGTCCAAAGTCAGGCGAAAACAACTCAAAGAATCCCAATTCTACAGACAGAAAACTATAGGCAGCTACATAGTCGATTTCTACTGTCCGAGAGCAAGGCTTGTGGTTGAAATCGATGGCGGCCAACATTATACTCAGAGTGGAATCAGTCGAGACAAGGTTCGAGACACCTTTTTGACTGAGCAAACACTCAAAGTATTACGTTTCTCAGATAGAGAGGTTTTGAAGAACCCAGATGGAGTCGTTCAAAGAATATTTGAAAATTTGTAATCCCCCTGTATCCCCCCTTCCTAAAGGGGGAGTGTTCGGTCAAAAATAGTATTCACAGAAAAATGTAAAGGTGGAGTGTTAATATGGAGTGTATCTTCTGCAAGATCGCCAAGGGCGAGATTAAGAGCAGCATCGTCTATCAGGATGAGACTGCAGTCGTCTTCCCCGACGTCAACCCCAAGGCTCCGGTGCACCTTCTCATCATACCTAGAAAACACATCGAATCAGTCGCCGACCTCGCCCAGGACGAAGAGAATCTCATGGGTCACCTGGTAACCGTAGCCAGGGTACTGGCGCAGGAGCAAGGCATCTCCGAGTCAGGATACCGCCTGGTGATTAACTGCGGCCCTCACGGAGGCCAGATGGTGGCCCATCTCCACATCCATCTCCTCGGCGGACGGCAGATGGGCAAGCTCGGCTAGAGCGCCATCAACTCCATTCCATGTCATTGCGAGCCCGCCTGCGGCTCCCTAACAAACAGCACCAAATAAAAACAGCGGGGTTCAGGGAATCCTGAACCCCGCTGTAACCAATAACTAATCGCCCTACTTTGCTACCGGGGCTTTCTTCCTTCTGCTCAGGAACCAGTACGCCACCAGCGCAATGATTATCACCGCAACTATGGGGCCAACAATCACACCTATGTTCGTCTTATTGGCCTCTGCAGCCGGAGCCGGGGCCGGCGTCGGCGCTTCAGTCGGCGATGGCGCTACAACCGGCGCTGCGGTCGGCGATGGCGCTTCGGTCACTACCGGGACTTCGACCGGAGCTGCGGTCGGCAATGGCGCTTCGGTCACTACCGGGACTTCGACCGGCGCTAAGGTCGGCGTCGGCTCCGGGGCCGGAGGTGCCGGAGGCGGGGAATACAGTGCAAACTTCGTGAAGTGGCTTACATTACCACTGACGGTGTGATTCGTCGTGTCCACCCACGAAGGAATCACTGTCCACCCCAACACGCTGTCGTAGTAAGCTATAACAATATTAGGAGGATCAGTCAGCGTAACACCCGGACAAAGCGACTGAAGCTCAGCAAGATCGGTTGGATACTTAATGGTCAGGACAGCCGGCGGATTGAAAGTTGCGCCAGCTGGCGTGAACTCATAGGCAAAGCTGACGAGACAAGCTCCCTGCGGTACACCAGGAACTGCAATAGGGCCCCAGGGTGGGGCTGCTACCGCTACTATCGACGTCACTGGCCCGCCACTAGAACCTAACACCTGGGTGCCGTCGGGAATGTCCAACGTCGCCCCACCATCGGGCGTGGTGTATTCTTGATCACCACTCACTACTCCGTCCCCCCCGATACTGCCCACGAGGTCAAGAGTAACCGGTATGCCCCCGCCGACGCCACCACCAGGACCGCCAGCCGGAGTATAGTAGACAGTGATTCTGACAGCATCTACATACGCAGTGCGCGATAGGGTTCCGTGGTTGTTATACGCCGAGATAGAAACACCAAAATTGTCATTTCCAACAATATCGGCCAGTGTCCAACTGGCGATACCCCAACCCGAAATCGTGTAATTGTGGGAGATAGGTTGTGAACTGGTATTCCAACTGGTAGTAACAGCTTTATTATTTGAGCTAGAGCTGCCGTTCACCAAATACACGCCGTAGTCTTGTATTTGAGATGTACCGGAACAGTAGACATCCACTTTAATACTACTTAGCGTCGAGCCGGCGGGAATATCACTACTGGTGAAGCCGAAATAAGTCAGTGTAAGATTTCCGCTGTGGCCTTTTGGAGCGATGTCCACACTTGCATAGCCCCCATTTTGTGAACCAGTTGCATTGCTTAGATCAGTCCAACTGGGGCCAGTGCCGGTATTATCTGCTTGACCAGCCCACCTCCCTACTGAGGCCGCCATTGCCGGTGTCGCCGCTGCCAGCATCAGCATGAGCAGCGCAGATACCGCCACTGCCACATACAATAACTTCCTCATCTTACGTTTCTCCCTCCTCAGTCTCTATTTTTATTGCTCTGCCTAAGGCTATTGGACCGGATGGAAAAAATAATAGACACAATAATCGATACGATGCTTATATGGGCTGTCAGCAGCTACAAGCGGAGCGGGATAACAAAACTGGTAACCCTACACAGCACCCCCACAACCCGGGAGCTCGAAGTCGGAGCACTTAGTACTGAAGCTCTTATGGTACCGGTGAATACCGGTTCGACCGTACTAAAGTATCACACTCACGTAAGCCTAAAGTACCATACGTGAACCCAAAAGTCAAGGGTCTGGCTGATTATGTTAACTAGATTTGGAGGAGAGCTAAAGAACAGTGTAGACGTGTAAATAAAAATGTAGACATTGATAGAGCTGGCAATATCGTGTCATTGCGAGCGCAGCGCAGCAATCCCTCCGTGCCCCTTCGTACCTCTTAATCCCCCCTTTCGTAAACCTGTCCCGGACTTGTTCAGGGAGGGTGATACTACAGGCATGACCACTACTAGACTCCCCCTTTTGTAAAGGGGGCTACAGGGGGATTTCCCGCCAATACCCCTGCGACATTATCACCTTGACAAGATTAGAACATATGTGCTACTATATCGCCTGCGCAAATCCTGCGGGAGTGAAAACATGAGGCTTTTGAGGCTAGCCGTCGAGACCCGGAGATGGGAGCTGGCCGCGCACGTGCTGATTCTGGGGACAATCAAAGCGAGGCAGAAGGAAAATGGCAAGCCCGGTGCTGAGGACAGCAAAAAGCGCCGTCAAGGGCAGAGAAAAAAAGTCTAAGCGTAGCTTCTACGCTAAAGCCCTGGACGAGGCTGAGGGGCTGGACTTCGAGCTGGCACAGGATGTGGACGGCATTGACGATGAGATTGCCCTGCTCCGGCTCAAGATAAAGTCCCTCCTTGAGCACGACCCTGACAATATAAAGCTCATCATGGAAGCGACCGACGCCCTGTCGCGTCTGGTCACGGCGCGCTACAAGATGGGCAGTGCTCATAAGAAAGCCCTGGTCAATGCCATAGGCGGCGTCCTCAAAGACCTCGCCGTGCCCCTGGGCATCAAGTATTTGCCGTAATTGGGGTAGCCTGTAGCGTCGTGACTCCTGTCACGACGCATAATCCGTCGCCACAGGAGTGGCGACGCTACAAAGGTTGAATTTAAAACCCATGATAACTCTGAGGCCTTATCAACTGGAAATAGCGCGCGCTGTCGCCGACAGCGTGGTGCACCGCCGAGGGCTCACCTTCTCGGTGGAGATTGCCCGTCAGGGCGGCAAAAACGAGCTTTCGGCACAGCTCGAAGTGCTTCTGCTCACCCTGTTCTTCACCAGGGGCGGCAACGCCGTAAAATGCTCCCCCACCTTCAAGCCCCAGACGGTCATCTCCATGCTGCGCCTCAAGGAGAGGCTTAACGACTGGGGCTACGCCAGAGTCTGGAAAGCCGAGATGGGCTACATCCTGAGGCTGGGCAACGCCAGGCAGATTTTTCTCTCCGCCGATGAGTCGGCGAACGTGGTGGGGAACACCGCCCACATCCTCCTCGAGATAGACGAGAGCCAGGACGTATCCCGGGAGAAGTACACCAAGGAATTCAAGCCCATGGGCGCCGCCACCAATGTCACCACAGTCCACTACGGCACCACCTGGGATGATGCCACACTTCTCGAAGAGGTGAAACAGCTCAATCTGGAACTGGAGAGGAAGGACGGCATCAAACGCCATTTCCGCTGCGACTGGCAGGAGGTGGCGAAGCATAATCCCGATTATCTCCGCTACGTCGAGGGAGAAAGGGAGAGGCTGGGGGAGAGCCATCCCCTGTTTTTGACCCAGTATTGTCTCGAGCCGATACACGGCGGCGGAGGCTTCCTCAGCGCGGAGCAGCGAGCCCAGTTGCAGGGCACTCACAGCCGCCTGCGCCAGCCCGAAGCCTCGAAAATATACGTCGCCGGCATAGACCTCGCAGGCACGGCGGAGGAGGGAGAAGATGCAGCCTTACGCGCCTTCAAACCCAAACGGGACTCCACGGTGGTCACTATCGGGGAGCTCGACTTCTCAGTGTGCAGCGACATCGTGCCCCTGCCGCAAATAAACATCGTGGAGCATTATTGCTGGACAGGCAAGCCTCACTTCACGCTATACCCCAGGCTCCTAGACGTGCTGAAGAACGTCTGGCGCGTTAAAAGAGCGGTGGTGGACGCCACCGGCGTGGGTGCCGGCGTCGCCAGCTTCCTCTGCGGTGCGCTGGGCATGTCCGTGGTTATCCCTTTCCTGTTCACGTCGGCTTCCAAATCAAGGTTGGGCTTCGAGCTGCTGGCAGCGATAAATTCGGGCCGGGCCAAGATGTACGCCCAGGATGGCTCGGAGGAATACCGCGAGTTCTGGTTCCAGGTAGCGAAGGCGAAGAGCAACTTCAGGGCGAATCAGACCATGAACTTCTACGTTGACCCCACCGTGGGACACGACGATTTTCTCTCCAGCCTGGCACTGCTGGTCGAGGCCGCGCAGTACACGCCCAGGTCGGCCCGCGGCCACGTAAGGGAGATGGCTCTATGAGAGAAGACCTGGAACTCGCTGCTGACCGCCTGCCCGATTATTCCGAATACATCGACCGGGGCTGCAACCTGTCCCCCTCCTGCCTTAAGTGTCCCCTGCCCAGATGCCGCCACGACCTGGAGGCTCAAGGCAGGCGGTCAGCCAGGATGCTGCGAGACAGGGAGATTTTGAGACAGCGAACCACTGCGGGCAAGAGCGTCGCGGAGCTTGCCACAGAATACGATTTAAGCAAACGTACCATTCAACGAATTATGAGGAGGTTGTCACATGAATAGCATCCCGGGAATAAAGCCGCGCTCTATCCAGGATACCGCAACAACCAATCTCACACTGCCGCAGCAGATAAGCCGCATGGACCCGGAGAGACTGCGGGCATACCGCGAGAACCTGGAGTTCTACAGCGGGGCGCAGTGGCTGGGGCGCTCCCGTTCCCGTGAACGGCGGCTCACCTTCAACTACGCCAAGGTCTTCGTGGACAAGATAACCAGCTATCTCATGAGCAGTCTCAGCTTCGCCATAGACCCCGCGTCCGCCGAGGATCGGGAGAAGGCCCGCCGGGCTGAAGACGCTATATATAAGATATATGAGTCCAATAATCTGGAGCAGCTCGACTTCGATACAGAGCTGGATACCGCTATCCTGGGCGACGGCTGCTACAAAGTGACCTGGGATTCGCGAGAACGGCGGGTGCGGGTATCAGCGCCCGATGTGCAGGGCATCTTCGTCTGGTGGCTGGGGGACGATGTCACCAGGGTATGGCGGGTGGCCAGCCGCTACCAGCTTTCGGCGGACGAGGTCAAGTTTCTTTATGACGTAGGGCCGAATAGACGAATCGGTCCTGCAGGGGGCAAACCCCTATCGACTGTCATCGAGCTGTGGACAGACAGGAAATTCGAGCTGTGGATTGATGATACTCTGTTCGAGAGAAAGGCTAATCCCTACGGGTTTATCCCCTTCGTCATCTACCCTAACCTCAGGGAGCCCAAGAAGTTCTGGGGCATCTCTGACATCCCGGCGCTCATGGAGCCAGCGCGGGAGCTGAACCGCGCGCTTTCCCAGCTATCCTTAATACTGGAGCTGTCAGGCAACCCCATCGCCGTTCTGGAGAACATCGAGAACGCGCAGGACATCGCGGTGCAGCCCGGTGCAGTGTGGGAGATACCGGAGCGCGCCAAGGCATACCTCCTCGACCTGCTGCAAGGGGGAGGAGTTAAGCTGCACGTAGACTACATAGATTTGCTGTATCGTACGCTGCACGACCTCTCCGAGTCGCCGCGCACCGCCTTCGGCGACAACGAGCGCGGGCTCTCCGGAGTCGCTTTGGAGATGGAGCTTCATCCCTTGCTGCAAAAGGTAAAGCGCAAGCGGACCATCAGGACGGCCGTGTACAGGCGGCGCAACGAGTTGATACTTAGAATGCTGGAGAAAATGACAGGCGAGAGCTTCGGCAACCACCGCTCCCGGATCGTCTGGGGGCCGGTGCTGCCCCAGGATAGAGACCGCCTGGTCCGTGACGAGCAGATTTTGGTCGGCGCCGGCATTCACTCGCGGCGCAGGGCGATGGACGAGCTGGGTATTGAGAACCCTGATGTTGAATTCGAACGCTGGCTGGAGGAGGAAGAGAGGTTACCTCCCCATCAAAAAGACAAGCAGCAGAATTCCTCTCCCTCGACGTGAAAAGGCTTCGCCCTGAGGGCTCAAGCCCGAAGGGTTAGGTGAGGGTGAAGGGTTGTAGGGGCACAGCGCGCTGTGCCCCTACCTAAACTCAGGCGCATTCTCGATGAATATCTTCACCATGAGGGTTGACAACTTTCAGCATTTGGCGCAATATACATAAACTTCTATTATTTTGTTTTCGGAGTCTGAAATGGCAAAAACTATCGCCGAAATCAACGAGAAAATCGCTAAGGGCCAGGCTGTGGTGGTGACCGCCGAAGAGGTCATCGACATCGCTAAGAAGAAGGGCGTAGCCAAGGCCGCCCAGGAAATAGATGTGGTGACCACAGGCACATTCGGCCCTATGTGTTCTTCGGGGGCCTATTTCAATCTGGGGCATTCCAAGCCGCGCATGAAAATCGGAGGAGGCACAGCTTATCTGAACAATGTGCCTGCCTATACCGGGCTCGCGGCTGTAGATATTTTCCTCGGCGCAACAGCCATGCCTGACGACGACCCCAGGAACAAGATTCACCCCGGTGACTTCCCCTACGGCGGAGGCCACGTAATCGAAGAGCTGGTGGCCGGCAAGGATGTCAAGTTAGTAGCCACCGCCTATGGAACCGACTGCTACCCCAGGAGAAAAGTTGAGACTCTAATCAACCTGAAGAGCATCAACGACGCTATACTGTTTAATGTCAGAAACGCCTACCAGAACTACAATGTTGCAGTTAACCTCAGCGACCGAACGATTTATACCTACATGGGTGTGCTGAAGCCCCATCTGGGAAATGCTACCTATTCCACCGCAGGACAACTCTCGCCGCTGTTCAACGACCCTCTTTACAAGACAATCGGCATAGGTACGAAAATATTCCTCGGCGGCGGCATCGGCTACGTGGCCTGGCATGGTACACAACATCACCCCGACGTGCCGCGCACCGACAAAGGTGTGCCCAAGCGCGGAGCAGGTACACTGGCAGTCATAGGGGACTTGAAGCAGATGAAACCGCGGTGGTTGAGGGGGACCAGCTTCATCGGCTACGGCGCAACCATGACCGTCGGCATCGGCGTCCCCATACCGATCCTGTCCGAAGAAATTCTCATGTACACCACGGTCAAGGATGAAGAAATCTTCGCCCCCATCGTGGACTATTCCGACGCTTATCCCCAGCGCAATCCCGACATTTTGGGAGAAGTTGATTACGCTCAGTTGAGGAGCGGCAAGATTAAGGTTCAGGGCAAAGATGTGCCCACCGCCTCGTTTTCGAGCTATTCCAGGGCAGTGGAAATCGCTAACCTCCTCAAGGACTGGATAAAGAAGGGCGAATTCCTCCTGACCCAGCCTGTAGCACCCCTGCCCGGGGTGGAATCGGGGATAACCTTCAAGGCTATGCCGGACCGACCTTTTGAGAAAGCAGACTGAGCTAAAGGAGCCATACCATGATTACTGCAAAAAAAATTGTGTTGCGCTTCCCGCCCCGTCTCGTGGACCAGCCCATAATATACCGCCTGGTAAAAGACTACGATTTGCAGTTCAATATCCTGAAAGCCTCAGTCACGCCCAATGAAGAAGGCATCCTGGTATTAGAGCTGAGCGGTAAAAAGAAGGACTACGACGAAGCGATTCGCTTTCTGGCCGGCGCAGGAGTAGAAGTCCAGGCACTGATAAAGGATGTATCGCGCCTGGAGGACAGGTGCACTCATTGCGGCGCATGTGTCACCATGTGTCCCGTGGGCGCCCTTGTGGTCAACCCTCAAACGAAGCGAATCGATTTCCTGGACAGCAAGTGCATCGCCTGCGGCCTTTGCATCAAGCCATGCCCGGTGAGAGCGATGGAAGTGCGTCTATAAGGGATGTATGAGCCAAGAACCTACAGAGACTGGGTCAAGGATAAGAACCTGGTCTCCTTTTCGGTAGCAGCCAAAGAGACCGACCTCCAAATCAGGGCCAGGCGCGACCTCACAGCCGAAGCGCTGGCAGCAACCAAACGGTACCGCGCCGACCTGGAGAGCTACATCAAATCGCACCCTATTTTCTTGACCACTCTCAAACCTTTCGAGGTTGAACAAGACGCCCCACCCATCGTGAAGGAGATGGCCGATGCCACCCGAGAGGTAGGCGTGGGACCTATGGCAGCAGTGGCTGGCGCCATCGCCGAGAGGGTAGGCAACGAACTCCTCCCCCTCTCTGACGAGGTCATAGTGGAAAATGGCGGTGATATCTTTCTCAAGACCTCGAAAGAAAGATTCATCGGGGTTTATGCCGGGGAATCCAAATTCACCAAGAAAATCGCCTTTTCCATACTGCCCGAGGAAACCCCTCTGGGCGTTTGCACTTCCTCCGGGACAGTAGGGCATTCCCTCAGCTTCGGATACGCCGATGCCGTGATAGTCTTCTCCCCATCGACAGCCCTGGCCGATGCCGCAGCCACCGCTATAGGCAACAGGGTCAGAATAGCTGAGGATATCCCCGAAGCACTGGAATTCGCGCAGGGCATAAAAGGGCTAAGAGGGGTCGCCATCATAAAAGGCGACAATATGGGGCTTTGGGGCCAGATAAGGTTGGCAACCGAGGACTAAAGAATCGTTAGCAAACCTATCGATACCCGAAAACAGAAATTTACAGCAAATCAAGATAAAGATCCCTCCATTCGGGATTTTGCTTTTGAATCAAATTTATCTTCCATCTCCTTTTCCATTTCTTGAGCTGCTTCTCCCTTGTTATCGCGCTCATTGCGTCATCTGTTGTCTCATAATAGACTAGGTTGTGAACATTGTAGGTTTTGGTGAATCTACTACCTAAATTGTTCTTGTGTTCATACACCTTTTTAACCAGATTTGACGTTGTACCTACATAGATTGTACCATTCTTCGTACTTGCCAATATGTACACATAATAATGTTTGCTACCCATTAGAATTTATATCTCAGCGTTGTTCTTGTCATTCCTGCGAAAGCAGGAATCCATCCCCCTTGGATTCCCGCCTGCGCGGGAATGACATATTAACCTAGTGCTTTGTCTCACAATGTCTAAAGAGGATATAGAGTTGGTGTTATAAAATGCAAGTTTGAAAAACGATGGTCCTAGGTTATTTGAGAACCCGAACCGTACACACGGCCCTTCCATTTGACGCCGCCACCCGTTAAACGCTGATAGCTGGCGTAGCAAGTAGCCAGCACCAGAAATAGCATGCCCACTGGATGCAGGATAATAGATGTCCTGGGCTGCGAGAAGCGGCGGCCTGCTAAAAAGCGCGCCAAAAACACTATAGCCACCTGGAGCGTAACCAATACCTCCCAGGCTAACGCAGGTTGGCCAAGCAGCAGGCCATAAGCCAGCCACAAGAAGGGAGCTAGAAACAGGAAGATCACCACACCCATCAGCCCAACCAGAGAAATCACAGACAGCGAAGCTGCAACGTAGAGCCATCTGGTGATGCCGTCCCACATAGTGCCGAACTCCCGGTACATCTGGCAGGAGACCAATGACGACAAATCCAGCGTCAACTGTTTGTAGTGATGCCGCGACACCTCTCTCCCCAGCCAGACATCCTCTAATATGCGCGACTTTACAGCCTCATGTCCGCCGATGATTCGATACTCATTGGCCGAAAAGAACAGGAATTGTCCTATAGCAACTGAGGGCAGATTGCGGTGTGAGCGCTGTAACAGCCATAATGGCATCCAGCAAAGAAGCATAAAGTAGCACATGATGGGAAGGGCCATCTTCTGCCAGATCGTAGTGGTTCTCTGATATGGAAAGCCGGAGATCAACACAGCCTGCGAGACAAGGGCGACCCCCAGAACTCTACGTAGCATAGAGGGGGCATGCACAGTATCGGCATCAGTGAACAGCAGCCAGGAACCTCTAGCCTCTTGGGCTAGCTGGTGACAGGCAAATGTCTTGCCTGCCCACCCCGGGGGCAAAGGTTGTCCACGCAATAGCCTGACTCGACTGTCTTCAGCGGCAATCCGAGCTACTATATCAGCAGTGCCATCGGTCGAAGAGTCATCCAGTACAAGTATCTCAAAATTCGGATATACCTGCTGGCGCAGAGATTCGAGGCAGACGCCGATGTTAGCCTCCTCGTTCCTGGCAGGGACGAGGACAGAAATTAGGGGCGCAGGCTCTGGCAGTTGGATGTCTGACTTAGGTTTTCTTAAGGCCCTTAGATTCAGCAGAAGATTGAGCAGAACTAAAGCCAGCAGAATAAAGACTATCTGTTGGTAGAGCATCTATAAAGCTCCAGCGGCGCTTTAGCCAACGCCGTCCGCCTTTCTGGCTTTAACTATATCATCACCCATTACTAACTCTTTTACGAAGGAAGGCGCCACGAGCAGGCATCCGGCCAAAGCATATTCCCAGGAGGTGTACCAAAACCACAACACTACAGGGACAGACAAACGGAAGAGCCGATTGCTCAGCACATGCCGCCTCGTGACTACCAGAGGCAGTATATACCAGGCCGCCATAATGAGCACCGCCAGGACGTTTATCAAAACCAGCCCTGACATGCCTATGGTCATCCCCTGGCCACCCCCACCTCTCAGCCAGAGGCTAAAACTGCAACCAACGACAGCAGCGACAATTATGACAAAGCTGGCCCAAAGCTCGTCCACCATGAGATAAGCAATGAGAATACAGATACCAGCCTTTGCTATCTCAGCCAAAAAGGCCGCTAAGGCCGGGCGCTTCCCACCATGCATCAGCACGGCCGTCACCGTGGCGTTGCCTGTGCCCATGGTGCGGATATCCTTGCCGGTGAAGAAGCGCATGGCTAAGTAGGAACTGGGAATACTCCCAATGAAATAGCCGATCAATATCAGGTATACGAAGGTTAGCATCATCGTCCCTCACAAGGCAACAACATGCTCTTTAACATTGAATGTACTCTAAGCAATAAACGAATCCTTGTCAAGTTTGGAGAGGCGACTAGCTTATCGAATCCGAGGCTCTATCTTTGCCCTCGCCTCGATCAGCTTGAAGATACCGTAGCCCTGGTCGGCAACTTGTTCCACAAAAGGTCCCGCCACTTGGTGTAGCGGGACCTCTCTACAAGGCCCTCCATACTACCGTATGGAGGGGCAATTTGATAGAATCACACATCAGGGGTCAAGACAGGTCTTTCTTGATCTGGTCGAACTCCTCCTTGGAGATCTGACCTTTGGCATAGCGTTCCTTGGCGATTTCCAGGGGATCGCGCTTCTCAGAGGTACCTGTTCTTGATTCCCTATGCCCCACCAGCGACCTGATCCCCCAGACTACCAGCCAAATGCTCGCTATCCAGAATAACAGCATCCATATTCCGCCGAACACCATCCACCATCCCCACCCATCGTGCATGTACCACATTCTTCTCTCCCATGCGCTACGAATTTATAACTGAGGGCACCTCCAGCTCTCCGACTGAAATTATCATGCGCTTTCCAATCTCGCTTAAATCCCCGGTCGGAGAACTTATCCTTGGAGATGCCCCAAACCACAGCCAGCCAGCCCTTGTTATCCCTACGAAAGCTATTTCTTCGTAGCACCACCTACATATTTTTCAGGGTTCTGGTCGAAAGCCTTCTTGCAGCCCGGAGCGCAGAAGTAATACTTCTTCCCTTTGTACTCGGAAGCAGCGGCTGCCTTTTTCTCATCCACCTTCATCTTGCAGATTGGATCGATTGCCATTTGACACCTCACTTTAGCTTGAAGCGCTTAGAAATGTCTGCCATTTCCCCATTCTGGGGTATCCCCCCGGTTACCCGCATCCGCCTTATGGCGCACGCCAACTCTCCTTTTCTAAATCCCCTACAACTCCACAACTGCGGGAACCTTGAGTTGGGGGATACCCCACAAAAAGGAAAGAGGACTTGTCACCGTTATATCACTGGGGATGTTAAAAAGTCATAAAACAGAAGGGGGAAAAGTTGAAAATTTATGACATTTTGGCGCAGCGCTTTACCTATTTGACCTCGCTTACTTTCCACTTATCGTCAACCCAGAGCCCGATGACCCCAGCCTTGACGCCCCACGATTTCACGGTCTTTATCGCGGCGCGAATATGCGCAAGATGGGTGGCTTTATCCACCGGATTCCCTGCGCAATCATGATGCCCCACTACAGCTATATGCTTCGAGCCATGCCTCCCTGTGGAAATATCCACCCTTCTCTTGATTGACTCAATCGCTGCTTTGTCCTGGTTTGCCGCCAGGATGCCGTCGAGCCCAGGCTCGGTAATTGCATCTACATAGTCCACTTTATACTTCTTCTTCAAGAACTCTGCTACGGGAAGCTGCACCCTCCCGTCCATACAGTTGATAGCGGTAGCAAATGCACCATCTGCCATTACGCCCCTCCCTTATCGGTCAATAATTCGAGACACAGCCCTTGAATCATAGACCGCCTATTTTACTCAGTCAAGCACGGTGCGACATTTTCCCCTTGACAAAATAAGAACTAATGTTCTACTATTGCCCTGCCCTAATTAATGAGAGGAGGTGAAACATGGCGGAGGAAACCAAGGACACAGAGGCCCAAGACAAGGATGAGTTGCAGGCGCGCATAGCCCAGCTTGAGCAAGGCAGCGCTGCGAAAGACAGCGAGTTGGCTGCTGCTAAAGAATCGCTCTCAGGCGCAGTGGCGAAATACCGCGCCGCAATTCTTGCCAGCACTCCTGGGATCCCTGCAGAGCTGGTCAAAGGAGAGTCCACAGAAGAGATAGATGCCTCCCTGGAACAGGCGCAAGGCATCATATCGAAGGTCAGGCAGCAGATCGAGGTCGAGGCTGAGGCAAACAAAGTACCCGCAGGCGCGCCGCCCCGCACGCCCCAGGACCTGTCCGCGCTCTCCCCGGCGGAGAAAATAGCCTACGCCCTGCGCAAATCATTCAGGATGTAGGGGAGTGCAGAGGGGCGAAGCCCCTCTGCCGAGGGTATGGGGGTGTCCCCCAGTTTTTGAAGTCCCCCAAGAATGGGGGATTAGGGGGTTGATTTACCCTAGCTCGGTTGGAGCAGATGCTCCAACCCTACCCGGCAAACACTAAAAGTAAGAGGAGATAAAGAACATGGCATTAACTTTAGCAGAGGCAGCGAAACTTTCCAACGACGTCCTGTTAATGGGCGTTATCGAGACCATTATCTACGATAGCCCGGTGCTCCAGGTGCTGCCCTTCATCGAGATCGTGGGCAACGGCCTGACCTACAACCAGGAAAACACAGCTCCCACTGTGGCTTTCTACGATGTGGGCGACACCTGGGCCGAGTCCACACCCACCTTCACTCAGCAGACCGCCACCCTCAAGATACTGGGCGGCGACGCCGATGTGGACAACTTCCTGGCCAAGACCCGCAGCAACATCCAGGACCTCGAGGCTGCGGTAATACAGCTCAAGGCCAAGGCGGTGCAACAGAAGTTCGACGACACTTTCATCAACGGCGATACCTCAAGCGACGCCAAGGCCTTCAACGGCCTGGACAAGCTCTGCGTAACGGGGCAGACGCTGACCATGGGTGCCGACGGAGGCACCCTCACCCTGGAGAAGCTCGACGAGCTGATTGACAAAATCAAGGGAGGCAAGCCCGACATGCTGCTCATGAGCAAACGCAGCCGGCGCAAGCTCACCGCCCTGAGCCGAAGCTCAGGCAGCGGCATCATGGAGTTCGACCGCAACCAGTTCGGCCAGATGGTGCAGTATTACAGCGGTATCCCCATCGGCGTCAACGACTGGATAGCCGACACCAAGACAGTGGGCGTATCTACCGACTGCTCCACCGTCTACGCCCTCTTGTTCGGTGAGGGCTCGGTAGCCGGCCTCACCGCTCCCGGCAGCCT
>Ga0315282_10010685_pt1 | contig 14342 bp, 9 predicted proteins | sample YL17G07_20_MG_FD_203693 | JGI IMG/M metagenome (GOLD analysis project Ga0315282, IMG submission 203693) | Sediment microbial communities from Yellowstone Lake, YNP, Wyoming, USA - YL17G07_20 | ecosystem: Environmental > Aquatic > Freshwater > Lake > Sediment | place: USA: Wyoming | collected...
GGGAACGTCAATCGAACCCAGTTACAAACGGTTGCTTAATGGCACCTCATTAAAAAAGGCTACTGGCATTATTACTCGGCAGTTAACTGACATGTTGACTCGGCTTAGACATGGTTATTTATGCACAAAGACTCTTTTCACCGGGGGTGTTGAGTGAGTAAAATAGGCAAAAGATTTTAGGGGCGGAAATAAATCAATAGTTCTTGCCACCATTTTTCAAAAAGTGTAGATTTGTTTAAACGCATTACGGTTTTCCCCATGTTCTATTCATAGAATACGGGCTCAGGGCATGAGATAGTATGAAAAGTGCGAATGCGATCGTTCAAGCCTTACTCCAGGAGAACGTAGAAGTACTCTTCGGGATACCCAGCTTTCTCACCATTCCCATCTACGATGTGCTCTACCACACCAAAGAAATCAGACACGTCTTAGCCAGGCATGAACAGGCAGCATCGTTCATGGCTTACGCCTATGGAATGGTTACGGGAAAACCGGGAACAGTGCTCATCATGGATGGCCCGGCTGCTACGAATATCATGACCGGCATGGCTGATGCCTATACAGGGTCCATACCGCTGGTGGCAATTGTCGGAAAGATACACCGTGGCTATTTCAATAAGGGTGCTGCACATGAACTCGACTCCAGTATTTTCAAATCAATCACCAAAGAGATACTCAGTGTATCCGAACCGAGCGAGATACTACCGGCCATCCATAAGGCATATGCAATTGCCGTTGCCGGCAGGAAGGGCCCGGTATGCCTTGAGATCCCCACTGACCTCATGAACATGGAGGTCTCTCCGGAGGAGCGGGGCAAGGCACCGGGAAGAAGAGACGATATCCAGGAGGGAGCTGCTCCGGATATTAAGAAGGCAGCAAAACTTCTTGCTTCAGCGAAGAAACCGTTACTGCTGGCCGGCGGTGGGGCGATTGCCTCAGGGGCCAGCCAGGAATTAATTGAACTGGCCGAATTCCTGGGTATACCGGTGGCTGTTTCCCATATGGGCAGGGGTGTTATCCCAGACGACCATCCTCTATCTTTAGGCCTTGTCAGGAACAACCCAATCCTTGTGAATTTCATCCAGCAGTCTGACGTAGTAATGGCTGTTGGCTTTAAATTCTCCCAGATCTCAACGTACACCTGGACGCTCAAGGTCCCACAGAAGCTGATTCACATCGATGTAGAACCGAAACAAATCGGAAAAAACTATCCTGCTGAGATAGCAATCGTTGGAGATGCCAAACAGGTACTGAGAAATCTTTTGGATACCCTAAAAAATGGGGGCAAGAAGAGGAAGCCGGAGGAATACCCGAGGCTTGGAGAAGTCACGGAGTGGAAGAATCTTCTCCCTCTTCGCATCGTACCGGATAGTGTTCCGATAAAACCACTCAGGCTGATAAAAGGGATACGGAACTGTCTGGATAGAGATGCCATCGTAGCCACCGATGTGGGAAACTCATTCTTCTGGGCACTCTTTTTTCTGGAAATGTACCTTCCCCGTACCCTTCTCAGTTCTTCTTCATTTTCAACCATGGGTTGCGGATTGCCCATCGCGATAGGGGCGAAGCTAACAAAACCTGAAAAACAGGTAATCTGTCTGACTGGTGATGGTGGTTTTCTCATGAACAACCAGGAACTGGCAACAGCAATAGAAAACAAGCTTGCCATACCAATAGTTATTATGAATGACAGTGGCTACGGGGCGATCCGGCACATCCAGGACCGCATCTGCCAGGGCAGATACATTGCATCGAACTATGTCAGCCCGGACTTTGTACTCATGGCCAGGGCCTTCGGTGTGGAGGGTATTCTCATCACGAAACCGGAGGAGATTGAGCCAGCACTAAAAGCTGCTCTGAAGTCAGACAGGCCGACGATCCTGGACGTGAGAGTGGATGGAACAGAGAAATTGCCCCAGAATCGGCTGCCGGGCGAGGCTTAGAGGTTCAGAACTACTACAATCGCAATAAGTAAGATGTCGTTGCGAGGCGGAGCCGAAGCAATTAATGCTGAACGTCATAAATGTTTTTGTCATTGCGAACGAAGTGAAGCAATCTCGTGAGCAAGCAATATTACGTATACATAATGACTAATAAAAGAAATACCGTTTTGTATACGGGTATTACAGGGGATTTGCTAAAAAGGGTATATGAACATAAGCAAAAGATTGTGGAAGGATTTACGAAAAAATATCATGTGAATAAATTGGTTTATTACGCAGTATTGAACGATCCTGAAAATGCCATAGCAAGAGAAAAACAGATAAAAGCAGGCTCAAGGAAAAAGAAGCTTCAGTTAATTGAGGGTATGAATCCGGGATGGAAAGACTTGTATGATGAGATTGCTTCGCTTTAGCTCGCAACGACATATATAATAAATGCGTTAGTGTTGATACAAGCGCAATATGTAAAAAGTCATTGCGAGGAGTGAAACGACGAAGCAATCTTTTGTGTATGTGGTGAGATTGCCACGTCCGCCGCGGCGGACTCGCAATGACATGTAAAGATAAAATATATGCCGTTCGTATTAACTCAGGAATAACGGGGGTAGGTTGATGGATGAAACGAGTATCAAAGACCGTGCACTGCGCGCCTTCGCCGACTGGGCTGTCTACGGCGCCAACTGGGTCGGTGAGAAGTACGGCGAAGAAGGAGTAAAAGAATATTTCCGGTACATCCTTGAAAGGATCGGGGTTCGCATATTCACGCTTGACGGTCCTGGTATGCTCAAGGCCCTTCAGGTATTGGATAACAACCTCGGCAGCGAAACCACCTACGAAGAGGACGATGAAAAGGCTGTCCTGACCGTAACATGCAATACCGGCGGCAGAGCTGAAAAGGAGGGGAAGAGCCGGCACGGGCAAAGCGGCGTCCCCTACTACTGCATGCACTGCAAAATCCACCTTCAGGACATGGCACGGGAGAGAAACATACCCATGACCATGCAGTACGCACCCAAAGGGGAAGGCTGCAAATTCATATTCGAGAAGAAAGGATTACCGGAGAAATAGGCAGCGGGCTCTTATTGTATATCGCCGAATTCAGTCCTCTGGATGATCTCATCCTGAACTCCCTTACTCAGCTCTACCCAGTACGCAGTGAACCCGGCAACCCTCACTAAGAGATCACGATACCTCTCCGGATGTCTCTGAGCATCCCGCAGCATCCTGCTATCCACAATATTGAACTGGATGAAATACCCTCCCAGGTCAAAGAAGGTCTTGATCAAGGAGAGGAGGGCTCGCGACCCCTTTAACCCTTTCAGGGCAGAAGGGTGAAATTTCATGTTCAGCTGGACGGATTTGTAAGGCAGGGCATCTATCTTCGTAGCTGAACGAATGAGGGCAGTAGGACCGGAGACATCTGTTCCCGGGAAGGCGGACACCGCCCCATCACAGAGGGCAACACCTGCCTTCCTTCCATCGGGGAGTGCTCCGCAGGCCTTTCCATAAATAGGATGGGTAGCAATAGAATAGGCAGAGGGGATGAGGGGTTCCCCCAGAGGCCCCTTTATCTTCAAGGACTCTTCAGCTACAAATGTGTAAAGCTCAGCTGCAATCCGGTCTACAGAGTCTATATCGTTTCCAAATTTGGGTGCATCCAGAAGCCTCCGGTGGATTTTCTCTTTCCCTTCAAAATTTACTTGGAGCGCTTCCCGTAACTCCTCCATGGTGAAGAACCTGTTGTCAAAGACACAGTGCCTGATGGCAGCAAGGGAGTTGGCTACATTGATAAGGCCCACAATAAAGTGGGCAAAGCCCTGGCTGTACCTTTCTCCTCCTTCACCCAAGGCTTTTCCTCTCTCCAGGCAATCATCGGTCAGCACCGAATGATAGATCTGAGGAATGGTATAGGGGAAAAAACCGGCAACGAAGTTGGTGTAGCTGGAAAGGAACTCTATACCATTCACTAACTGTTTTTTAAAGGCAGCAACTATTTCATCATAGGTCATCTTCTCCGCATTGCCGGTTTTGATGCCAAGGGGAACCTCGTCTCTCGTATCCACCCCATCGTTTAATGCGAATTCCAGATATTTGGCCATGTTGGTGAACCCGAAGGGGCACCCTTTCTCTCCATAGGACTTCCCCGGAATCACCATGTCCGAGCACCCGCCGATGGCCCAATCCCTCGCATCTTCCACGGAGGCCCGTCTGTATTGGAGCATGTGGGGTATGGCGACATTGTCATTGAACCATGCCGGCATCCCGATCCCGGTCTTATCAAGCTCTATCGCCTTGAGGAGAAACCTTTCGCTCAGTTTATTGTTGTATCGTATGGAGAGAGTGGGCTGGCTGGTTTGCATGGTGATGGCAGATTCTAAGATCAGGAGGGAGAGCTCATTGTCCGCAGCCTCTCCTTCTTTTGTGCATCCACCGAGTACCATGTTGCAGAACATGTTCCCGGCAGTCTTCGTTTCGTTCCCGGCAGGCACCGCCCTCTGGATCTCCGTATGTTTCACCCGTAAACACTCAAGCAGCTCAAGGGCCTCTCCTTCGGAGATTCTTCCCTCGTCTTTATCCCTTCGGTAAAATGGGTAGATATACTGGTCAAATCGGCCAGAGGAATTTCCCATCGGGCCACATTCCAGCTGACCTGTTAGGAAGGTAAACCAATAGGATTGTAATGCCTCATAAAAAGTCCTCGCGGGATGTAAGGGAACCCATCGACAGGTCTCTGCAATCGTTTCAAGCTCTTTCTTCCTCGCAGGATTAGATTCCTCCCTGACCAGCTTCTCTGCCTCACGGGCATAGTTCTCAGCGAACGCGATTGCCCCTTCGCAGGCTATCTTGGCTGCGAGCCAGAAGAATACCTTGTTCATCTCCTCTATGACAGGGTGACAACGGGCCTCCCTGAATGCTGAAAGTTTTTCTTCTATCTCTTCCATGATACCGTTGAAGCCTTGATTGAGCACCTTGGGGAAATCCAGGATCACTCTGCCCTCCATGGTGGCAAAGGCAACCGGGTTAATGATCCGATGCGATTCCATTGCCTCCAGAAGGTCGTTCTTCCTGGTTTCTTCTTTAAAAAGCCTCCTGACCAAATAGGCAACGCACTTGTCCTTCCAGTACTCAATAACTTCTTTAATTCCTTGCTGCTCCTCGGGAGTTAACACCAATCGGTAATTAACAAAATCCTTGACAATACCTCCACCCTTTCCTAAGTCAATAAACTCTTCCTCCTTGTCAGGTGCTTTCTCCAGTGCATCCTTGATCCACAAGGCATTTGCCTCGGGGTAAAGTGCAGAGCCCCTGACAAACTTAGTCTGATTTCCAACAATGAGCTCCCCTTCGCGGATAACGGGGGTGATCCTTTCCAGTACGTACTTTAACCCTCTCGCCCTCCTCAGGATAATAGGCTCTCCTTCAGTCCGTTTCATCGATTCCGTAAAGTAGATTGCCCTTTCAGGGCAGATGGTCAGCTTTTCAGACAGATACCTCTCCTTGAGCATTTTTGTCCTTGGGGTTGAGGGCTCCCGCTTTATCTCCCTCTCTACTATCATCTCGGCAATCTGTGCCATTGCTCTTCCTTTCCTAACATAAAGGTTTTAATACAAACGCATTAAATGTTATTACATTGTCATTGCGAGCGACCAACGGGAGCGTGGCAATCTCACCTCATAAACAAGCGATTGCTTCGTCGTTTCACTCCTCGCAATGACGCTTTACTTAATGCGTTCGTATTAGTTACCCGAAGACGGGCCATAAAACCTTGTGGTCGCTCTTGCGATAAGTCTTTTCCGAAGACGGACCGAACGTGTTATGGCCGTTCCTGCGGGTAAATCTTTTTCCTTAAATAGTATACACCTATCTATCTGTTGGGGAAACCCAGCTTTCTTTGTTCCCCTGATATCTCATCAAGTCTCGTTCTTATCTCAATCATCTTGGCCATGATCTCAGGCCTCTCTTTTTCAATCGTAGGGAAGAGCTCTGCGAAGACTCTCCCGATCTGGGTGAAAAAGGTATAAAAACTCATCGTTGCAGGAAGAGGTTTTTTTACCAGGGAAATAAGATAGTCAATATCATCACCTGAGAGAAAGTTTTGCAAGAGGTCGGGTGCAGGAAGTTGTTCCATCTGCCCATGAGGACCGTAGATGTGCTCCTCCCACCACTTCAGGTAGGTTGAGATGCCTTCCATATCAAATTTATGATCAAAGAGAGCCTGAGTAATAGCATGAGCCGCCTTCCAACCGGCACTGAGGGCAGCCATATTGCTGAATTCACGCACCCAGGCAGCGTCCCCGATGAACAGAACATTATCTCTGAAAGGCTCTTTGAGAGGGGCCAGTTCATTCCCCACGCAACAATTTACCCCAACCTTTTCCACCTTTTTAAACCACGAGTAATAGGTTTTATGTTCCTTGGTGAATCTCTCAAGGGCAACATTGAGATCTGATGTGGTTTTAAAGGTAAAGGTGCCCACGTGGTAAACACCCTCCTTGTAGGTAGGTACCACGTAAAATGTCCCATTTTCAGCGAGAATAAAATTGAAGCTTCCCGGATCGCAGGGAATCTCACCTTCCACGGTCCAGGAAACGTCTATTAGGGTGCCGCTGAAGGTCCTCTCCTTGTTAACTCCTAAGATACGGGCAATCCTCGAATTAATTCCATCGGCAGCAATGACAAAGGTCCCTTCAAAGCTTCTTCCACCACCTTCCACCTGTACGGTATCTCCCACTTTCTTTATATCTGTGACGTTGGTCCCGGGAAATATTTCCACGTGAAAAGCTTCGGCCTCCTTGAGAAGACCTTCGAGCATGATTTCCTTGTTCAAGGCTATTCCTGCTCTCACCTCATCACCTTTTCTTTTAACCTCCTCCCAATCTCCGAAGAGGATACGCTTCCCGCCGGGAGAGTGGATCTGGAATCCATACATGTTGTTGAGGGGACCATCATACGAAACGGTGAAGCCGCTGACCGGAAAGCAGAGCCGTTTATCCCTCTGATTATACTGAACGATCTGTCCAAAGCTGTATTCCTTAACATCAAGGCCCCCTCCGTCAGATCTGCGAACTCTAACAATATTTGTTTTTCTTTCCAGAAGAGCAACCTCCAACCCGTTTTCCGCGGCAGTCTTGGCAGCCATAAGGCCTGCCGGACCTGCTCCTACTACGATAACATCATACTTCTTAGCCATATCTGCTCCTTAAATTACTCCGCACAGAGATCTTTGAAAAAGGGTTACTCTTCGCTATAAAACGTTTGGCCCGTCCGCGGGTAAACCGACCCAAGAAAGGACTACCGCAGGAGCGGCCCAAGCTTTTATCTGCCGCGAAGCGCGGCCTTCGGTCTTATGGTACCCGAAAAAATTTTCATTCGCGCTCAGAGCGCCCCTTCTGACTTTTTCAAAGGTCTCTCAGAGATCCTTAGACATCTCTCCAATTCCCAATTCTTCTAATCTCTTCTTGGAGGGTTTTCCTGTTCTGGGATCCCACCCCATCTTCTCAAGATATTCGCCTTTGAGAGTTTGCAGGTCGATGGTTATTCCTTTCAGGGGACCCGCTTCAAGGGGAGGATCTCCAATCATTCTCTCCGGGACCTTCCAATCTGAAAGATAAATTCCCTCGCGGCAATTGAAGGCCATCCGAAGATTGGCAATCCTCTCCCCGATGGTAAGGAGGTCTTCCAGGGTATAGTCCTGCCCGGTAACGCACTTCAAAAACTGGGGGACCATTTCAACACCATAAACCCACACTGCAAAATAGCAGAGTCCTGAGGCGTTCACCATATGGGAAAGGTTACTCATGTAGCGGTGAGCATCACCTTTCCCGGCGTAAACGTATTTTTCAATCTTATTAAAGGGAATTCCAGGGATGATAAATCCACTCTCAAGATACTGGGCCCCCCCTTGCATGTGTCGGGCGGGGGTGGCATCGGTGCAATACGTAGTTGCATAGCCCGGGGTGCATCGGGGATCATGCATGGGCATCTCCTGTCCTCCCACGTGCATAGCAAACCGTTCCGACCCTTTTCCAATCTTCTGAGAAGCAACCCGGACTCCGTCTGCCAAAACTGCTCCCAACCCTTCCCTCTTTGCCATCTTTTCACTCATAGCGACAACAGCCTGATGATTCCCCCAGGTCAGATCGATGCCGCCGGTATCACCTGTCGTGAGAATCCCGTTTTCAAAACATTCCATCGCAAAGGCAAGAGTTGTCCCGAGCGAGATGGTGTCAAAACCTGCACGGTTACAGATGTCATTCACCTTGATAATGGATTCCAGGTTATCATTGAGGCAGAGGGTACCCAGGGCACAGAGGGTCTCGTACTCTGGTTTATGCGTCTCACAGGCGTAGGGAGCATTCTCTACCTTCACCTGCCCGCCGCAGGCAATGGGACATCCCCAGCAGCCATATTTCTTTTTCTGATAGTTGATCACATTCTGGTCACTGATGGCCGCTGCGTTTGGAAAATCTGTCGCACTTACTCCCCCCCAGTTTTTTACCGGCGATTCACCAACGGCAGCAAATGCAGCCGTAACCCCGCAGGTTCCAAAGTGGGAGAGGAGGAGCAGGGTGCGGCTGTTCTTAACATTCTCAATCAGCTTCTGGCGCAGGTCCTTTGCCATCTCCTCATTGGCCACAGGAATTTTCCCGCTTCCCCTCACCACGATGGCTTTGAGCTTCTTTGAACCCATCAACGCCCCCAGGCCTGAACGGGCCGCAGCCCTCCATTTATCCGTGATAACGCATGCCAGGAGAGAACACTGTTCCCCGGCAGGCCCGATACAGGCTAACCGGACATCGGAGCCCAGTTCCTCTTTCACCCGGTCTTCCAGCTCACTGGTATCCAAGCCGGCGTAAGGCGTGGCATCTCTCAGCTCGACTTTTCCGTCTCCTATCCAGAGGTAGACCCACGTGCTGCTCCCCCCTTCAAAAAAGACCCCGTCGTATCCTGCCCTTTTCAGCGCGGGACCAAAAAATCCCCCGACATTGGAATCTCCCCATGTCCCGGTGAGAGGGGATTTTCCCATCACGGTAAATCGTGAAGAGCTGATAGCAGGGGTCCCAGTGAGCGGACCGGTGGCAACACCCAGGATATTATCCGGATCAAGCGGCCCTGTACCGCTTCTCTGTCTCTGGTAGATGAGTTTTACCCCTAAACCGTACCCACCCAGAAACTGTCCATACAGATCTTCCCCCGGCTCTACCACGCTGACCGCACCGGCAGAAAGATTCACCCAGAGAATTTTTCCTAAGATTCCTCCTTCCATTTTCCTACCCCTCCTCAATCAATAGTTACCTATCAGCTGCGTTCTCATGAGGTGCCTCTAACCATCGAACTTCTTCAAATGCCTCTTGAGGGCAAGGGTGATTTCATCAATCCTATTAATTTCCATCATCTTCAGTTTTTCAACTACGGATGGCATTTCTTTCTGAATCCGGGACATCATGGGTTCAAGGGCTGACTTGATGAGCCTGACCACCCGGTAAGCACTGAGGGTTGAGCGTAAAGGGCTTTTAATAAGGCCGTAGAGATAGTTCATCTCTTCTTCAGAAAACATGAGGCGAAAAGGGAAAAACATCAGGAAGTTCCGGTAATCTTCAAATTCGGGAAAGGACTTTTTCCACCACTCAATGTAATTGAGAACCCCTTCCCTGTCTGGCTTATTATCCCTCAGGGCAATGGTCACCGCATGGGCAGCCTTCCATCCGCACATCATGGAACCGGTGATCTCCGCTTCGCCAAACCAGGCCGAGTCGCCTGCGAGGATCACCCTGTTTCTATAAGGCTCAGGGACGGGAGACCATATACTGGTAACAAAGCTGCGTACCCGCGTCACCTTAACATCAGGAAACCAGCCTGAAAAGGCGCTCTCCTTCGTCACATATTCAAAATCTTCCTCACTCCGGAGCTGGACCCAATATTCTTCCTCAGAGTAGGGGCTCGGAATAATCCAGAAAAGAGTGGGAAGAGAGGCGTGGGGCCTGAAACAGGTCGCAGAAGTGACGGCCTCAGAACGGGGGATCTTGAGGCCGGTGACATAGTACGTGATGCCTGAGCCGTAACCATAGAATGTTCTCTCTCTGTTGAAGCCCATGATTTGGGCGATGCGGGAACTGGTCCCGTCGGCGCCAATGACAAAGGTTCCCTCAAACGTATCGCCGTTTCCGCTCACCCTTACACCGTCTGTTGTTTCCTCAACTCCTTCCACATTAACACCGGTAAAGACCTTAACGCCGTTTTTTACAGCATCGTTCATCAACCCATCGATCAGTACCTGCTCATCATAAACAAAAGAAAGCCTTCCCTTATCCCCCTTTTTCATATTCTCTTCGTAGTTCCCCAGTGCAATGTGTGTTTTCCCGTCCGGGGCATAGAAATGCCATGCGTAGAAATTCCGGGTAGGGCCACCATAGTTCACGGAAAAACCATTCACCGGAAAGACCATCTTTTTATTCCTGTTGTTGTAATACATCCTTTCTCCAAAGCAATAATCGCTTTCAATCGAAAACATCATAGCGCAGCCTTTCTTGATCTCGGCAGGGTTAGTTCTCCTTTCCAGGACCGCCGTCTTCAGGCCATTTTCCCCGGCTGTCCTGGCTGCCATGGCTCCTCCGGGGCCAGCTCCTACTATTACCAAGTCATACCTCTGTGCCATGTCTCCCTCCCTTTTCCGCTGCAGGCAAGGAACATAAAGCTAAGGTTAACACAGGATTCGTCATGTTTTTGAATCCTGTTTATTTCCCGGATGGTGCCTCCATCAGGTGATGCTGGCTCGAAGTGTAAAAGGCGAGATATGTACGTTTGGACAGGTTCAGTTGTTTAGCCAGCCACCTTCTCAAAAAAACTCAAAAAGTTGCCGCCGACGATCTGCTCTATCTCCTGATCGGAATATTCCCGGGACATCAACCCCCGAATAATATTTCCGTACTCCATATTCACATGTTCCAGGCGTTCCCACTCAGCTTTGAATTTATTCCAGGCCTTCACCACATCCCCATCCCTCCACCCATGGGCAGGTAAGTCTTCCCGAAACATCTTCTCCATGACGGGCTCAGGAATATGGCGAATCCCGGCAACATCCGTTCCGATACCGACATGATCGATGCCAATCAGGTTAACGGCATAATCAATGTGATCAAGCATGCTCTCAAGGATTACCGTACTTTTGCCTCCCAGAAAGGTGGGGTGGCAGGTAATCCCCATGTATCCTTCCTTTTCTGCTAATGCCCGGATCTGCTCATCCGTCTTGTTCCGTGGATGATCATAGAGAGAACGGCAATTCGTATGCGTGAATGCAACCGGTTTCTTTGAGGTCTCAATGGCCTCCATGGTGGTTTTATATCCGCAATGGGATAAGTCTACCACGATCCCGAGCATGTTCATCCGCTCAACCAGGTCTATCCCGAAACGGCTCAGCCCGCAGTCTGTGCGCTCAGTACAACCGTCACCAACAAAGTTTCTGACATTATAGGTCAGTTGAATTACCCTAATTCCAAGGTCATGGAAAAAGTCTAACCTCGTCAAATCATTGCCGATGGGTATCGTGTTCTGGAAGTTGAGCAGTATGCCGACCTTGCCCTCTTTCTTGGCAGTCCTCATATCTTCGGCCCTGTTTACCTTAACATATACCTCTTTCAATTTATCAAATCTGCCGACCCAGCCAAGGATGTCTTTGACAGCCCCCTCATAGGTGAAGTAAGGATCTCCAAAAATGCCTCCCTGTGTCACGCTACCGGCGGTAATTCCGGATTTCCTGAGGGCTTTCAGAAAAGATTCATAGGTCCCGGAATCTGTGATGAGCTCTTTCTCCAGCAGCTTAAAGACAGAGTCGAAGGAGCTGCCGCCCTGGCACAGTTCAGCCACTTTCCTGTGAACATCCATGGAGTACAATTCTTCAAAAACTCCGCAGGGAATAACCCCTTTCGGGTCAGGATACATCGTGTCTATGATAATGGACTTCCTGTGGAGTTCGGATGCCCTTTTCTCTTCAGATGTATTTAACATAACCGGTCCTTTCACACTAATTTTATAGGGGGATCCTCATATTTACAGGAAATTTTCCTTATGCTAAACAGAGATGTCCTTTCAGAATGGAAGGAGTATAGGATAACGGCAATAATGTGTCAATTGAATCCGCAGCCAGATGAGGGGTGGGTTTGGGGTCAGTATTTGATAGATAGGATTGATTATTGGTACGAATATTCTGGAATTTATTGGCGGGAGCGACGGGACTCGAACCCGCGGCCTCCGGCGTGACAGGCCGGCGTTATAACCAGCTTAACTACGCCCCCGCAGTATCATAACCTAACGTGGTAGGCGGAACAGGGTTTGAACCTGTGACCCCCGGCGTGTAAGGCCGATGCTCTCCCGCTGAGCTACCCGCCCACATTACCTTTCAGGATATTCTTACCGGTTTACGGCATCCTTGAGTGCCTTGCCGGCTTTGAACTTAGGGACTTTTGAGGCACGGATGGTAATCTCTTTACCGGTTTGAGGATTTCTTCCCTTCCTCGCGGCCCTCTTGCTAACAGAAAAAGTGCCAAATCCAACTAAACTGACCTTATCCCCTTTCTTGAGGGCGGCAGTTACCCATCGGTGAAAACCTTTAACGCCTTCTCAGCAGCAGCTTTAGAAATTCCTGCTTTCGATGACATCTGATTGATTATATCTGCCTTAATCATGTTTCAATCCCCCTTTCCTTTCTTAGGAACAGTTGAAGAAAAACTACACGATAAGCCTTTTTATGAGTTAATCAGTATCAACCTGTTCAGGCAAAGTCAAGTGAAAACTTGACTTCAGCTAAGCTGAGGAATGATTTCAGACATCGGCACAGGAGGCACGTACAGTTCTGTAATTTTCTCTCCTTTATTGACAACGGGGAGAGATGTATCCTTCATCAGGCACTTTTGTAATACTTCATCCACATGTTCAACCAGGATAATGTCCAGGCTTTTGAGTATCTTATCAGGGATTTCCTTTAAATCTTTTTCGTTCTCCTTGGGGATGATCACCGTATAGATGTTACCTCGATGAGCAGCAAGGATTTTTTCCTTGAGTCCTCCAATGGGCAGGACTCTTCCTCGCAGGGTGATTTCTCCTGTCATGGCGATATCGCTTCTCACCGGCATCCTGGTGAGGGCAGAAGCAATGGATGTTGCTATCGCGATCCCGGCTGAAGGACCATCCTTGGGGATAGCTCCTTCAGGCACATGCACATGAATATCCACCTTCCGGTAAAGATCCTTATTGATACCTAAATGATCAGTGCGTGAACGGACATAACTCATGGCTGCTTGTACAGACTCCTGCATGACATCCCCGAGTTTACCTGTGATTGTCAATTTTCCCCTCCCTGACATCACTGCAGTCTCGATCACGAGGAGTTCTCCACCCACTTCTGTCCAGGCAAGGCCGGTAGCAACACCGATTTCGTTCTTCTCTTCAGCTTTTCCATGGCGGAATTTAGGTACACCAAGGTAGTGAGGAATATTGAGAGCCCCGATCTTAATCTTTGTATCTTTTCCCTTCATCACCACCCCTTTGGCAATTTTGCGGCAAATGGAAGCAATCTCCCGCTCAAGATTTCTCACTCCAGCTTCTCTCGTATGCCTCCGTATGATGGTCAGGATGGCATTCTCGGTAAAGGACACATTCGAAAGCCCCAGACCGTTAGCCTTGATCTGCTTGGGGATGAGAAACTTTTTGGCAATATTGAGTTTTTCCAGTTCGGTGTATCCGGCCAATCTGATGATCTCCATCCGATCCTGGAGCGGGGGTGGTATCTGATGGAGGTTATTCGCTGTGGTTATAAACATCGCTTCGGAGAGATCGTAATCAACATCAATGTAGTGATCATTGAACGTGTGGTTCTGTTCAGGATCCAATACTTCCAGAAGGGCTGAAGAAGGGTCACCGCGAAAATCGGTGCTCATCTTATCAACTTCATCCAGAAGAAATACAGGGTTGTTTGATCCTGCTTTCTTCATGCTCTGGAGGATTTTACCAGGAAGAGCGCCGATATAGGTTCGGCGATGCCCTCGGATTTCCGCTTCATCCCTTACCCCTCCCAGCGAGAGACGGACAAACTTTCTCCCAGTAGAGCGGGCAATAGATTTAGCCAGGGAAGTCTTTCCCACTCCCGGAGGTCCTACGAAACAGAGGATAGGGCCCTTTATCTTATTCACTAAGGTTTGAACTGCAAGATACTCAATGATCCTTTCTTTGACCTGTTGTAAACCGTAATGATCTTCTTCAAGAATTTTTTCCGCTTCCGTTATATCAAGTTTATTTTCCGTCTTTTCATGCCAGGGGAGTGAGAGAATCCAGTCTATGTAATTTCTCACCACAGCAACTTCTGCTGACATGGGAGGCATCATCTTCAGCTTCTTGAATTCCTTT
>Ga0315282_10010686_pt1 | contig 14342 bp, 8 predicted proteins | sample YL17G07_20_MG_FD_203693 | JGI IMG/M metagenome (GOLD analysis project Ga0315282, IMG submission 203693) | Sediment microbial communities from Yellowstone Lake, YNP, Wyoming, USA - YL17G07_20 | ecosystem: Environmental > Aquatic > Freshwater > Lake > Sediment | place: USA: Wyoming | collected...
TGAAGCCCCGGCGGGACATGGGGTACATGCCGGAAAAATTGCCCGTAACAAAGCCCTCCTGCTGGCGGGCGAACGAGGCCTTGAGAGCTGTCTTTCCGCTGCCGAAAAGGTCGTACGTCAGGCCGACGCGCGGGGAGAAGAATACGCCGTAAGGAAAGGCATTGCTCCAGGTGTCGTACGAAATCGCGCCATAGGGGTTGACGCCGTATGTGGGTTGGAAGTAAGTGGCACCGAGGGCCAGAGCCACGGGATCCGTCGCCGCTCCCTTTGTCCGGCCCGGGCTCCAGGCCGTCAGATGGTCGGCCCGCAGGCCCAGGCTGATGGTCAGGCGTTTGATCGTGAATGAGTCCTGGATGAAGCCTCCGATCCGGGAGGTGAGTCCGAGCGTGGAGCTCGTTCCCGCGGTCGTCCCAATCGCGTAGTACGTGAGCTGCCCGTCGCCGTAGACCGGGTCGGTCACGCCGTTGTTGAGGGCCCGGTAATAATAGGGGCTGCCGTTGTAGTAGGTCCAGTACAGGGGCTGCTTCATATAGTAGCCCCACTCGCCGTGGTCCCGTTCCCATTCTATGCCGGCTTTAAACTCGTGATCTCCGCCGAGAAAGTTGTCCATGAATTTGGTGGCCGTCAGGGAGATATTGAACGTGGGCTTGTTCGTGTATTGCCAGCCACCCGAGCTCGCATACGCGTTGCCCCAGCTATAGCCGGTATAGGCGTCGGTGAAAACAGGCCCGTCAGTGTTGGCGTCTTTTGTGGGAACCCCTGTCCACTTGAAATACAGACCGCCGGCCCTGAGGTCGAGGATTGTGCTGCTGTTGACCGTCCACGAGACCGTGCCGGCGTAATTAAATCGGATGGGGTGGTTGTGCAAGTTGGCTTCGTTCGTGATGCCCCAGCCGGTGTAGTAATAAGGGACGTCCTGCACGGAATAATGTCCCATGGCGGAAAAACGGATGTTCTTGGTCAGCTGGGCCGATAGCTTAAGGAAGCCGATATAATTCGGGAAGATGCGGTCGTAATTATTATATTGTTTCCCGTTGATGACGGTGGGCCGGAAATCGCCAGTATTCTTGCTCTTGATAAAGCGGAATTCGCCCATGAACCAGATCCTATCCTTGATGACCGGCCCGCCCACGCCCAACGCCGTATCGACCGAGTAGACCGGAATCGAAGGCATGGCGAGATTGAGAGCCTGGATGTCCGGCGTGGGAAGATGGATACTGGACAAGTCTTTATTCGTGTAGTACACGGAGGCCTCGCCGGAAAACTTGTTCCCGCCGGATTTCATGACGACATTGACCGCCCCGTTCGCGCTTTGATAGTACTGGGCGGTAGCCCCGGCGCCGATGATCTCGACTTCGTCCACCATGTCCCAGGCCATCCCGGTATCTGAGCCCAGGTAAAGTCCTCCAACGTCGGGCTCGACCATCTGGATTCCATCCATGACGGCGCCGGTTTCTCCAGTCCCGCTTCCATAGAAGCTGGAGCCGATGGCGCCAGGTTGAACCTGACGGATGCCGTCGACGCCCCGAGGCAGGGGAAGCGATGCCATGATGTCGCTCGTAACGGTTTTGGACGTCGTTGATTTTACGACGTCGACCGTGGGCGAAGACGCCGTTATCGTGACTTCCTGCTGGAGGGTCGACGGCCTCATCCTGATCTCGATCGAGAAAGTCTTGCCGAGGCTGACGATGATCCCTGCTTGCAGGGTCGTTTCAAAACCTTTGATCTCCGCCCTGATTTCATAACCCGCTCCCGGCGTCAGGTTGGGGGCCCGGAAGAGCCCTTCCGCGTTAGTCACGGTCGTGAACTTGCCGATGAGCGCGGGCCCGGAGATCGTGATGGAGACGCCCGGCAGGGCCTGCCCGGTGTCATCGACGATCCGGCCCCGGATCGAGCCGGACTGCAATTCCTGAGCGCTCGCGCTCGACACCAGGATCAGGCATGCAGCAACGACGAAAAGTAATTTTGTCTTATTCATATCCTATTCCTCCTTTTCACGGAATCCAGGGCCATGGCCCTTAAGATGGCCAAAATTCCATCGGTGTTAGCTTTCTTAAATAAGATGAGAAATAAATAATTCAAGAAAAGTCAAATGTCAAGAATTATATTCAAAATTATTCAAACCCATATCCCAATTCTCCATAATGATGTCAGCCGGGCGAATTTTTTGGTCGCTCGCCACGATGATCCGGCCGGCCAGCCTCTTTCGTGTCTCTTTTTTTGTTCCTTGACTTTACTTGCGGCCTGGATTATTTTCGTTCCGAATTTTCAGGAGGCGGCGATGCGAGGGATTTATTCCGAGCTTTTTAGGAGGGAATGTCGCAGAGAGCGAAAAAGAAAATTCCTGTCCCCTAAAATCTTTGGTCGCCCAAAGATTCCAGGTGTGTCGTCATTTTTTCTCCTCGCGTTGAGCTTGATCCATATAACAAACATCTCTGCCTATTCACAATCCTCCAATTTCTATGCTTATTATACAAGGCTGGCTTATGACGACAACAACAACACGGGGAAATATGCTGATATAGTCGTCGAAATAAGTAGACAAGGGAAGCTGGTCTTCAGCCGCGAATATAGCTATTTGCCATACTGGGAAACAATAAAAGGCAGGTATTTTGTTGACAGAATAGTGCCCGTCAACGGTGATGGACCTAATGAGAGACCCGATAAAGTGAACAAATGTTCTTATGCAAGAGTGATTGAAAGCTCAATTGATAGAGTCATCATTCACTGGAGGTATGCGCCCGATCTCAACAGCCTGAATTTTACCGACTTCAAGAAAAGCTATGATGGCAATATTGGAAAATATTTCGCCCATTATGTGGATGAATATTTCATTATTCATCCTGATGCAACCGTGGCCAGAACGGTAAAAAAAGGGTGTTCCTCCCTGAAAGATTGGAATGATCCCCTGAATGTCACCTCCCAGGATTTGATCCTGACATCCCAAGGCATTACCCTAAAAAATACTCGGCCGGCAAAATTACAAAATCTGCCCGGAGCGAAGATCGCAGGCGCAGCCATTAAGAAAAGAGACATCATTTCTCCCGTCGCATCGTGGAAGTTCGATGAAGGATTAGACGCGAATCTTAATTTTACGAAAGAGAGCGTCAAAGGAAATCCGTGTCTTATCGGCGGATCGGAAAGCTACTGGAGAGCCGGGGTTTCCGGAACATGTTTGTCATTTGATGGTTACATCAATAAGGTGACTGTGCCCGCCTCGGATTTGCCTCAAATGACCGGCGATCTTACGATCGAGGCCTGGATCGCACCCCAGGAATATTCATGGAACTGGTCGGGGATTGTCGATCATGACCAGGATAAACGAGCCGGATATTCCCTGGGAATAAACCATCTAGGTCAAATAGGATTGTATGCCTGTCTCGGAGGGGAATGGCAGGGCTTAACCACGGGCAAATCTGTGGACCTGCTGAAATGGACCTGTGTGACCGGTGTCTATGATACTAAGAAAGGTTTCGCCGTTTACTTCAACGGAGTTTTAATGGATACCCTGCCGGCATCGGGGGCGATTTCCGATGCAAAAGGGCTGGATCTATATATCGGCATGGCCCATGAAAAAAAATATCCATGGGCTTTCGAACGTGAAATCACGAAATCTTTTCTGTCGAACATGGTCTTCAGCGGACTGATCGACGAAGTGCGTTTATTCGACAGAGCCTTGAATCCATCGGAAATATTCTCAGATTACCAAGCTTTCAAGCCCGACATTCAACAGCCTTTGCAACATTGGGTTTTGCCGGCAGGGCCGGCAAACTCAACCAGATTCGGAGCCGCTTATCTAGAGCTCAAATGCAGTCCTGAGTGGGATGGTCTTTGGCGCGTCGGCGACTATGCCGATATCGTCGTCTCTTTTGACGACAAACCCTGCAGGTTCGTTTTCTGGAGGGGCACAAACTATTTGCCCAGCCTGGTTACCGAGCCGGGCCCTCAAGGGATCTGGGTCAATGACCAAGGACCGGAAAGCTATACCGATCAATGCTATGAGCACATGTCTGATAAGATGTGCCGCTATTCGCATGTCCGGCTTATTGAGAATACGGCCGCCAGGGTCGTGGTTCACTGGCGAAATGCGAGTGTCGGAGTCGGTTATGACTGGCTGCAAACAGATAAAAATGGATGGGGCCTGTGGACCGATGAGTATTGGTATATTTATCCTGACGGGGCAGCTGTCCGCTATCAGGTGAGCCGAAGGCTGGCCGATTTCCCGGACACCCAGACTCAGCAAAATGAACTGCTCAGTCAGCCCGGAACCAGACCTGAAGACAATGTCTCCAGTGATGCGATTACCCTATCCAATAAGGAAGGCGAAATTGAAGTATGGAATTATTCCGTGGGCCCTGTTTCGAGGAAAGGAGCGCCGATTGCCGGCAATAAGAATCTCGTATATCTGAATCTCAAATCAGATTATAAGCATTTCAATATTGGAGAAATCGGTTCGGTCTGGACGCCATATACGCATGATAGTCCATTTCAAACCGAGAGGCTGGCCCCCGGCTATTCAAGGTATAATACATGGAACCATTATCCTTTTGGCCTGTTGCCCAGCGATGGCACCGTAGCCACCGGACGAGACAGGACCAGCTCTTCCTGCCTTGGCACGCTCCAGGGATTACAGCATCTTCTCGATGATGGCCGATCAGAGCTATATAACATCTACGGAATAAGCAGCTCGCCCGCATCCGAGCTGAGTATTCTCAACCGTTCATGGAATACGCCTCCGCTGCTAACCGACATGACGGGAGGCAAAAGCAGCGGCTATGACAAAAGGCAAAGAGCTTACGTCTTAAACAAAGAATCTGATGCGCTTTCATTTAAGCTGAACGGTTCGCAAGATAATCCCGTATGGAATCCATGTTTTGTCATCAAAAACTGGGGTAATAAGCCTTTGGCTTATCTGAAAATTAATGATAAAAAGCGAGTTTCAGATAAAAATTTCAGGCAGGGAATCATAAGAGATACAGACGGCAAACAAACGCTGGTTATATGGATCAATCAAAAATCCTTTGAGCAAATATCTTATACGATCACTGAAAAGCTGTGAAAGGATTATACCAAAACCCAGCCCCTATTTTTTTAGCGTGATCTTGATGACGAAGGCATAATCGCTGGGTTTCTGCTCCGGCAAGACGACCTTCAAGCCCTCGGCGTCCCGCGTCCATTTCACGGGACCATCATGGCCGAGGAGGCTGACGTCCGCGATCTCTCCGAGATTCTGATCCCCCGAAAGAGACTTCACGTTCACCGATCCCCCCCCGCCGGGCCAGTCGAGGCCAATCGCGTAGAGGCACTGCCCCTTGGTCGTGAAGCGAATATCCTGCGAGGTAAAGGCCTCCTTAATCTTCTCCGAATATCCTTCCTTGACGACCGTCGGACCCTCGCCATAAACCCTCCAGGGCCGGGTCCCGTAAATCGCCTCGCCGTTGACCGCCGTCCATTTGGCCATCTCGTTGAGAATATTCTCGGCCGCGGAATCCAGGGTACCGTCGGCCCTGAGAGGCACGTTCAAGAGAAGGTTTCCGTTTTTGGCCACAATATCCACAAACATGTCGATGATGGCGTCGGGCGTTTCATAGTGAGGATCCCGCCGATAGAACCACGGGCCGATGGACGTATCCGTCTGCCAGGGCTCCGGGATGAGCGCCTCCAGCTTGCTCCTCTCCAAGTCTCGGACGCACGTACCCTCTTCGAAGGCTCCGGACCGGAAATTGATCGATTTCTTTTGGGTCAGGACGGCCTCCAACCTGCCGTCGTGCCATTTCCGGTTCTGGTTGTAGTAGTAAGCCATCATCTCGAGGCCGATCCCTCCGAACGGAGCGCCTCCGTCAAAATAAAGAAGATCGGGGCGGTACTTGTCGACGAGGTCCTTGGTCCGGGCGAGCCAGGTCTTCTTCCAGGAATCTGGCGCGTTCTTGGGGAGATAGGGACCTTTTTCATCGCTTTTCTCGAGATACAGGTCCGCAAATTTGGGATCGTTGCCGTCGTAGGGAACGCCCGCCAACGGGCCGCTGGAGTCGCTTCCTTTGCTCGTGCTGAACCAGCTATAGGCGCGGTCGCCGTGGGTGGACGACCCGAACCTCAGCCCGTTCTCCAGCGCGGCTTTCCGCCACAGGCCGACGATATCTTTTTTTGGCCCCATCTTCACCGCGTTCCAATGATGAATAGAGTCCCAGAGGTCGAAATTATCGTGGAAGACGGCGACGGGGACAATGTACCGGGCGCCAGCCCGCTTGAACTGTTTGACCAGCTTGTCCGGATCGAAGTTTTCGGCTTTCCAGAGGGGAATGATGTCCTTGAAGCCGAACGTCGACGGATGTCCGTAGGTCTTGACGTGGTACTCGTAGGCGGAATGCCCCTGAACGTACATGTTCCTACCGTACCAGTCATCGACAGCCGGAACCGAACTCGGTCCCCAGTGAAGAAATATCCCCAGCTTCGCATCACGGAACCAATCGGGGCAGCGGTATTGCTTCAGAGAATCCCAATTCGGCTCGAAATTCTGAGCGACGGCCGGCTGGACGAGACAGCACGCCCATACGACCGCGGACAAGACAAGCCAACATACGACCTTCGCTCTCATCGATGGACTCCTCCAAAAAAAGATTACGCGGAGTTGGACAGATGGGGCTGGCGAAGGTTGAGGACTTCGCTCAGAATCAAAGAGATCGCGCCCATGACGGCCGCCCTGAGACCGAAAATCGCCGGCTTGATCAAGACCGTGGATGAGATCTTGTTTAGCGATCTTGCCCTGACCGTCTGCCTGACTTTCTCAAAAAGCAGATCGCCCGCCTGGGCCACGCCTCCCCCGATGATGACCGCTTCGGGGCTGAAGAGATTAATCAAGCCCGCTATGCCCACCCCCAGGTACTCCATGGCTTGATCGAAAACGGCGCGCGCGAGAGGGTCCCCCTGCCTGGCGGCATCGCCGACCATTTCGGCGGTGATATTCCGGTATTCCCCTCCGGCCATCTCACGCAGGGCGCTCTTCGCGCCGCCCCCGAGCTCGTTCTGGGCGGCCTTGGCGATCGCGTTTCCGGATGACAACGCCTCCAGACAGCCGTAGTTGCCGCACTCGCACTGGATTCGGCTGTCTTTAGCCAGGGTGATATGGCCGAATTCGCCGGCCATGCCCATGTGGCCGTAAAGTGGCTTTCCGTTGAGAATGACTCCCGCGCCGATCCCGTATCCCACGTTGACGCAGATAAAATTCTTGTGCTCTTTTCCGACGCCGTACAGCATCTCCCCGAGGGCCATGACCCGGGTGACGTTATCGAAAATGACCGGGATGCCGTTTTTCTGAGACAGGGCGGAGACCACGTCGACATTGTACCAATGAAAATCGGGAGAGAATTCAACGATGTTCTTGTCCCGGTTGATCAGGCCCGCAACGGCCATGCCGATGCCGTGAATCCTCTTTCCGAGAACGCCGGGGAAACTCCTCAGCTCCTCGATGATTTGCGAGGTCCGGGCCATGACGCTCGGAAATCCCTCTTCGACCGGGGTGGGTCGCCGAATCTCGGCCACGATCCGGGCGTCAAAGTCCGAGAGGACCCCATAGATCTGGGTCGTTCCCAGGTCGATGCCGATGATAAAATTATCGTGAGCGGAGAATCGGAGCATGGTCGGCCGACGGCCTCCCTGCGAGGCGCCCTCTCCGATTTCCCGGACCAGGCCCTCGGCCATCAGATCTTCCACGATTCGCGAAACGGTCGGTGCGCTCAGCCCGGTCTCCCTGGCGACATCCGCCCTGGAGATGGAATCGTTGTTTCTGATGAGGTTGACGACCTTGATTTTGTTGAGCCGGTTGATAAGCCTGGCCCCGCCGAGAGAATCCGCGATGTCTTTCATGACCGAATCGTTTTGCGAAATTCCTTGAGAATAGCCTTCATTTTTTCTTAGTCTGATTAAATACTCTCAGAACCGCCAAAAATCAAGCTGTTTTTTTACGCGGCCCTATTCGACGAACGTGAGGTCGCCGAAGTTTTTCGGAGCGTGGGGGTGAGGCCAGTCGATTTTTGAATCCGCCCAGACGCTCAAGCGCCGGTCGGGCTCGACGCCGTCCCATCGGTTCAGGTTGGCGGCGTAAACCGTCCCGGCTCGGGGAGGTTTCGCCATGTCCGAGAAATTCTTCCACGGGACGGCCATCTCGAGGCTCCAGCCCCGGTCCTTGTCGCTTCGAACGTTCAGTGTGCCGTCCACCTGAATTCCGATCTTGAGGTCCTCCATATTGTACCGCCGCAGAAGGTACTGCGCATCGATGCAGACGTAATCCATGACCGTCCCGAGCACGTTCGTCTCGATGCAATAATACGCCGCGGTCTGAGAAGGCCTGACATTGAGAAAGAGCTCCACCGTATCGTCCCTGTAGACGAATTCGTCTCGTCCCCGGACCTGGGCAGTGATGTCGGTGTCTTCGCACTCGTAGGCGACATAGAGGTTTTGATCGTCCCAGAGGAGGCGGCAGCTCGTCTTTTGTTTCGCGCCCGTCTGGACGTCCCAGGGAAAAATGAGGGTGATCGCCGGGCCGGCCGCCGCCCATTCCTGAGGATCGACCTTGCCGTCGATGGTGACGGGTGACGGAGCGCGATGGACCTCGAATCTCGGCTTCGGGGCGGCCTCCCTCTCCGGGCTGACGGGTCGTTTATCTTTGACCGATTGTGCGGATGGGCGAGACGCCTCGCTCCCGCCTCCCGCAGCGGCCGGAAGCATCACGGCCGCGACGAGTCCAACGGTCAGGCAAGAAAGCACCCATTGGATCCGGCGGCCCATTACTCTAGACCCCGGTACCTGAAATTTCGAAAAACGACCTCCCCTTCACCAGCCGCGTAAAGCGACAGCCTCCGCCCGTCGGTCACGTACGTCGAGTTATCGAACGGCGTCCAGCTCTTTCCGTCCGCGCTGAAGAAGCACGAGACGTCGTATCTCATATTCCTGAAGCGGACGAAAATCCGGTTTCCGCTCCAGTTCAGATAATTGGCTTGGCCGCCCCAAGTCGCGATCGCCTCTCCTTTTCTCAAGCCGACCGTCGCCCAGGACGCACCGCCCCGCCCGCTCGAGCCGAGCATCAGTCCCCCTTCGGCCGAGTCGGGAATCTCGATCTCGACCTCGGCTTCGTAGGCGTGATGGACGGGCATAACGCTCAGCATGGTCGCCTCGGCGGGTAGAATTGCGGCCTTCCCCGGGATCGCCCCCTTGGCCTTCAACGCCAACTTGTCTTCGCCCAAGCGGAAGGTCGCCGCAGGATCGACATCTCGCGCGTACTGCCACTGAATCCCGAGAGTCGGGCTCGAAAAATCGTCCGACAGGGGCATGCCGTGGCCTACGTTTTCGCCGGGAGGTTTCGGGAATGTATCGGTTGCGGCGGCGCCGCGGACGATTCGGGGCCAGCCATCCGAAGTCCATTCCACCGGCAGAAGCAGGCTCTGTTTGCCGAAGACGGTGAAGCCGTTTTCGTAGCCGGTGTATAAGAACCACCACTTTCCGTCGGCATCGTCGATGAGGGTCCCGTGACCCTGTCGCCACCACTTCTCGTCCTGGCTCCGGGTCCGGACAAACGGATTGTACGGCGAATTTTCCCACGGGCCCTCGACGGATTTCGACCGGGCCATGATGGCCATGTGGGCTGTCGTCGGGCCCGCCGTGCCGCCCTGAGCGGAGGCCATGTAGTAGTAGCCGTTGCGGAACGTCAGCTTCGGCGCTTCGAGGCACTTGCACTCGACCACCCAATCCTTCGGATAATCCCAGCCGTCATAGACTTTCTTCAGCTCTCCGACCGCGCTCAGTCCGTCGGGAGCCAGCTTGATCATCATGCCCTTATTAAAATAGAGATAGCGGTTGCCCTGCTGATCGACGACGTGGCCGGGGTCGAACAGCCCGTAAACGCCGATCTCGATCGGGTCGCTCCATGGACCCGCGGGGTTGTCCGCCCACAGCACAACGTTATCCCAAGCCTTATCCCCCTGGTTTCTGAAGGGAACGCCGAGAAGGCTGCGCTGGGACGAATTCAGGGGCCCGACGTTACCGCGGGTCGTGTCGACCTGAGTGGTGTAGATATAATATTTCCCGCCGTAATAAGTGATCTCCGACGCCCAGGCGCCCCCGTTAAATTTACGCAGGGCCCGGGTGATGGGCCGCCAATTGATCAGGTCGCGGGAGTGCCAGATCAACTGATCCGGCCAGCCCCCGCCGGCCATCATGTAATAATCCTTCCCGACGCGGAGAACGGTATTATCGCTCCCCGGTCCGACGAGCACGGGATTTCGGAAGTAGCCGTTGCCGAGGTCGGCGGTCGGGATGCGTTCCAGACGGGCTTGCTCGACCCGATGAGTCTGCGCGGCCGGTGGTTCCTGCGAAGTCAGGGCCGCGCCGCCGATGCAGAGGCCGGCCACAGCGATCACCAGGATGAGAGTTTCCTTCGCTTTCATTCCGTTCCCTCCTCGACGGGTGCAACGATCTTGCCCAATCTGCCGCAACCGCCCGCACTCGAACCGGAGACGACAATATTTTGCGGAAAACAAATGCAAAATCTTCAATGGCTGGAATATATCGCCCGGCCCGATACGTGTCAAGAAAATGTGACGAGGATCCCTCAGCTCGCCGGCTCGTCGGGTCCCCTTCGCTCAGCCCCGGCATTCCTCGAGCGCCCGGATAAATTTCCGGTTCTGGTCCATCGTCCCGATCGTCACTCGGGCGCACGTCGGGCTGTTCCAGATGTGGCCCGGCCGAATGATGATCCCCTTCCTGAGAATCGAATCGAACGCCTGGCGGCAATCCATTTTCAGATCGACGAAGATGAAGTTCGTCTGTGAGGGCGCGAAGGGCAGGCCCATCCGCTCGAACTCGCCCATGAGATAGGCCTTCCCTTCCTCGTTATTCTTCAGGACAGCGGCCCGGTAGTCATCATCATCGAGAGCGGCCAAGGCTGCGGCCTGGGCGATCCTCGAGACGGGGAAAGGCTCCCGGACCTTGTTCAGGGCGCCGATAAATTCACTCGAGCCCAGGGCGTAGCCGATCCTGAGCCCCGCGATCCCGTAGATCTTCGAGAACGTCCGGAGCCCGATGACGTTCATCCCCTTCTTGATGTATTCGACGCTGTCGGGATAGTCGTGATCGGAGGCGAACTCGAAATACGCCTCGTCGAGGACGAGAAGAACGTGGCCTGGCAGCCGGGAGATGAAGCGTTCGAGATCGGACCGCTTGACGATCGTCCCAGTCGGATTGTTCGGGTTGCAGACAAAGACAAGCTTGGTCTTCTTCGTCACCGCCGCCAGCATCGCGTCCAGATCGTGGGTGAGGTTCCTCAGCTTGACCTGGACCGGCCGGCCTCCCATGATCACCGTGAGCGTCTGGTAGCAGGAGAACGTAGGCTCGGCCATGACCACTTCATCACCCTCATCGATAAATGCGTTGGACACAAGAGTGAGACAGTTATCGGCCCCGTTCGAAAAGGTGATCATCTCCGGCTCGATGCTCAGCCTCCGGGCCATTTTATTCCGTAGCACGGTCGCCGGGCCTTCAGGATACAGATTGATCTTGGCCAGCTCCCGGTGCGCGGCCTCGACGGCCATCGGTGACGGCCCGATCGGCGTCTCGTTCGAAGCGAGCTTGGCGACGTCGCTGAGCCCCAGCTCCGCCTGGACGTCCTCGATCGGCTTCCCGGGGATATAGGCCTTGAGGCTCGAGATTCCTTTTCTCAAAAACTTGTCGATATGACTCACGTTGGTCGTTCTCCTCAGAGATGGATCGCGGCCGGCTCTCCGGCCGGGATCTCACAAAATGATGCGGGCATCCGCGATGAAGTATCCTTTTTCGAGCGGAAACACGGGGTTGAGATCGAGCTCCCGGATCGCCTCTTCCTTCTTGACCATCCTCGACAGGCTGACGAGCAGTTGGCAGAGGGCCTCCCGATCGGCGGGCGGCTTATTCCTCGCGCCCTTGAGAACGGCCTGCGCCCGGATGGAATCGAGCATGTCCTCGGCCTCCGGGGTGGAGAGCGGCGCCAGCCCGTAGGCGATGTCGCGAAAGACCTCGATCCAGATGCCCCCCAGGCCGAAGGTGATGACGGGGCCGAACTGGGCGTCCCGGACCATTCCGACCGATAGCTCCGCGTCGTGTTTCTGAAACGGATAGACGATGATTCCTTCGAATCTCCTTGCGCCGCCGATGAGAGAGGAAAGCCGGGCGAAAGATTCGCTCACCTGCGATTCGGTTCCCACGTTGAGGTCGACTCCGCCGAGCTCGGTCTTGTGGAGGATATCCGGAGAAACGATTTTCATCACGACCGGCCATCCGAGAGACCGGGCCGCGCTCAGAGCCTCGCCCTCGCTCCGGATGACGGCGTGCCGGGGAACCCGGACGCCGTAGGCCTCGAGGAGGCCGAGGGCTTCGGGCTCCAGGAGATGGCGGCCCGCCCGCTTTGCGTTTTCAATCAAGGGATGCAAATTCGATCCTCTCCCGTATTCTCTTTCTCTCGGCGAGCTTGGACAGAACGAAGGCGCACCTCTCTCCCGTAGCCAGGTTGACCAAGCCCTTGTCCTCGAGGAGCCCCACGGCGTCCTTCACGATCCGGCCGGCCATGAAACTCGTGAGGACCGGTTTCTCGTGCCGGGCGGCGGCGTCGATGACGCCCCGGGCGATTCCGTTCGAGTCGAGATAAGGGGTGGCGACGTTAATGACGATCGCCGAGTCATATTCCGAAAGGGCGGCGTCCAGGGCCGCCAGATATTCGTCGTATCCGGCTTCGACGGTCAGGTCGATGGGATTCCTCACCGAAGCGTGGGCCGAGATGCGCGGCTTGAGCATTTCCTGAAGAGCGGCGGACGGCTCGGCGACGTCGAGGCCCAGCCGTTCGGCTCGATCGGCGGCGAGGATTCCCGGCCCGCCCGAGTTGGTGACGATCGCGACCTTGCGGCCGGCCGGGAGCGGGCAATGGGCGAAACCCTGGCAGATGTCGAACATCTCCTCGATTCCCTCGACCCTGATGATCCCGGCCTTGCGAAAGGCGGCGTCGTAGATTTCATCGACCCCGGCCAACGACCCGGTGTGGGACGAAGCGGCCCGCGTTCCGGACCGCGTCCGGCCGGATTTGATAGCCACGGTCGGTTTTTTCAGGCAGGCGGCCCGGGCGGCGAGCAAAAATTCGCGGCCGTTGTCCACGCCTTCGATGTAGATGGCGATGGCCCGGGTCTGGGGATCGTCGGCAAAATAGGACAGAAGCTCGGCGTCGCCGACGTCGCACCTGTTCCCGTACGAGACGAACTTGCTGAACCCGAACCCGCGCTCTTCGGCCATGGCGAGGGTCGCCCCGCCCAGGGCCCCGCTCTGCGTGAGAAAAGCCGTGTACCCCGGCAGGGCGCGGACCTCGATGCTCGGGAAGTGATTTTTCCACGGGTTCATCAGGCCGGCACAGTTCGGACCGATCAGCCGGATCTTCCATTTCTTCGCCGTCTCGACGAGGTCTTCTTCCGCCGCGCGATTCCCGACTTCGGAATACCCGGAGGAAATGACGACCACGGCCCGGATGCCTTTCCGGCCGCATCCCTCGAGCGTGTCAAGGACGGGCTGCTGCGGAAGGGAGATGACCGCGAGATCGGCGCTTCCGGGGATCTCCGAAACGGAAGAATAGACGGGATATCCCAGGACCTCTCCTCCGGCCGGGTTGACCGGATAGATCGCTCCCCGATATCCGCCGTCTTTCATGCTCTTGATCATCTCGTACCCGATCTTCCCAGGCTTGACGGAGCCGGCGAATACGACGGCCTCGGGGACGAAGAAGGAATCAAGAAAATGACGCGTCATCGGGCGACTTCGGACCTCTTCGCGAATTCGGCGCCGAGACGGAACGCCTTGAGGTTCGCCTCGGCGAATTTCTTGCTCGTCTGCTCGATGGCCTGGACGATGGAATCGGGCTTGAGAAGCGTCCCGCCCGCGGAGAAGGCGCCCAGCATGACCATGTTGACCGCCTGGGCCGCCCCGGCTTCCTGGGCCAGCTTGTCGGCGGGAAGGAGATGAAGGTGGGGCGTCTTCAGCCGAACCATCGCCTCGATTTTTTCTCCGCTCGGATAAAGCTCGGGACGCAGCTTCGTGTAATAGCCGTGGATCGTTCCGGAATTCGCCCAGACCTCTCCCTGCGGCTTCAGGTAATGGATGACGCTCGCGATTTCGGAAACCTCGAGGCTGATCAGGCCGTCCGCGCTTCCCGTCGGAATCTTGGGGCTGTAGGTTTCCCCGAGCCTGACGAAGCTGAACACGCCGCCGCCCCGCTGGGAAATTCCCGTGCCCTCGAAGACCCGGACCGGAATTCCCTCCCGCGAGGCCGCGGCCGCGAG